>Ga0116126_1001457_pt1 | contig 14950 bp, 12 predicted proteins | sample June2015DPH_16_5_FD_89730 | JGI IMG/M metagenome (GOLD analysis project Ga0116126, IMG submission 89730) | Peatland microbial communities from SPRUCE experiment site at the Marcell Experimental Forest, Minnesota, USA - June2015DPH_16_40 | ecosystem: Environmental > Terrestrial > Soil > Wetlands...
CATACACATATGATCTTATTTTCGTGTCCTTTTGAAAGATGTACCTCATAACGCCATGTAGGAGAGGAATCTGGAATTTTAATGTGGCTTGGTGCAACACGCTTTTCCACCACGGCTATCCCCACACCCTCCAACTTGCAACTGCGCTTCAACGAGCCAAAGTCCGGCTTAAGCAGCATCTCCGATTTACCTCACTAAGGATACCCCTTGATGTTGAAGTGTTGCACGTTACACAGAAATCATGTAACGCTTCTGTTGCATGCAACAGTTATTCGATTCAAGTTAACACCCATTGAAGGCTCTAGCCATACAGTAAATGCCTGAATCTTCTAGCTAAAATGTAAACGTGACGCCTCCCGATCCATCGGGCATAAAATTTGCCTAAAGATAATACAACGTGAGATAATACAATGTGGCTTATTGCTAATGGGATATGTCCCCGCCTGTTGTCTCTCTCAACGGGGTCAACAGGCCCGCTACGGGGTGAGAGATGCTGGCGGATGTGCTTTCCTATCAGTGAGGAAAACTTCCGGTGCGCTCTCAGGAGTTGATCTTTGGGGAGATTCAATTTCCATGTGTTTGATGAAGCAGAAGGTACGACCGATTCTGAAGAACTCGGTGAAAGCCCTGTTAGAGCAACAGGACAGGCAAGGCTGCTGGAGTTTTCCCGCCCACCTGGGGTCCCATTATATTTCGCTCTATGCGCTATTCCTTGAGTGGCTCCGATTCCGGGGATTCTCATCCATGTTGGACTTAAACCGGCTCGCCAGGATCCTTCTGGAAACCCAATTGCCGGACGGTTCATGGAGGCAGGCGCGGGACCCGGCACTGCCTTCCGGCGACATCAATGCCACCGTGCTTAACTATGCCGCGCTCAAGCTCTTCAGGGCCTCCATCTCGACCGCCAACGTGCAACCGGCGGTCGATGCCGCCAAAAGATTCATCCTCGCGAACGGCGGCATCGATTCCACCAACCAGTTCACCAAAACCTTCCTGGCGCTTTTCGGATTGCGTGGCTGGGAGGAGATCAGCGAAATCCCCTACCTGATTTTCCTGGAGGCGCTGCCGTTCAACTACCGGCAGTTCTCGCAATGGGTCATCCCCCACTTGATGCCCATGGCTTACCTGCGCCACAATCGCGTGTCGCACAAGATCGTGGGGACCTTCGGGCCGGAGTTTGAGCTGAACGAGCTCTATGCCGGGCATCCCTGGCGACCAAGCGAGAGGGAACCCGAACCCTCCGCCTGGTATGACGGATTCATTGTCAACAAAATCCTCCGGCAGCAGCGGGACCAAGGAAGCTGGGGCGGATATACGGTCTCGACTCTCTTCAGCGTCGCTGCCTTGGACCATTTTTACCGGAAGCATCCCGGACGTTTTCCCGCCATCCCGGGAGCGATGCAGCGTGGACTGGGGTTCGTGGATCCGCTATATTTCGACCACGGAAAAGGGAACTACCTTGGTTGCCTGATGCACGGCGGTGTCTGGGATACCATCCTGGCGGCACAGGCGCTGGCTCAGGCCGGGGAAACGAGCGATCTTCTGGTTCTTGCCGCCGAGAATCTCTATGAAACGCAAACGGCAGAAGGTGGCTTTCCCTACGGGCGAGACTTCGAGCAATACCCGGATGTCGATGACACATCGAGGGCGTTGGTGTTCCTGGAGAAGATGGCGCCATTCACTCGAAGAAAGGGAGCGGCGGCTTCCAGAAAGCAGGGACTCCAATGGCTTTTGAAACGGCAAAACTCCGACGGCGGCTGGGGAGCCTTTGACCAGGACAACGTCGGGAGCCGGATGATGAAGCTGTTCACCCAAAACCTCACGGATTCGGTGGAATTGTTCGATGGCAGTACCGCCGATAACACGGGCCATGTGCTCGCAGGACTCGGCGCCTACGGATTGACCGCAGAGCACTCCCGATCGGTCAGGCGGGCCGTCGGCTTTTTGCGTAGGACGCAGGATCCCGCCACGGGCCTCTGGGAAGGCCGATGGGGCATCAACACCCTCTACGGCACCACCCAGGCCGGAACCGGGCTTCTGCGGGCGGGGGAATCGCCTCAATCGCCCTATCTCCTCAGAGCCGCCAGAGTGCTGATGAGTTTTCAGAATCCCGATGGCGGTTTTGGTGAATCGACGCTGTCCTACCTCGATGACGGCCATCGGGGCCGGGGGACAAGCACTCCGACCCAAACCGCCTGGGTGCTCGAGTTTCTCTGTGAAATGGGGCTTAGAGATGCTGATGCTGTTTCAAAGGCCGTGAATTACCTCCTGGATACCAGGAGCGAGTCGGAATCCTGGCAAGATGGCTCAGTGGTCGGGACCGGACATCCCGGGATCTTATACGTGGAGTATCCGGTGTATCCCAAGGTGTTTCCGGTGATGGCTTTGGCCAACTATTTGAATCCTCGCTACTCCACTGGCACAGGCGGTGAAAGATGAAACGGCCCCGCAACAATCAAGGTGAGATGACGTTCCCGGAATCCACTTTTCAGTTCAAGCCCCTACACATGCGCCGGGTCCTGTGCGTCTTCCCGAAGTACGCCTGGTCGTTTGCCACGTTCAACTACGCTTTCCCACTGGTGGGCAATGTCAAGGCGTTCATGCCTCCACAGGGGCTCCTTACCATTGCCGCACTGATGCCGGAACGCTGGCAGATCAGGTTCATCGACGAGAACACTCAACCCGCCACTGAGGACGATATGCGCTGGGCGGATGCAGTGTTTACCTCGGGTATGCACATCCAGCGGGAAAGCATTTGCGATGTGATTGACCGGGCTCACAGGGCGGGGAGGTCCGTCGTACTTGGCGGCGCGTCGGCCTCCTCCGCGCCGGAATGGTATCCGGAAGCCGACATCATCCACGTTGGAGAAGTCGGTGACGCGACATTAGAGATCTTCGAGCTCATCGACCAAAACCCCGGCCGCCCCCCGCAACAGATCATACTCCGCACCTCACAACGCCTGCCAATGACCGGGTTTCCCACACCAGCCTATCACCTGATCGATATCCGCGACTACTTCCTCTGCTCGGTGCAGTTCTCCAGCGGCTGCCCTAACGGATGTGAGTTCTGCGACGTCCCAATCCTCTATGGTCGCCGTGCCCGCTATAAGACCCCTGCGCAAGTTATCCGCGAACTGGATATCCTGGCGGCCGGCGGTGCTCCTTCGGTCCATTTTGTGGACGACAATTTCATCGCCGATCCCAAGGTGACCCGGGAATTGCTCGATCACCTGGTGATATGGCAGGATAAATGGGACTGTCAGGTGCGCCTGTCCTGCGAAGCGACACTGGGCCTGGCGCAGCACCCGGACATCCTCGAGCGCATGCGGGATTCCTATTTCACTAATGTCTTTTGCGGAATTGAAAGTCCCGAATCCGAAGCTCTGCGCGCCATCAAGAAAACCTTCAACCTCCAAATGCCGATCCTTGGCGCTATCGACACGCTCAACCGCTATGGGATGGAGGTGGCTGTGGGCCTCATCATGGGGTTCGACACGGATACCGAGAAAACCCCACTGATACTCGCCGACTTCATCCGGGCCTCGCAGACGCCGGTCCATACTTTAAACATCCTCTACGCTCTGCCTAAGACCCCGCTCTACAAGCGCCTTGAACAGGCCGGCCGGATTGTTTTTGACGAAAGCCGCGACTCTAATGTCAAGTTCCTCCGACCCTATGAGAAAGTGGTTGCCGACTGGCGAGACCTCATCTCCAAAGTGTACGAGCCCGAAGCGCTCTATCAGCGCTATGCCACTCAAGCTATAAAAACCTACCCCAATCGCCGCCGTCCCAGATTCCCCCTGCGCCAGGCCACGCCGCGCAATCTCCGCCGCGCCTTTTCAATCTTCGCCCGACTGATCTGGCATGTAGGAATCTGCAGCGATTATCGCCGCGTGTTTTGGAAAATGTTCCGAACACAGTTACGCCAGGGCCTTATCGAGAATATCTTCCAGATAGCCCTGGTCGCCTACCATCTCATCAGCTATACCCGCGAGAGCGTTGCCGCCGGCAGCATACACGCATGCCACTTCGCCCCCCGAATTCGGCCGCAGTTATCCACTTCTAAATGTCGCAGCAGCACCGTGTTGGAGGGCTTACCTAAATAGTTTCCATCCGGAAACCGCTAGTATTCCATCAAAAGTTCCCGGATGGACGATAGCTACCGGGCGCGAGGCCGTCTGCTCTCCCCGAAGCCCAGACGCCTGTACAGGCGAGCCAGAGGCCCAGGGGCCCACCAATTCCAACGGCCAAGCAGTCGCATGGTCGCCGGGACAAGCAAGGCGCGCACGATGGTTGCGTCCACCACAACGGCAATTCCCATCCCGATGCCCATCGCCTTGATGACCACCATGTCGGCGAACCCGAAGGCGAACAGCACCGCGGCCATGATGGATGCAGCTCCTGTAATCAGTCGGCCGGTGCGCTCCAAACTTCGCGCCACAGATCGAGTGTTGTCGCCTGTCCGCTCGTACTCCTCGCGTACCCTGCTGAGCAGCAGCACCTCGTAGTCCATCGATAGGCCAAACAGGACGCAAAACATGATAATAGGAGTTGTTGTCTCGATGTGACCCGGCGTGAAGTGGAGCCACCGGGCCAAATGACCGTCCTGAAAAATCCAGACCAGGGCGCCATAGGAGGCGCTGACGGATAGCGTGTTCATCAGCACGGCCTTAAGAGGGAGCAAAAAAGAGCCAAGAAGCAGGAAGAGCAACAGGTAGGTTACCAGGACGATGAACCCGATCGCAATGGGCGTATTCCGTTTCATGGCCTCAATGAAATCGAGATGGAACGCGCTTTCTCCAGTAACCATGAGGTAGCCGTCCACCGGAGGATGCGACCCTCGGATCGTCCGGACGAGGTTAAGCGCCTCATCACTGCCTGCGTGTAGAGACGTTTGAGCGACAAGCATCACGATGTCAACGCCCACCGTCCGTTTAAGAGCAAGCTGCACGCCGGACGGGAGCTGGGCCTGCGGTGAAGTGAGGATCTGCTGGTACTCACCGCGGCTGATGGAAGGGTCCAGATCCACGAGGCTATCCACGCGGGTGATGTTGGGGAGCATTGCCAGCCAGCGGCTCAGGTCATAGATCCTGCCCACGTGCTCGGTGGTCAGGGGAGAACGGCCTCCATATTGGACCACCACGACGATAGGGTTGGTGTCGACTTCCTGGAACTCACGGTGCAACAGTTCATCGCCTTGGCGGGATTCTGCCGTCGTCGGCAATCCGGAGACACCGCTGGGGCTAAGCCGAATATGCTGGAATGGCATGCCGAGCAAGAGGAGAAAAACAGTCGCCGGCAGGAGCACCCGCCAGGGATGCGCCATCACCATAGTCGCCAGGTGGTGCCAGAATCCCGCGCCACCATGGCCAGGCATACCGACACGTATGAATGGAAGGCCCCAGGCATCGATCTTATCCCCCAGGATGGCGAGCAGCGCCGGGAGAAAGGTCATGGCGTAGAGGACCGAAAAGGTCACAACAATGGTTCCAGCCAAGCCCATGGAACTCAAGGGTCCGAGCCCCAGGAACAACATAGCGAGCAACCCGATTGCGACCGTCCCTCCCGAGAACAGAATCGCTCGCCCGGTAGTCTCCATGGTGTGCGCCAGGGCATCGGGGACAGGATGCAGGTGTGCTTCCTCCCGAAACCGGCTGACGATGAAGAGCGAGTAGTCGATGGCGACGCCAAGGCCCACCATGACGACGATGCTGGTGGCGAATACCAGGACGGGGGTGATGTGGGCCAGCGCCAGCGTGCCGGCCATGCCACCGGTTACTGCGAGCAGGCCGACCGCAAGCGGCAGTGCGGCCGCGAGCACAGATCCGAACACGAGAACCAGGAGTAGCCCCACCAGCGGAAGGACAAGCAGTTCGGCGCGCTTGATATCTTTCTCCGGTATGACGGTAAAATCGTGGAGGCGCGGCAGTACGCCGAACGCGACCACTTCCAGCGTGTCGGATTGCACTTTGGCGCGTAATTTCGGATAAATGTCCATCGCAAGCACAGTTTCGCCCGCGGAATCATCCTTGAGTTCCACCTTGACAATCGTACTGTGCCCATCGCCGGAAATAGACCGGTGATCTACAACAGCCGTATCGTAGGCGGTGCTAACGTTTGCGACGCGCGGGTCATTGCGCAGCGGTGTCACGGCGCGCTCGACCTCAGCCTGAAAGTCCGGGTCATTGGCGCCGAGAGATGGGTTTCGAAAAATAAGGCCAAAAGATGTGAGAGTTGGAGGCAGCTCCTTTTTAGTCAGGTCGAGGGCTCGTCCGGACTCGGCGTTGGGTGGGACGAATACCGAGTCGAGATGTCCCCCTTTGCTTATAAGCCAGACGGCAGGTCCCAGGGAAAGCACCGCAATGATCAGCACCCACCAGCGAAAGCGGTAAACCCACCGTCCCCAGGACGCCAACATGAATATTCTCCTATCGTTGAAGTTAAAGCGTACCAAAGGGAGCACTGGAGTGATGCCCGCCGTCGTCCGCAGAGATGCGCATATCCCCGTTTACCATCCGCCCCGTAAAGCAACAAATATAATTACAGATAAGCTCACCGCAAAGTGGGAGGCCAATTTTCAAAGACTGACTCGACCGCCCCATGATTGCATTTCGCTATACCTGTCTGTCGACGTTAGACGGTGTCACATGTCCTTGTCATCGTAAGAGCAGCAGGAGCTGTTATTTCTTTGTTGCCAATTTCGCGAGTCTCTTGCAAAACTCAATAAAATCGTCACACCGGCGCTAGCCAGGGTGTAGATAGCCTTGAACTTACATTCCGCATCCAATTTGCCGGGGTAGGGATATTGGGGGGGGCGTCCCCATCCCTTTCCTGCTAATCCGGCCGTGGGGTTGCACGGTAAAGATGTCGGCTTGAGACCAAGGGCATTGAGCCCTTCGAGTTGGATAGGATTCCGCGGCCGGTTGAGCGCCAAGTTGATGACGGCACCGGTACATTATGGGCAGTTTGGAGTGTGCACTGTGAAACATTTTAGGCGGACTCAAATGAATACTTTCAAAGGGAATGATCGAGATATGTCATATGAAGAACCATGGGCAAAGATCTTGCCAGAAGGTGGAATCTGATCAGAGGGACCTCGCATAAAAAGTATGATCCGGATGTGTTTTTTTCGCGCCTTCGCGTCTTTGCGTGAATAATCACCGCTCACCCGCTCACTCTTCTGTACCTGGTGCTCCTGGTTCGAAGCGAGTGCACCAACCAGGGGATGGAGGCACGGGCGACACTCGTTACCGCACCGCACCGCTGTACATGAAGTAACCGAGTCCTATAGTGAAAATGAAATCGCCATAAAGGGCATGCTCAATGGAAGACAACCATAACGATCTGCTTTTCAGGTAAGTATGGGCAAATAAAATTCCACCGCCCAGCGTCAGGAGCATTGCAGCAAAGTTCAGAAGGAAGGTATGCGCATAGCAGAACACCACCGCACTTGCAGCTATCATGGCCCACCCTTCGCCGAACAGGTCCCCGTACCTGTAGAAAATGAAGGCGCGGTAGACAATCCCCTGAGGAATAGCAGACAGGATGGGATATAACAGGATAAAAATCAGCCACAGCACAGGTCTTGTTCTTGGAAAAGTCAGGAACCTGCCGTATTCAAACCAAAAGGTGAGTAATCCTAGGGTGACAGCTATTAATGCAAATCTTCCAATCACGAACAGGATTTGTTTTCCAGCCGGACGCTCACCCCATAATCGATATCTCGTAAAATAGCCGTCTAACTTGAGGAACCACGCGCAGACACCGGCAAGGCACCATATGGCAAGGATCGGGTGGAATATGGGCCGCAAACGTATGTAAAGTGACGGCAGAAAGATAAAAAGTACGGTAAACTCCACGGCCAGGTAGACTCGTCGAATCATTGTATAATAGCCTTACGTATAACACTTAATTAGAAACAAAATGCTCGATGCAAAAATAACCACTGCTGCTGTTGGCGGAGCCATCCGACATGCCACGTGAGTGAGTGGTGCACAGTTGAAGGCAAGCCCACCGTCCAGCACATCAATAAGGTGAAGCAAAATAGAGGTACAATCTACGCTCTGCGGGCGTCGCACGCCTTCACTTTGTGAAGCGTGCTCTCCGGCATCCCTAAATCATCGCAGATCGCGGAGCGTGGAAGGCGACCGCATGGCGTGTCAATCGGGCGCGTTGGGCGCGCGCGGGATGCCTTCCCAAAATTTAGTCCCTCTCAGCTCCGGCGCCGTAACGGTTGCTACGCATACTTTAGGTCGAAAGCTGCCGGTGCAACGCGTCGTCCCATCCTTCCGTCAAAAACCGATAGAACCGGCTCTGGTTAAGGCGCAGACGATGGTATGCCTCCCGAAGGTTTAACAGCATTGTGATCCGTCTAAGAGGGCAATTCAGCTCACCCGAGTCGTGTGTCGCCACTGTCTGAAAACCTATCACCCGTTTATGAAAGTAGTATGGACTGTGCCGTTCACCTTCAAACACGTCCGTGATAAAGTGCGAGTACCCTCGCCGCACAGTATCTTCAGTGGAGGCTTTCATGAGATGAGACGCCACGCCGAAGATGTTTCGGAACCTTGGACGAACTGCAAACCTGCCTATTTCCGCAATCTTGTTGTCCCGCAGAAATGACTCGATGTCAAGCCCCGGCACCAGCACATCCAGGGCGTATGCGCTGTATTCATGCACCGGCAGATCGTAGAGGACGCGAATAACTCCGGCCGGCATGCGGCCGACCGATGCGAGGAACCAGGACAACGATGGATGATCGAGGTCAGTCTCAGGAAACACTTGAGCTTCGTCCCGCACCCACTGTTTCTCTCGACGATAAGTTATGCGCAGGACGCGCAGCGCTAACTTCCGGTCCTGTTCTGTTGTGACCCGTCGCACTGAAACGATTGACTTCGCCATAGCGGTCCTCCTGTTAAGGGCTTAGGTCCAGTTTTTCCAGCTAACCGAGCGATTGCGGTCATGATAATTCGGTGAAAATCTTCCACCTGTTCTACGTGCGGTGTGATGGTCGGACGCCCCGGATGAATTGGTTCTACCTATATGCAGCTCTAAGGGCGCCAGAACAGGTAGGGGCCGGCCTTGAACGTTACAGGGAAACCGTATTCCTGCAGGAAAGACCGGGACACCCGTTTGCAGCGCCAGCACCGCTGCTCCGCGACGTCCCGGAAGCGTGCAGCGTGTATCGCCATGAGCCCGCCCCTCGGGGAAGATCCCGATCGACCTCCCCTGCGCAAGACTCAATCGAGAACCATCCATGCCGGCGGGACCCTGGACAAGGATCTGCCGGAAACGGTTGAGCCAGCGTGGCCGGGCGGGTTTCGTTGTCACCGGAATCGTCTCAGCCATCCGCATCAGAGAGCGAACTCCCGGAATCAGGAGAAAATTCCAGTCAGCCAGGAAGCGAATCGGATTCCCGCCCCTGAGGTACATCAGGAGGGCGGGGATGAGCAACGCTTCAGCATATTGCGTGTGATTGACTGTAAGAATGAACGGGTCGGGAGTGGAGAGCAAAGGACCCGCGTCATATACACCCCGGATGAGCCGGAGTGATGCGCCCAACATTGTGCGCAGGAGTATGCGGGTTGAGGGCCGTTGCGCCAGATACGGCAACTCGGCATGAAAGATAGAGGAAAAATCGAGTTTTAGTGTTTCGGCATGCATCATCGACTTGGGCACATAGTGCCGATTACAACCGCCGAAAGCATGACGTCCGGGTTAATTTTATGTTAAGTTTTGATTACTACAGAACTGAAAAAACTGTTTACACTTTTCAAGATGAAATGTTAGACGAACAAGTTGGAATAACCCCCAAAATAAAGCTGGTCGAAAGAGGTTTGATCGAGCGCGCAGGCGACAGGGTTAAACCTGTTGTCGATTGCAGGCTCGAAATGACAATGGAGGACACTTGATGCACGAACTGTTGATTTCTAAAACCAACAGGCCCCAGTTTCTTCTGGGCAACGAAGCGATTGTGCGCGGGGCTCTCGAAAGCGGAGTTGGCGTTGTGGCGGCCTATCCGGGGACGCCCTCTTCGGAGATTATCGACAATTTCGCCCAATTGGGCGATGAGGCCGCAATATACGTCGAATATTCTGTAAACGAGAAGGTTTCGCTGGAAGTTTGCGCCGCAGCGGCGCTTTGCGGTGTGAGAAGCCTTTGCTCGATGAAACATGTCGGTCTCAACGTGGCCGCCGATGCTTTCGTGAGTCTTGCCTACGTTGGAGTAAAAGCGGGCATGGTGATCGTGGTCGCAGACGATCCATTTCTCCATTCGAGTCAAAACGAACAGGACAGCAGATATTATGCAAGGCTCTCGGGGGTTCCTATGCTCGAACCATCGACTCCGCAGGAAGCCTACCTGATGACGCTTGAAGCCTTCAGGATTTCCGAGAAATTCGGCACGCCCTGCCTGCTTCGCACCACAACGCGTGTAAACCATTGCCGGGGGCCTGTAGAGATAGGTTCGATTCCACCGCAAAAGGGCTTTTCGGGTGAATTCAAAAAGGACCCCTTCAACCTGGTTCTAATTCCCGCTGTGGGCCGGAAATTAAGGTTGGGCCTGCTTGAGAGGACCCAAAGGCTGATCGGGGAGTCCGAGGGCAACCCATTTAATTATATTTCCGGAAAGGGCGACCTTGGCATCATTACCAGCGGCGTGTGCTTTCTCCATGTGCTCGACGCCGTTAAGGACATGGGCCTTGAGGATAAAATCAAGATCCTTAAGCTGGGCTTTACCTATCCACAGCCTAAAGCCCTGATCGCCCAATTTCTTGGCGGCGTAAAGAAGGCCCTGGTGGTTGAAGAAGTAGAGTCATTCATTGAGGAGGCGGTAAAGATCTGCGCCCAGGAATCAAAACTCTCGGTTGACGTTGCAGGCAAAGGCAAGGGATTGATTCCTGAAGCTTTCGAGGTTGATTCGGCAAAGGTAAAAAACGCCATCAGCAAGTTTTTCAATGTTGATTACCAGCAGCCAAAAGTCCACGTTGCGCCTGAGCTGCCGCAAAGGCCGCCTAATCTGTGTCCCGGCTGCCCCCACCGAGCGACTTATTATTCGGTGAAGAAGGTCTTTGGAGAGGAAGCGGTATATCCCACCGACATCGGATGTTACACCCTGGGCGTTCTTCCACCGCTCAAAATGGCCGATTTTCTGATTTGCATGGGTTCCGGCGTGTCCACAGCGGGTGGATTCAGCAAAGTGCTGGACCGCCCGGTCGTCGCTTTCATCGGCGATTCCACATTTTTCCATGCTGGAATACCAGGGCTCGTAAACGCCGTCTCAAACGGCCACAAATTTCTGCTCGTCATTCTCGATAATGGAACTACCGCCATGACGGGCCATCAGCCTAATCCAGGGGTGGAGTTGACCCCGCAGGGGAGGATCGAGCCCAAAGTAAGTCTGGAGAAGCTGGCCCGGGGATGCGGAGTAAACCAGGTGGCAACGATTAATCCTCTCCAGGTTAAAAAAAGCCAGGCGGTACTGCAGGATTTCAAGAACAAAATGAACTCATCCGGAGTTTCGGTCATTATCGCCAAAAGCCCCTGCCCTCTTTTTGAGACCCGGATAATGAAGAAACAAAAGAAAATAGTTTTTCGGACCGATGAATCCGAATCCTGTGCAGCGTGCAAAAAACAATGCCTGACCGAACTCGGCTGTCCGGCCTTTTTTGTTGATTCTTCAGGCGGGGCCGAGCACGTTTTCATAAACGAATCCCTTTGCAGCGGGTGCAGCGTATGTTCGCAAATCTGCGATTGTATCAGTCCTAAAAGGATTTGATGAAAAGAGAGATCATGCCGATGGGAAAAGAAATTGGAGCTTTGCGCATATTTTTTACAGGTGTTGGAGGTCAGGGGACCCTTCTTGCAACTCGCCTCGTCGGTGAGGCCGCCTTGGAGGAGCGTATCCCGGTTCTGATGAGCGAGATTCACGGCATGGCGCAGAGGGGCGGGGTCGTTGAGTCCTCGGTAGTAATGGGCCGCGCCGCCAGCCCAATCATCGCCGACGCCGAAGCAGACATCGTGATCGCGTTTGAACCGCTCGAGGCAGCTCGCGCGCTGCCGAAATGCAACCCGAAAACGGTGGTCATAACGAGCATCTCGCCAATTCCGCCCTTCACTGTTACAATCGGTCAAAGCGTTTATCCCGACCAGGATGCACTTTACAGAATGGTAGAACCTCACGTTGGGAGCCTCATCCGGGTGGATGCAGATGGAATGGCAAGGTCGGTCGGCGCCGAGCGCAGTTCGAATGTGATCATGGTAGGGGTATTAGCCGGAACCGGCATTCTGCCGGTATCCAAAACGAGTTTCGAACAGGCGCTCCGGCAAATCCTGCCTGAAAGGCTGATCGAGCCGAATTTGCGTGCACTGGATGCGGGGTACAGGTTTGGCGCTCAACTTAAACTGTGAGGCTCAAGACTGAATTTCCCCAAAGGGGCAAGCAGGCGGGAAGGTCCTAAAGGGCCGAAATGAAGAGCTCCCTGGACCTCGTCTGAATATAAGAAGCGACCCCTGATTGCGATCTCTACCCTCGAGTTGTTCGATCCGGCGGGTAAAAAACAATGCGGGCATATATCCTACTCAAAATCCTGGCCTTATGCATGGCCGCGTTAGGCCTGATTTCCCTGTTCGGCGATTTAGCCTTCACCAGCGTAACCATTCCCTGGAAGGAAGCCGATGAAGGTTTGTTTGTAGCTGAGTTCGAGTCCGTTTTTGACAACAACCCTTACGAGATCACGCTGGTTAAGGTCAACCCCGAACGTTATTCGTTTCAGCTTCAGTGCGCCACGCAACACGGGAAAGAGTCTTTCACCGTCAAAGAATGGGCTTTAAGGTATCAAATGGTTGCGGCCGTAAACGCCGGGATGTTTCAGGAGAACGGTTTGACCAGTGTGGGCTTCATGAAGAACTTCGCTCACGTTAACAACCCGAGGCTCAACAACGCCAATACCATCCTCGCGTTCAACCGGGTTGATGAAAATGTTCCCGAAATACAGCTAGTTGATTGTGAATGTCAGGATTTTAACTACTTGCGTCAAAAATACCAATCATTCGTACAAAGCATAAGAATGATTTCCTGTAGCCATCAAAATGTCTGGAGCCAGCAGGATACCAAGTGGAGCACCCTGGCGGTCGCAATGGACACCCAGGGAAATATCCTGTTTCTTTTCAACAGGACTCCCCTTTCGGTTCATGATTTTATAGAAATCCTGCTCTCTCTTCCGCTGTCTCTAAAGAGCGCAATGTATCTCGAGGGCGGACCACAAGCTTCACTTTATCTGTCTACATCAAGGATGACCCTTGAGAGATACGGAGTCCGGGGGGGCCTTGAAAAGAATCCCCTCCCTTTTCCGCTGACCATTCCCAATGTGATCGGAATATCGAAAAAACCGAGCGTCAAAAACTAATGACTCACGGGACCTCCCTTTGATTTTGCGAACAGGAAAATCAATTCGCTTGTTTTGTCAAGCATCTTGCTTATTTCGGCTGAATCCTTGGCGGTGAGCGCCCCGGCAGATTGCAGCCGGTCGTACTTTTCCTGGATCACTTTGATTTTACGCTTGAGGAGGATTGCATCCTGGGTATTGATCGATTTCGCCTCCAAATCCTGGTCCAGCCACTTCAGTTGATCGGCTATCCTGTTTGGTATGTCGACTTCTGCGGGCCTTAATACAGGTTTTACTTCGGATATGCAGGCCGCGACCAAAAAAACTGACATGATGAGCATTATTTTCCTCACATCTGCTCCTTCCTGATTCAAAATTAAACCAACTTTAACTGGTTTCCGTCCGGTGTTTCCGGATGGACACTAATTAACCCAAAGAAACATGTATAAAGCCGCTACGTGGCACAACCCGCGCCGGCCCACATTGGATTCGACAGCCCGCCAACCCTCCCGCGCGGCGAGGCCGGCGGCGTATGGCCTTTCTCATCACCCTTTTAGTGTATGCCTGTTTTCTCAAATTCTAACCGAACGTTCAAGTTTTACCTTTCAAGGTCCGATCTGATAGTTAAATGGAGGCGACTTGCCAAACAGGCTGAAGTGAAGGAAATGTAATCATGCGGGAAGAAATTGTTCATATTTTTGACGACGCTCCGGGCGCGCTGCTCTCAGGCCGGGAAGAATGCAGAAGAGCGCCGCTGGCACGAACATTGCCTATTCAAACAGCAGGATAGGTCGTTTTGCGATAAAATCGGAATAAGGAATGGCTTATGATGTATCAATGCATACGATGCCGTAAGACATGGGGAAGCGGGAACCCGCACGTTGATGGGTACTCGCACGGGCTTTGCTCAGAATGCCTCCGGGACGCTTTGACTCCTATCTATCGCAAACGGCAGGCCAAAGAGGGCAACTTTGACTGTTTCGCCAAATCCGCCGGCTTCTGCGACCAGCCCTCCTGCAAGTATCGGCAAATCTGCATCGGCGCCTAATCCCGTTTCGACCCGCTTTCCACAGATCGAAAATCCGCCCTGCGCTGCCGTATAAACTCCGGGCCTTCTGCTCTTTCCCTGTAGTCCATCTTTCGCAAACCCTCGGCAAACATTATTATATTCCAAGCTCGTAATTATTATTCCATGGGAGAGAACCATATGAAGAATGACCTCTTTGACGAAGGTCTGGGATGCTGCGCATGTGAGGAGAACACAATTGAACCTTCCAGCGGTCTCACCTGTGCGGACAAGAAAAATATTTTTACAAAAAGAGAGCAGGAGGTCCTCGACAAGATCAGGGAGGCCTCACTTCGCGCCGGCGTTTTGAAAAAGGAAATCAGCCGAATGGATGAGCCAGGACGGGAAGCGGCTCAGCTTGAACTGAATCGCTTGAGGCTGACCAGGGCGGAACTCGAGAAGGAACGGCTGGCCGCTTCCGAAGAACGCATGCGGCTGTTGGGACACCTGTGAACGATTCAACGAGGCCTAAGAGGATACTCACCGGTGACCGCCCGAC
>Ga0116126_1001459_pt1 | contig 14941 bp, 14 predicted proteins | sample June2015DPH_16_5_FD_89730 | JGI IMG/M metagenome (GOLD analysis project Ga0116126, IMG submission 89730) | Peatland microbial communities from SPRUCE experiment site at the Marcell Experimental Forest, Minnesota, USA - June2015DPH_16_40 | ecosystem: Environmental > Terrestrial > Soil > Wetlands...
AGGGGGTTGATTTTCGTAAGGGATTGAGGGGGTGGGAGATTCAGTTGGGGAAGTGGGGGCACTGGCGGGCGGTCGTTGACAGCGTCCGGCGTAGGAAGGTAGCCTGAGGTCCATGAATCCGCCATCCCTTGCCAATGGCGCCGACTGGCGCAGCGAGGCCGACAGCCGGATCGAGCGCCTTCGCAAAGGCGACCTGGTGGTCGAAGTCCGGGGCCACGACGGGGCGCCATTGAAAGATGCCCGCGTCGAATACCGGCTCAAGCGCCACAGTTTCCTGTTCGGCACGGCCGTCGCGCACGCTCCCTTTGCCTCGACCGGCGACGAGGGCCGCGACTACCGGCAGTTCATCCTCGACCATTTCAGCGCGCTAGTCTGCGAAAACGAGATGAAGTGGTACTTCACCGAGGTCGAGCGCGGCCGCGAGGACTACGCGCCCGCCGACGCGTTGCTCGCCTTTGGCGAACAGAACGGCCTGGCGATGCGCGGCCACTGCCTGTTCTGGGAGCAGCGGCAGTGGACCCAGCCCTGGGTCCAGGCACTCGACGACAGCGACCTGCACGCCGCCATGGAGCGCCGCCTCACGGCCACGGTGAACCGGTACGCCGGCAGGTTGGTGTCCTGGGACGTGAACAACGAGACTCTCGACGGAGATTTCTATCGCCAGCGGATGGGGCCGGACGCGACCGCGTGGATGTTCCGGGAGGCGGCGCGGCTCGACCCTAAAACGCCGCTTTTCGTGAACGAGTTCGGGATGCTCGGCAATCCGGAGAAGACGGAACGGTATCTGGAGTCGATTCGCGATCTCCGGGCGCGTGGCGCCCAAGTGGGCGGAATCGGTGTCCAGTCGCATGACTCCGATCGCCTCGTTGCAGATGGCCGCACGATGCTCTGGCCCGGCGAACGGCCTTGGTGGGCGCTCAGCACTCCGCTCACGGCGGAGGCGTTTCTCGCGACGCTCGACCGGCTCCACGGCGAGACCGGGCTGCCGATCCATCTCACCGAGGTCAGCGCGAAGTTCCCGGACGCCACCCGGCGCGGGGACCTCCTGGAGATGGTCTTCCGGCTCGGGTTCAGCCACGAGGCGGTTGAGGCGATCATGCTATGGGGCTTTGGCGCAAAGACGCACTGGATGGGGCCCGATGCGGCGCTTATGAACGCGGATGGAACGTTGAACGCTGCCGGCAGCCGGATCAGCCGTCTTCTGCGTGACGAATGGTCGACGCGGGGAGACGGCGTGACCGGCGCTGACGGACGCCTCGCCTTTCGCGGGTTTTACGGCAGCTACGAGGTGGGGGTGCGCGGAGCGGGCGGCGGCGAGACGGTGCAGGAAGTCCGGCTGATGAAAGCGGGGCCGGCGGCCGACGTGCAACTCACGGAGTAGTTAAGGGCAGCCGGCGTCGAGATCGGCGGTATCATGACCCACATGACCGGAGATTCAAACGCGTTCGGTTGCCCGGTGTGCAACGCAGCCCTGGGGCAGGACGAAGTGGAACCAGGGGATCTGAAGTGCCCGGCCTGTTGCACCCGGTTTCCTCGCGCGTCTGTCCTGTCTGCGGCGTCGTACGCGGCCGACATTCGGAATCCTCCTTCGGGCGCTCGACTGGAACGCCTGTCGGACGGCTGCAGGGTCACGGCGACCATGGACTGGGCGAAGCTCTTCATCATCGTGGCTCTCCTCTGGGGTCTCCTAGGTCTTGTGATCGTCATGATGATCGCGTGGGCGGGGCTGCCAGACGATCCCGCCGAGGCCAGGAGCCTAGCGGTAGCGTTCTGGCTCCCTGTGCTGGTTGTGCTGTCGGTGGCGACGTTCCGAGGCCGGCTCCGGATCACGATGCACCGCGAACGGCTGACGGTATTCGCTGGCATGTGCGGCGTCGGTTGGAGGTCGACGCATCGTTGGTCCAGCTTCCGGACGATCTACGAAGAAAAGTCCAGGAGCAACTCCTTCCTGACGCTGAAGGGGGAGCACGACGTCTACTTCGGCTCTCTGCTTTCCGAACGGCGGCGCCACTTCGTTTTACAGGCGTTGCGCGCAATGTTGGCGGAGCGCTCCGCAGCCGACGCCAGTTGAAGACCTGGTTGGCACTCGCTCTCTGCGGACGCGTCACGCGTGGCACTGCGATGCATGGTCGACGCGGGGCAACCCGTGACCGGCGCTGACGGCTGCCTCGCCTTTCGCGGCTTCTACGGCAGCTACGAGGTGCGCGTCCGCGGAGCGGGCGGGCGCGAGATCGTGCGGGAAGTTCGCCTGACGAAATCAGGGCCGGCGGGCGCTGTGCAACTCACGGAGTAGTCGGGTGGACGCTCGGGCGCCACTCCTGCGGCTGCGGGTCCATGACCTCGGGCTGCGCCGCCCGGAAAACCGTCAAGAACAAATGCGCGGCGCGTTGGCGGGTGGAATGGCGGACCGCCGGGCATATCAAAGGGTCCAAGTCGGTCGAAAGCGCCTCCTCATCAAGTTGACGTTGAGCGGATCGGCCACAAGCGGCTCGTGAACCGCTCTTCCGAAGTCGGCCTGAGGGCCGCATAGGGAGGCAGGCGCGCCCCCCGCGCGTGACTACCCCGAGTAGTACTTGTCGTACAGGTTGCCATCGGAACCCACGACGAAAACCGCAATGCGATCCAGCGACGGTTGAAACACAACGCCTGGCGAGTTGATTGCGTTCGCGCCAGCGGCGCCAGGGGGTGCGGGTGCGCCCTGAGCTTCCCAGACCCATTGCGTGCCGTCGTAGTACTTGTCGTACAGGTTGCCATCGGAACCCACGACGAAAACCGCAATGCGATCCAGCGGCGGTTGATAGACAACGCCAGGCGAGTTGATTGCCTTCGTGCCAGCAGTACCAGGGGGTGCGCCCTGAGCTTCCCAGACCCATTGCGTGCCGTCGTAGTACTTGTCGTACAGCTTGCCATCGGAACCTACGACGAAAACCTGAATGCGATTCAGCGTCGGTTGAAACACAACGCCTGGCGAGTTGATCGCCTTCGTGCCAGCAGCGCCAGGGGGTGCGCCCTGAGCTTCCCAGACCCACTGCGTGCCGTCGTAGTACTTGTCGTACAGGTTGCCATCGGAACCCACGACGAAAACCGCAATGCGATCCAGCGGCGGTTGGTAGACAACGCCTGGCGAGTCGATTGCCTGCGTGCCAGCAGCGCCAGGGGGTGCGCCCTGAGCTTCCCAGACCCACTGCGTGCCGTTGTAGTACTTGTCATACAGCTTGCCATCGGAACCTACGACGAAAACCTGGACGCGATTCAGCGTCGGTTGAAACACAACGCCTGGCGAGTTGATCGCCTTCGTGCCAGCAGCGCCAGGGGGTGCGCCCTGAGCTTCCCAGACCCACTGCGTGCCGTTGTAGTACTTGTCGTACAGGTTGCCATCGGAACCCACGACGAAAACCGCAATGCGATCCAGCGGCGGTTGGTAGACAACGCCTGGCGATTCGATTGCCTTCGTGCCGGCAGCGCCAGGGGGTGCGCCCTGAGCTTCCCAGACCCACTGCGTGCCGTTGTAATACTTGTCGTACAGGTTGCCATCGGAACCTACGACGAAAACCTGAATGCGATCCAGCGGCGGTTGATAGACAACGCCTGGCGAGTGGCTTGCCTTCGTGCCAGCGGCGCCAGGGAGTGCGCCCTGAGCTTCCCAAGTCCAGTCGGGGACGTAGAGGTTCTGGCTCACCGTCGGGCCGGAGGCTGGTATCACATTGCGGTACAGGGCATTGGACGTCTCGCCCGTGCCGGGCTGAGGGCCGCCGCAGGTGTTCGTATTCTGCACCGCAAGCGTGCCTGACGACACCGAGTAGGTCAGCACCCCCGCTCCTGACGTGAATAGGCAGGTGTGGGTGCCGCTAGGTGGTCCTACGAGATCGACCTGGAAGCCATAGATCGCAAACAAGACGTTAGACGGGAACGGGAACGTGAAGCTGGAAACGTTACCGCTGGGATCGGTAACGCTGAATGCCGCACTCGTCACAGTGCCGTTGGGTTGAGTGCCGAGCACAATTTTCATCACCGAGCCTGCCGGCACCTGATTCGATGAGGCAGAGCCGAATGAGACGTAATTTGGGCTAGGGCTAAAACCGAAACCCTTTACGGCGGACCAGTACTGGATCCCCCACTCAACCGAGTTGTTTTCTACGGCGATGACGTACTGAAACCACTTCAGCGGCTGGCCCTGATAGATAGATTGGGGGTTGGTCTGCGGATAGCAATTCAATTGCAGCGAGAATCCATTATTCCCGAACGTGATCAAGTCCTGCGTGACCTGCAGGGATACAGTCAGGTTTTGCAGATTCTGACACTTGCTGACGAGAATTGCATTGTTGGAGCTGCCCAGAGAACCCATATTTCATAACCCTCCACGTACTACAGATTATGACGCTACGCGGAAACGCGCGTCAAGCCCCATAGTTGTTAGCGGCTTGGGAACCTAAACCGTTCCGCTTGAGAACATCGGCGGTTCCTGCTCACATTAGGGCTATTCGCCCCGCCGCCCCTGCCCGGCGCTCGCTCAAATGCACCCGCGCCACGATCTTCCGACGGATTCGGGACGGTACTTGCCTCCAGCAGCCGCGGGGTTGCCGCTCGCGAACCCGTGATGGGGTTTTCTTGAGATAGCTACTGAGTGCGCGCCGGCATTCGGAATCGCTCGCGGAGAGACCGCAGGTACAGATTCTGCTCCTTCCGTCCCTGCATGAGAGCGTTGGGAGATGCCGGAAGAACGCCTACTGACTTGCCACCTTGTCAGACGCCGGCTGAAGCTGCACGCCTGACCGCTTCGACCACCGCGTCGAATGCGGGCTTGGGGCGTCCCTGCCGGTCCCACAGCAGGGGGTGATTCGTGCGTCCCCGGACTGGCCAGTTGTTGAGCCAGGTGTCGGCGTCCGTGACGCCCCAGAAGGTGACGCGGCTCACGGCCGGATGCCTCACGAATACGCTGAAGATGTCCGCGTAGCGCTGCGCGAACCGCTGCTCTAAGCCCTCGGGCAGGCCGTCCACGTGCGGGTCGAGTCTCCGGCGTGAGCTCGACCGGCGCCTTGGGTCGCGAGGCCCGGAAAACCGTCAAGGCTCGCTGTGCGGCGCTGGCGGGAGGGAATGACCCAGGATAGGCCCTTTTCGTCGAAGTGCCGCAATAGACCGCAGTTTGAGCTCAGTGGTGCGGCGCCGGACAACCGCAGAATCGGAGTTCGGTACACCTCGTGCGGGTTCACACCTCTGGCCCCGCGAGCAACGCCGCCAATATCGGATTAAGAGTCGGTGCAAACGGGTTGGTGACCGTGACTCCACGCCACGTAAACCCTTCTTGCAGATCTTCCGATAAAAGCAAGCGGCACTCGGCCTCCGCCGAAGCGGCCAGCACGACCGAGTCCCAGATCGTAAGGCCATGATCGGACGCTAGATCCGTTGCATTGACGATCACAGCGGCGGACGTGTCGACTACCGCATACGCATCGCGCCAGCTCAGCACGGCTTCCCGCGCTCGACGTGGGCGCCGCTTGGCCTTTCGAACAAGCACATTAAAGAGTTCGCCCAATGTTTGGGCCGGCAGCACGATAGCCCCCGGGGGCAATCGTTGGATCACCCTCAGCGCCCTGTCTCGCATGAGCGCTCCGTTGGCGCCTTCGGCGTAGGCCAGAACGTTAGTGTCCAGCGCGATCCTCATGAGGCGTCGTCGTACAGCTCGTCACGCGTCCAGCGGCCGGCGTTCACAACTCGTTCTCCGCGGAGGCGGGCGAAAAGGGCGGTGCGCGCGCCTCCCGCGGCCCGATCGTCCTCGACCACGGGCGAGATCTTTGCCACGGGCTTGCCGTGACTAGTCACGACGACGCTTTGGCCCTTCTTCACGGTTCGCAGGAGTTCCGAGAACCGGCGATTGGCGTCCGAGGCCGAGATTGCGTTGTTCATGGGTGTCTCCACAATGTAGTGACATTCACTACTATATCGCAAACCCCGGCATCGGGGGTGGTGTGAACTCCAAAAGTTCTCGATCTGTATACCTTGAGTTTTCCCGCTCCGATTAATTTCAAGTGATTTGTGCCACGAGAAATCTATCGAGCGGGTCTTGGACGGCACCTCCTTCGGAATGGAGCGGATTTCACGGCTGTCCAAGAGTGCCGCTAAACGTCGCACCTCATCGGAGCCGATTACAGCCTCGTAGGCTGAACGCTCGGCTTTGGCGGCCCCCATCGTCTTGGTCCCTTCCTCGACATAGACGACCCTGCCATTCTCGTACACTCGCAAGTCCTGCACCTGATATTGGCCTGCGAAGGGTCCATCAATTCTGTCGTGTGAAGAAAGAACCGGAGGGTTCGCGTCTTGGGCCAGAGCAGCCAAGGCAACTGAAAGGGCCGCCACAAGGTAGAGGAGTCGCATGATGGCTTCGACCCTGATCTAACGCCATGAGATTATGAAAGGGTCGTCGTAGACAAAAACGGCCTTTCTGGAAACTGACCGTCCCCCATCTCGGGGAGACCGCGGCCCCGCCAAGGGCGGCACGGCCCGGTCTATCCGACGGATCGCGCTCAGGCCCCTGCCTTCAGCGCACGCCTGGCAGCTTCGACCACCGCGTCGAATGCAGGCTTGGGTCGTCCCTGCCGATCCCACAACAGGGGGTGATTCGTGCGTCCCCGGACTGGCCAGTTGTTCAGCCAGGTGTCGGCGTCCGTGACGCCCCAGAAGGTGACGCGGCTCACAGCCGGGTACTTCACGAGTACGCGGAAGATGTCTGCGTAGCGCCGCGCTAACCGCTGCTCGACGCCTTCGGGCAGACCGTCCGCGTACGGGTCGAGCTCCGGGGTGAGCTCCACTCGCTTCGACACGTCGGCTCCGATCAACTCCTCGGGTCGAGGCAGTGGATCGACGTCCAGTTCCGTCATCATGACCTGCCCGCCTGTTTTTGCGAGGCCGACGATCGCGGCTTCGATGTCTTCGATTGCGGGGCCATCCAACAGCCAGTGGGCCTGCTCGCCGATACCGTCGATACGGATTCCGCGCTCGCGGAGCGACGTCACGAGCCGAACGGCCGCTTCGCGTTTGGGCGTCTTCCAGAGGTTGTAGTCGTTGTAGTAGAGCTCGGCATCGGGGTCGGCCTCGTGGGCGAACTCGAACGCCTTTGCCACGTACTCCTCGCCCAGCGTCGCGTACCAGGGCGTCTTCCGCCAAGTCCCGTCGTCTTCGAAGGCCTCGTTGACCACGTCCCAAGCCTGCACGCGTCCGCGGTAGCGGCCGACGACGGTCCGCACGTGCGCCCGCAGCCGCGAAAGAAGCGGCTTAGGGTCGTCGAAGACCCAACCGGGTGTCTGCTCATGCCAGACCAGCACGTGGCCGACTACGGACAGACCGCCCTTCGCTCCGAGGGCGACGTATCGGTCCGCAGCCGCGAACTCGAAGCGATCGGGCTCCGGATGGACGGCGTCCCACTTCAGGGCGTTCTCCGGACTGATCGTGCTGAAGTGGCGCCTGACGATTTCGAGCGCCGCCGGGTCTTGGCCGGCGATCTGGGCGTCGTTGAGCGCGGCGCCGAGGAGAAAACGCTCCTTCAGGATCTCGCGGAGGGCGGTGACCACGGTCAGACTCCCGGTGAGCTCTCGACGCGCCTGCGACGCTCGGCCAGCTCGTCCTGGATCTGCAGGTTCCGCTTCTTCCCAATCGAGTAGAAGCATAGGGCCCCGACGATGACGCAGTACAGGATGGCCGGATAGAGGCTGATGGTGAGGCGGATACCCAGCAGGGAATGCGCCGTCTGGGCCATCTTGGGCCGATAGCCATACCCCGAAAGCAACCAGCCAGCCAGGAAGCCGCCCAGGCTCAAGCCGAACTTGAGAGCGAACAGGACGGTCGCGTAGATCACGCCCGTCGTGCGGCGGCCGGTCTGCCATTCCGCGTAGTCCGACACATCGGCAAACATGGCCCACAGCAGCGGAATCGTCGGCGCATAGACCAGGGAGCGCAGCCAGACCATCACGAAGATCGCCCAGATGTTGTCGGGCGGCAGGAGGATGAATCCGGCCATGAAGACCGTGGTCAGCGCAAAGCCGGTGAGGGCGACGGCCTTCTTGCCGAACTTCATGGACAGGAAGGTCGCACAGAGTACGCCGATCACAAGCACGAACTGGCCCGACATGTTCCACAGGCTGAATCCCACCGAGGAGACGTTGGACTTGGTTTCGTTGATGACCAGACCGAAGGTGTTCAGCAGCGAGAACCACCAGCCGCTGGAGCTGACGCCAACTGCGTAGGGCAGACCCGCGCCTCGCAGGAACTCGAACAGGCGGTCCTTGTTCACGTAGTACTGGAAGAAGTAGATGACCGTGCCGTCGCGCATGGAGTTCGCCGTGAAGTGGGCCAGGGTGACGATGAACATGGCGACCCAGGGCCCGATCTTGCCTAGCGTGCCGAAGGATTGTCTGATGGAGACCTTCTCCTGCACCAACGGCTTAACGCGCTCGCGAGTGGACAAGAACGTGATCACGAAGCAGACCACGCAGATCGACGCCCACAAGCCGATGGTCATCTGCCAGCCCTTGGCGTTGTTGCCCTGTCCGAACTTGGCCACCAGCGGCAGCGTGAAGCCGCCCACGATCAACTGCGCGATCATCGCTGCCACGAAGCGGTACGACGACAAGCTCGTGCGCTCATGGACGTCGGGGGTCATGACCGCGGTCATTGCCGAGTAGGGTGTGTTGTTGGCCGAGTAGAGCGTCATCAACAGGAGGTTGGTCACGGCGGCGTAGACCAGCGTGGGGCCGTAGCTCAAGCCCGGCACGGTGTACGCCAGAACCATGACGATGGCCCAGGGCGCCGCGGTCCACAGCACCCAGGGGCGGAACTTTCCCCAGCGTGTGTTGGTGCGGTCGGCCATGACGCCCATCATGGGATCGAAGAAGGCGTCCCAGAACCGGCCCACCAGGAGCAGCGTGCCGGCGACGCCGGCCGCAATGCCCATGGTGTCGGTGTAGAAGTTCAGCTGGAAGAGGATCATCGTCATGAAGACGAAGTTCGCGGCGCCGTCTCCCAGGCTGTAGCCGGCCTTCTCAACCACGGAAAGCTTCTGCGTCCCGTTCGTCATTTCTGGCTCCTTCGATCTGAAGCAGTGGTCGCCGCTGGGATTGACGCTCTAGGCCCGGGAGCGAACCCAGGCAGATTGAAGCGGAGTCCCTACACCAACCGCGAGGATGCCATTATAGCGGTCTTCACAATCGAAAGGGGTAGCGATTGGCCAGCCGGATGTCACAACGCAAAGCGAGGCCCGCATCATTTCGCAAAAGGACACGGGAGACCTTCCTTGGTCTTCTGCGACCACCGGCCGGACTTCACGAAGGCCCGCCAAGGATCGGCAACGGTGGCGATGGAACTGCCTTGCTTTGTGACCTACCGGTGTATTTTTCGATGTACGCGGCCAGCTTCTGCTGTGGCTGTCTTGGCAGCGAAGCAGGCTCGCCTTTCGCGGCGGCGTTCGGTCTTTTTGATCCAGCCCTCCGGCGCGTCCGTCCGCGGCAGCCGGCGTCCAAGACCTCTGACATCGAGATCGACTGTTTCGCGAAGCGGGCGCTGATTGGTCCCGACCGCCAGTCCCGATTCGAAGGGCGCGGTCGCAATGTCTGCCATGGCCGCAGTACACGCACCTGCGATTCACAGAGCAACTCGATCCAGGTTGGCAAACTGGTGGCTGTTTACGCCACAACTTCTGGCGTACAGCCCAAGTTCTTTAAGTTATTGATTCTAAAATGGTCGGGGCGAGTGGATTCGAACCACCGACCTCCTGGTCCCGAGCCAGGCTGCTTCGTCTAACTCCTTGATTACAGAAGAAGTATTCTCGCATTAAATCTCAACCTAAGCACCAAGAGTACGCTTCTGGGTGGCGATTGGGTGGGTAGTCGAGCCGCACCTGCAGCTCCGGCGCGATTCAGCCTTGCTGGGATCGCTTGTACGAGCGGATGGTATAATTATACGAATGGATCGCACGACCTCAGTGCTCGATGCCCTCACGACCCGCGTGAAGCAACGTGTTCTCTCGGCCACGCTGTTGCATCCCGAGCGGTCCTGGTATCTTCACGAACTCGCCAGGCACCTCAGCATTCCCGCCTCAAGCGTTCAGCACGAACTCCGCATCTTCGCGTCGGCCGGGGTTCTTACTCGGAGGGTGGACGGAAACCGAGTGTACTACCAGGCCGACCAGCGCTCCCCGATCTTCCGAGCGCTCTCCGAAGTGCTGCGCAAGACGTCCGGGCTGGCTGACGTGGTCAGGGACGCTCTTAAGCCTCTGGCCGTGAAACTGGACGTAGCGTTCATTTACGGCTCCGTGGCGGCCGGCGAAGAAAGGGCTTCCAGCGACGTCGATCTTATGATCATCGGGCGCGCGCCGCTCTCCGAGATTGCCGGAGTCCTTCGCGGTGCCGAAGACGAGGTTGGGCGGAACATCAACCCAACGGTGTACACTACTCAAGAGTTCCTCAAGAAGACAAAGACCGGACATCATTTCTTGACGTCAGTTCTTGAGAAGGAACTCCTTTTCGTTTATGGCACTGCCGACAACCTGGCAAAGCTTGCTGGACGCTCAGATGGTGAGGCCGCACAGAACGAGCCTATCCGAGCTGCGCGCTCTTCACGCCGTCGTCGAGCGGGATCTGCTGGACGCGAAGATTCCTGAGCTCTCGGCTGACCGACGCTTCGCCACTGCGTACAATGCCGTCTTCCATGGTGGTCGCCTGCGAAGGCTACCGGGTCGTCGGTCGCGGCCACCATCAGACAACGCTCCGGGCCTTCGAGATTGCGATGGGCACTCAGGCGTCTGCGCTCGCTGCGTATTTCGAGACCTGCCGGCGGAAGCGGAACCAGGTCGATTACGATATGGCGAACGTCGCGACGGAGTCGGAGGCCGAAGACCTAGTGCAGAAGGCGGACGAGTTCAACGGGCTCGTGAAGTCCTGGATACAGGGGCACCATCCGCAATACGGCCTTTAGCTGATCGACAAGAGGCCCGGGTGAAGGTCTTATGTGAGATGGGATTGGTCGGGGCGAGTGGATTCGAACCACCGACCTCCTGGTCCCGAACCAGGCGCTCTAGCCAGGCTGAGCCACGCCCCGACTTCCGAAGGACTTCCCTAGTGTAGCGCCCTTAGTACGGCGCCTTCAACATTATGTATTCGAAACGCCGCGGATCGAGCCCGCGGCCGGCCAATCCCGCCATGCACTCGTCGGCCGTCTCGCCGATGGCCTCAATGCGGCGCACCGGTACGGTTTCCGGCGTGTAGAGTTCCAGGGCGACCACGTAGCCGGCCAGGGCCCTCAACTGCTCCACGCTTAGCCGCTCCGGATACGAGCCCACAATCTTGCGGGGGTCGACACGCGAGTTAAGAATCATCCCGGTCCGATTGTACCAGCCGGCCATTGAACCCGTGCCCGCAAAAGTTGCATGATCGGACTATGGACCGGCGAAACTTTCTGAGAAACGGAACCGCGGCCTCCGCACTCCTGGCCGCATCCCGTGACCTGCTCGGCGACGGGAAACCCCCAACCAGACGGAACCCAATCCCCAAGCGACCGCTGGGCGAGACGGGCGAGCACCTCTCCATCCTGGCCTTCAGCGGCACTGCGCTCATGCAGATCGAACAAACGGCCGCCAACGATCTGGTGGCGGAGGCCTTCGATCGCGGCGTCAACTTCTTCGACGTGTCCCCGTCTTACGGCAACGCGCAGGAGCGGATGGGGCCGGCGCTGGAGCCGTACCGCAACCGCTGCTTCCTCTCTTCGAAGACCGACTTTCGCGACAAGGCCGGCGCCGCAGCCGACATCGATGCCACGCTCAAGGTCCTTCGAACCGACCACCTGGATTTCTACCAGCACCACGCCCTCCAGAAGACCGCGGACCTGGAGCGGATCTTCGGCCTCAACGGCGCCATGGAGGCTTTCGTGGCCGCGCGGAAGGCCGGCAAGCTCCGCTACCTCGGCTTCAGCGCCCACTCCGTCGAGACAGCCATCGGCGCGATGGACCGCGCCCATTTCGACGCCTTTCTGTTCCCCGTGAACTACGTCCTGTTCTCCAAGGCCAACTTCGGCCCGCAGGTGCTCGAACACGCGCGCAGCAAAGGAGTGGCCCGCTTCGCGCTGAAGGCCATGGCCCGCGGCAAGTACGCGCAGAGCCTGCCGGAGAGCCAGCGCACTCCGAAGTGCTGGTACGAGCCCTGCACGTTGCCCGAAGAAGCCGCGCTGGCCTGGCGCTGGACGCTTTCGCAGCCCGTGACCGCGGCCCTTCCGCCCGGCAACCCCGCCTGGTTCCACCTCGCCCTGGACGTGGCGCAGAGCTTCCAGCCCATCACCGAGGACGAGACCAAGCGGCTCCTGGCCTACGCCGGAGCCGCCGACCCGCTCTTCGAGCTCGGCAACAACGTGTAGGCCGCCCGCCTCCGCAGTGAGTTGTACGCGGCCACCACCCGCGTCGTCACGGGCACGATCCAAATCAAGTAGGACAGGCCTCCGGCCTGTCGCTGGCAGGCAGAATACCTGCCCCTCGTGCAGCTAAGTGGCGCAGGCGCTTCCGCCTTCACCGGAATGCCCGATTAAAGTTGGTGCGGCGCGGCAATCGAGGCATCTAACCACTAGCCGAGATCTTCATTCAAGAGGGGCTGTTCGTTCAGGGACGGTCCCAATACCGGTGTCTTTACGGGAGCCGTCCGTGAGATAGTTCTGAGCCCTTAGTCAGTCACAGCCGGATCGGACGTTCTTCTTATTGGCGCTTTCTTCCGAAACCACAGGTACAATAGAACTAAAGAGCACCACGGGGTGTATATGGACAAAGAGGGGCAGGGCACCAATCCCGGCGCAGGCGCTGCCGCGCGCAAGGATCTGGAACTCTACCTGCAATCGCACGACAAACTTCTGGCGGCGCTGCTGGAGTCGGCGGCCCAGGCTATTCTGAGCGTCGACCGCCACGGCCGCATTGTCCTTGCCAACGCCAGAACGGAAGAAATGTTCGGCTACAGCCGCCGCGAACTGCTGGGGGAAACGATTGAAGCGCTGCTGCCCCAGGGCGCCCGGGATGGGCACTTGGCCCACCGCGACGGCTACTTCTCCCGCCCGCGCGTCCGCCCCATGGGCATCGGAATGGAATTGGCGGGGCGGCGCAAGGATGGCGCCGAATTCCCGGTCGAGGTCAGCCTCAGTCACATCCAAACCGACGAGGGCCCGTTTGCCATCGCCTTCGTCAGCGACATCACCCAGCGCAAGCATCTCGAGGACCAACTGCTCCACGCGCAAAAGATGGAGGCGGTCGGCCGCCTGGCCGGCGGCGTGGCGCACGACTTCAATAACCTGCTCACCATCATCTCCGGCTACGACCGCATGCTGCTCGACGGTCTGTCCCTCCAGGACCCCCTGCGCGACTATGCCGAGGAGGTCGCCAAGGCTGCCGAGCGCGCCGGCGCGCTCACCGGCCAGTTGCTCGCTTTCAGCCGCCGCCAGGTGATGCGCCCCCGCGTGATCGACGCGAACGAGCTGCTCCGTGGCGCCGACCGGATGCTGCGCCGCCTGATCGGCGAAGACATCGATCTCACCCTGAGTCTCGCCGCCGGCGCCGGCAACATCAAAGCCGATCCCGGACAGGTGGAGCAGATCGTCTTCAACCTGGCGATCAACGCCCGAGACGCCATGCCGGATGGTGGCAAGCTGACTATCGAAACCGCGGTGTCCCACCTCGACGAAAACTACTCCCGGACCCACCTGGGCGTCCAGCCGGGCGACTACGTCCTGATCGCGGTCAGCGATACCGGGCATGGCATGGACGCGGAAACCAAGCGCCACATCTTCGAGCCGTTTTTCACGACCAAGGAGCAGGGCAAGGGAACCGGGCTGGGACTGGCGACCGTCTACGGCACCGTGAAACAGAGCGGCGGCGATATTTGGGTCTACAGCGAGCCGGGGCGGGGAACGACCTTCAAGATCTACTTCCCCAGGGTGGCTGAGGCCCCCAGTTCAGGCGATCGCGTCCCCAGCCCCGTTTCCAGGCAGGGAGTCGAGACCATTCTGCTGGTGGAGGACGAAAAGGGTGTGCGCGAGCTGGTTGCGGAGATGCTGAAGCGGCTGGGATACCGGATTCTCAAAGCCGCCGACCCGCTCGAGGCCCTCGAACTCAGCCGGCAGTACGAAGGCACGATCCACATGCTGCTGACCGACGTGATCATGCCGCAGATGAGCGGCCGGCAGTTGGCAGACCAACTGCTCCCGGTGCGGCCCGGCATGAAGGTCCTCTATCTCTCCGGCTACACCGAGAACGCCGTCGTACACCACGGCGTTCTCGAAGCCGACGTGGAGTTCCTGGCCAAGCCCTTCAGCCACCACACGCTGGCCGAGAAGGTCCGCGACGTGCTTGACCGGTAGATGCGCTCGCGGTCCGTCGATCCAGCCGGCCGTTCCCGGCTCCACAGCTCCGGGGGATCGACGAGCGGCCGCCGAAAGCGGCCTCACAACTCCAGCTTGTCCTTGAACTGCATCTCCTTCAGGGTGAACTTGGACTTGATTTCCCACCGGCCCATGGACGTTCCGAAGGCGACTTCCTTGTCGTCCGCCAGAATGTTCGAAGTGCGGGGGAAGAGAAACACGAACGTGTGGCCGCCGGCGGAATCGAGCGTGTCGACCCGTTCCGGCGCAATGGTCCGGCTCTTGAGTTTGAGCGAAGTGCTCTGCTTCAAGTGGTCCTGCATCCGCTCTTGCATCTCTTTCGCCCGGTCGGGATCCTGCTGCTGGTCGTTGTCGTCGCTTCCGCCCTGGCGCTGTCCCCACTGCGGCAGCCCGCTGACCGTGACCACGTAATAGTCCTTGGACCAGTCCGCGAACTTGGAAGCGTCCGCCACCTCGCTCTTGAGGAGCGCCTGGTGTACCGGCGCGGCGCTTTCCCAGCGGATCGTCACCTTGGGGGCCGGCGTATTCTGCGATCCCCCGCGGCTCC
>Ga0116126_1001474_pt1 | contig 14885 bp, 8 predicted proteins | sample June2015DPH_16_5_FD_89730 | JGI IMG/M metagenome (GOLD analysis project Ga0116126, IMG submission 89730) | Peatland microbial communities from SPRUCE experiment site at the Marcell Experimental Forest, Minnesota, USA - June2015DPH_16_40 | ecosystem: Environmental > Terrestrial > Soil > Wetlands >...
CCGCGCGCCGATCGAGCCGATCAAGCGCACGCTTGCCGCGGCGCGCGCGCAAAACTTCCACGTCTTCCATACCCGCGAGGGTCATCGCCCCGATCTCGCCGACCTGCCGGCGAACAAGCGCTGGCGTTCGCGGCAGATCGGCGCCGGTATCGGCGATCCCGGGCCTTGCGGCCGCATCCTGGTGCGCGGCGAAGCCGGCTGGGAAATCATCCCCGAGCTTAAGCCGCGCGAGGGTGAGCCGATCATCGACAAGCCGGGCAAGGGCTCGTTCTGCGCCACCGATCTCGAGCTGCTGCTGCGGCTAAGCGGCATCGACAACATCGTGCTGACCGGCATCACCACCGACGTTTGCGTTCACACCACCATGCGCGAGGCCAACGATCGCGGCTTCGAGTGCCTGCTGCTGGAGGATTGCTGCGGGGCCACCGACAAAAGCAATCACGACCACGCGCTGAAGATGATCAAGATGCAGGGCGGCGTGTTTGGGGCTGTTTCGGATTCGGCGAAATTCATCGAGGTTATCGCGTGAGCGAGATGGCCACGCTGATCCCGCCCGGTGGGCTAGTTTCACCGACCGCGTCCAAGAGGACTTTCGGCGTCGAAGCGCTCAATATGACAAAGCGCTTCGGCGAATTCACGGCGCTCGATGCCGTCTCGATGAAGGTGCGCGCCGGCACTTTCCATGCGCTCCTGGGCGAAAACGGGGCCGGCAAATCTACCCTCGTCAAATGCATCATGGGCTATTACCAGGCCGACGGCGGCGAGCTCATGGTCGACGAACGCCAGGAAATCATCGGCAATCCGCGCGCCGCGCACGCGCTCGGCCTCGGCATGGTCTACCAGCATTTCACGCTAGTGCCGGCGATGACGGTGGCGGAGAATTTCGTACTGGCGCGCGACGACGTGCCGGCGGTGGTGGATTGGACGCGCGAGCGCAAGGCTTTGGAAGAGTTCCTGTCGCGGATGCCGTTCGGCGTGCCGCTGAACGCCAAGGTCTCGGCGATTTCCGCCGGCGAACGGCAGAAGTGCGAAATCCTCAAACAGCTTTACCTGCGGCGCCGCTTTCTCATCCTTGACGAGCCGACCTCGGTGCTGACACCCGGTGAGGCCGACGAAGTGCTCGGCATGCTGCGCGGCATGGTGGCCAGCGGCGCGCTCACGATCCTAATGATTACTCACAAATTCCGCGAGGTGATGGCCTTTGCCGATGAAGTGACCATTCTGCGGCGCGGCAAGTTGGCGGGGCAGGGGCAAGTCAAGGACTTGAGCCCCGATACCATGGCGCGCACCATGATCGGCGCCGAAGAGTTGACGGTGCAGCCGCCGCGGACCGGCGAATACGGCGCGCCGCGCCTCGACATAGAAAAACTGAACGCGCTCGATGACGGCGGCCAGCCTGCCGTGCGCGAGGTATCGCTATCGATCCGTGGCGGTGAGATCGTCGGCGTTGCCGGGGTATCCGGCAACGGGCAGCGCCAGCTCATCGAAGTTCTCGCCGGCCAGCGCGAGGCTGAGAGCGGGCAAATCTACCTGCAAGGCGAGCGTTATCACGCGACCCGCGAGGAGATGCGCCATAACCATTTGTCGGTGCTTCCCGAGGAGCCGCTGAAGAATGCATGCGTTGCGCGCATGAGCGTTGCCGACAATCTCGCGTTTCGCGAATTCGATCACGCGCCGTTCGCCTATGGCGGCTGGTGGCTCAACCGAGCGAAATTCCATGAGGAGGCGATCCGCAAGATCGGGCTCTACAAAATCAAAACCCGTTCCGACGATACCGCGATCGGCGAGTTGTCCGGCGGCAACGTCCAGCGCACGGTGCTGGCGCGCGAGCTCGCCGGCGAGGTCGACATCCTGGTCGCGGCCAATCCGTGCTTCGGCCTCGATTTTGCGGCGGTCGCCCAGATCCACGCCGAGATCATGGCGGCGCGCAATCGCGGCGCGGCGGTGTTGCTGGTGAGCGAGGATCTCGATGAGCTTCTCGAACTGGCCGACCGTTTGGTCGTGATGTTCCACGGCTCGATCGTCTACGAAACGCGCGCCAGCGAAGCCGATCTCACCGAAATCGGCCGCCACATGGCCGGGCATTAGGGCGCCATCAGTCGAAATTGACTGCCGCTCTATTGGTCTTAGTATGCGCTTGGCGTGAACTTATCGGGATCGCTCGAAGAGGAGCTGGATCGGAGGTTGCCATGACGTCACTTTATGCGAACCTCGAAAAGGGAAGGCCTTATATCCTGAGCGTTCTGCGCATCGTCGTCGCCCTGTTGTTCCTCGAGCACGGCCTGCCGAAATATTTCGGCTTCCCTTCGGCTGGCCCGCCGATGACGCCACTCCTCTACGTCCAAGGTGCTATCGAGATCGTTGGCGGCATCCTCCTCCTCATCGGCGCCTACACGCGCCCCGTTGCCTTCATTCTCGCCGGCGATATGGCCGTCGCCTATTTCATGGTGCATTTCCCGCGATCCTTCTTCCCCGCGATGAATGGCGGCGACGCGGCGGTGCTATACTGCTTCGTTTTCTTCTACATCATGTTTGCGGGCGGCGGCGCATGGAGCGTGGATCGCGTCGCACTGAAGCAGTGACCATTTTGGGTCAAAACCAAAAAGGCTCATGACAAGGAAATAAGGAAATATTGTCCGGGTGGGTCGGCGAGGCGATGACCGGGAAGGAATACAAGACCTATCAAGACCCCCGAAGTCCCTCGCGGTTTGGGCGCCGCTGCCGGCGTCTAAGGCTGTGCATCTCGTGCGGTTGCCCAAGCAACACACCTTTTCCGGCATGAAGAATTGAGCGATCTCAAACGCTTGGTCGTTCACGACGGCTTGCGCAGGCGCCGATACGCCACATAGAGCGACGTCCCCCATCACGCGCCTCTTCGAAACCCCTGGAATTTGCACGGGACCGGACATAGTGGGCGGGCCGGACCCGCGATCTTTGACATCGGCATGAACCTTTCTCCGACAGCGGCGACCAATGGGTATTGGAAACTCAAACCTCGGAGAACGACCATGTCACGCAAAGTCATCCTTACTCTCGCGACAGCGGCTACGATCATCACTGCCGGCCTGGCCTCCAGCGCTGCTGATGCCAGGGGCTTTGGGAGTAGTGGGTTCGGTGGCGGCCACTTCGCCGGCGGCGGCCGCGTCGGTGGTGGCGGCAGCAGCCACTTCGCTCGGCGCGGCGGCGGCCGTACCTTGATCCCGATCCTCAATCCAGGCCGCCCTGGCCACGGTCATCCCGGTTTCCCGGGGCGTCCCGGCCATTGGGCACACTGGCATCATCATCACTGGGTGTTCCGCGATGGCGGCTGGATTGAAATCGACGGAGTGGACGGTGGAGTCGAAGCGCCGGTCGCGCCCGGTCCGTGCACCTGCCTGACCAAGACCTACACGCCGGACGGCCTCGTGGTGTTCGCAGATGTTTGCACCAAGGAAGCGGCCAGCGCGCGGGTCGACGGCAAAGCCACCGACGCGACGCCGGTACCACCGGTCGATGGCAAGGCCTCCGACGCGACGCAAGCGCCGACCTCGCCGAACTACGCGGGCCTCACCTTCAAGGACTTTCTGGCGGCCAACGCGCAGGCAGCGTCCCAAACTTCGCAAAAGAACTAACGACGCTGGCAAAGTGAATGCACGTCTCGGATCGAAAATAAGGCCGCCTGCGAGAACACCGCAGGCGGCCTTTTCTGCTTTAAAGACATGGGCATTCACGACGGCTGGCGCAGCCGCCGATACGTCGCATAGAGTGGCTCCCACATCATCGACCTGACCGCCGCGGGTAGATCCTGGTCCGGAACAGGATGTGCGAGGCCTTCGCTTTCGGCCTGCTTGGCGACCGCGATCGCCACCTGTAGTGAGATCTTTCGCAGCTCCGCGAGCGGCGGCAACAAATTGGCTTGCGGATCGTACTTCGCCGGCGACAGTTCCGCAATCGTCCGCGCCGCGGCCAGAAACATTCCCTCCGATATATAGCGGGCCTGCACCGCGATCGCCCCGAGCCCGACGCCCGGATACACATAGGCGTTGTTGGTCTGGTCGATCCGGAAGGGATGACCATTGCGCGTGACCGGCGGGAACGGGCTGCCGGTGCCGATGACTGCGCGACCTTCCGTCCAGGGAATGATCTGGTCCGGCGTTGCCTCGCTGCGCTCCGTCGGATTGGAGAGCGGGAAGATCACCGGCTGACGCACGTGCGCAGCCATCGCGCGCACCACGGCTTCCGAGAAGGCGTGCGCCTGTCCCGATGTCCCGATCAGCACCGTCGGATGGGCATTGGCGACGACCTCGGATAGTCCGATCCGATCAGCGGATGGAAGCTTCCAGGCGGCGACGCGGTCTGGACTTTGTGCAAAAAGGGTCTGAAACGATTGAAGCCCTGTCATGCCCTCGACCAACAGGCCGTCGCGGTCAACGAGATAGAACCGGCTCCGGGCTTCTTTCTCGGCAAGGCCGGCATCGATCATGGCGCGAAGCAAAAGGGCGCTGATGCCGGTGCCCGCCGAGCCCGCTCCGAGGACCGCGATGCGCTGTTCGGTGAGCGGCACACCGGTGATGTTGATGGCGCTTAGGATGGCGCCGACGGCGATAGCGGCGGTGCCCTGAATATCGTCGTTGTAGCTGCAGAACCGGTCCCGATATTGCGCGAGCAACCGATTCGCATTGCGGAACGCAAAATCTTCCCAATGCAGCAGCACATGGGGCCATCGCGTGCGCACGGCATCGACAAACGTCGCGACAAAATCATCGTAGGCTTCGCCGCGGATGCGCTCATGCCGCCAGCCGATATAGAGCGGGTCGGCGAGAAGCTCGCGATTATCCGTACCGACGTCGAGGAGGATAGGCAACGTCGTTGAAGGATGCAGGCCGGCGCAAGCGGTATAGAGCGACAGCTTTCCGATCGGGATGCCCATGCCGCCGGCGCCTTGATCGCCCAGGCCCAGAATGCGCTCGCCGTCGCTCACCACGATAACTTCGACACCGTCAAAGCGCGGATTGCTCAGGATGCGATGGATGCGGTCCTTCAGCGGAAAGCTCAGAAATAGACCGCGCGGCTTGCGAAAGATGCGGCTGAATTGCTGACAGCCAAGACCTACCGTGGGCGTGTAGACAATCGGCATCAGCTCTTCGATGTGCCGGGTCAACAATGCGTAAAACAAGGTTTCATTGGTGTCCTGCGTGCCGCGAAGAAACACATACTTTTGCAGATCGGTGCCGAGTGCGCGAAAGGCGTCGAGCCGGCGCTCCACCTGCGGATCGAGGTTGGTCACGTAGGGCGGAAGGAGACCGTGCAGATCGAACTCATCGCGCTCCGCCTCGGTGAACGCAGTGCCTTTGTTGAGGAGCGGATCATTCAGCAACTCATAACCGCTCATCGCCGTCGCGATGGTGCGTTCACTTATTTCGTTCATCAACGCGGCCTCAGCAAAAAGGTGATACTCGCGAACGGCCTGAACTCATGGCGCCAGCGCGACAGCGCCGTCAAGAACCGGTTACTGCGAGCACCGCTTCCCGGATCTTTGCCATCGCGAAGTGGCCGATCTTTTCGAGTTCGAGATGCGGGAAGTTGGGCATTTCATCGGCCGCGACCACGCAATCGACAACCGCCGGACCGTCGATCTCCATCGCCTCTTTGATCTTGGTGTGCAGCTCGCCGGGTTTCGTGGCCCGAAATCCATGTCCGCCGCAAGCGCGCGCGAGTGCGCAGAAATCCGGATTGGGAAATTCGATGCCCGCCTTGTAAGCAGGCAAACCGACACTCTCCGCTTCCAACGTTATCAGCCCGAATGACGAGTTGTTGTAGATGACGACCTTCACCGGCAGCTTGTGCTGTACGGCGGTCAGGAACTCGCACATCAGCATGTTGAAGCCGCCGTCGCCACACAGCGCGATAACTTGGCGCGATCGGTCGAGCGCCTGGATGCCGTTGGCTTGACCAAGCGCCGTTCCGACCGCGGCGTTGTTAAAGGAGCCGATGATCCGTTGCGAACCGCTCTGGCGTATCCAGTTGGCGGACCACAGCGTGTTGAGCCCGGTGTCCAAGGTGAAAACGGCGTCGCGCTTGGCAACATCGCTGACGGCCCGCGCCACCGCCTGCGGATGAATGCGATCCATGCTGCGCGCCGGATCGGATTGTTTGTCCAGCATCTCATCCCATTTCTGGCGTTCTTTGGTCACCCGATCGCGGAATTTGGTATCCGTCTTGGCTGCGACCGCACCAAGCAGCAGTTTCAGCGTTGGCCGAACCGACGCGACCACCCCAAGAGCAGTTGGCGCACGGCGTCCAAGGACGCGCGCCCTGTCATCGACTTGGATGACGGTAGCTTTACGCGGCAGGAATTCCGAATACGGGTAATCAGTACCGAGCAGCAGCAGCAGCTCGCAATGCATTACCGCGTTGTAGACTGCTTTGGTGCCGATCATGCCGATGCCGCCCATCCAGCGCGGATCGTCATAGGGCAGGATGTCCTTGCCCTTGACCGAATGAATAAGCGGCGCTTTTAGCCGGTCCGACAATGCGCGCAGTTCCTCCGCTGCGCCGTGGCAACCGGCGCCGCACATGATGACGACACTGCCCGCCTCATCGATGCGGCGGGCAATATCGGCGACGTCCTCCGCGCTCGCAACGATCTCAGGCCGTGACTTCAAGGTTGCGACGCTCGACATGCCGCCGTCGGCCTTTGCTGCAATGACGTCCTGCGGCAACGTCAGATGGGCGACGCCGCGTCCTGCAAAGGCCGCCGAAATCGCCTGATGAATGACGGCCGGCGCCTGAGAGGGCGAGGAAATGGTTTCCGTGTAGAGCGAGACGTCGCGGAAAAGCAGGTCGGGCTCGGTGGTCTGGATGAAATCGGTGCCGTGCACTTTCCGTGGCATGTCGCCGGAAAGGGCCAGGACCGGCGCGTGGTCGCGGCTCGCCTCATAGAGGCCGGCGACGAGATGCGTGCTGCCGGGGCCGGTCGTGCCGGCGCAGACCGCGAGCTGGCCGGTGAGCTTGGCCTGACCGGCGGCTGCAAGCGCCGCGCCTTCCTCGTGACGGACGCCGATCCACTCGATGCCGCTGCGCCGAACCGCGTCGGCGAGCGGATTGAGCGAGTCGCCGATCAGTCCGAAAATGTGCTTGACCCCGATCTGCTCGAGCACGCCGACCAGTATGTCCGCTACCGTTTGGGACATCTGCGCCTCCTTTAATTTTCGAGCCTCATGGGTTTTGAGGCTGTAGACCAGCAAAGTGACAGCTGAATGCAAGCCGATGGCTGCGCCACGGTGTCGTCGCCGACGCCGCAATGGGCATTGATAAGGCTCCCGAAGATCGCTGGCGCTCCCGTCCCGACGCGGGCGCCGTGTTGGTGGCTCACGGAATCACATTCTTGATCACATTCTTGCGCTTTGAGCGGGCTTCATAAACGCTCAAATACGCATGGACGTTCCGCAGTAGGGCGGTGGTCGCGGACCAGCTTCTCGTTGCGACGCCACAAATCGGCGATGCGTAGCCGGCGTCAATAGGCTCGGCGCCGATCGCCTATGGTTTCTCGCCTGTTGGCCGGCGCGGCACCATGGCGTTGGCAATCAGCTCTTGCACCACCTCGCCGTTCTGATTCAGCGTTCGGGTCCGCATCTTGATGAGGCCGCGGTCGGGGCGCGACTTGGATGGCCGCACCTCGATCACTTCGGTCTCGATGCGCAACTCGTCGCCAGGGAGGACTGGTCGGGGCCAGCGCATACCGTCGAAGCCAAGGCCAATAGTGCCGGTGGCCGCCTTATGCTCGCTCTGGGCGACAAGGCGCATGGTCAGCGCGGCCGTATGCCAGCCGCTCGCCACCAGACGTCCAAAAATGGACTTGCGCCCGGCCTCCTCGTCGAGATGAAAGGGCTGCGGATCGTACTGTTTCGCGAAGGCGACGATCTCTTCCTTTTCGACCCGCGCTCGTCCGCTCGGCTTAAGGACTTGCCCAACAACGAAATCCTCGAAGTATCGGTCACTCATACGTCGTGTGCTCCTGGCTGAGGGGCCTCACCTCGCCGTTTAGTGTGCAGGAATCTCTCGTCGTCGTCTTTCCTTCTTTCCGCCGCTGCGGTTATCATCGGCGAGCCGCACTGGAGCATAGCCATGACGAGAAGGCGTGTCGTTTTCGCGTGTACCGTTCTCCTTCTAGCCGTCGGCATATCGCCTGCGATGGCGCACCAGTGGCACGGCTGGCACTGGGGCCACGGCGGTCACTGGCGTGTGACCCATGGCGCGATTTACGCGTCGGAAAACCGGATCGCCTTCCTGGAAGCGGACCCGGAGATTGATGACGGCTACAAGGCGCCGATCATCACCCGGGCGCGCGCCGACATTTTGCGGCTGCGCGCCACGCTTCATCCGGCGCGGTGGCGCTGGGCTAGTCCCTGCTGCTACGGCCGCAGGCCCATTCACATCCGATGAGCTGCGCGCGTTGCTGAAGAGCCTCAACCCGCAGGGCGAGCGCCGAACGAACCCGGCAATCGTCCCAGCAGCCCCTGCCGGGCACGCATCGACCAGCCACTGAGGCGGTCCATATAGAGATAGAGCACGGGCGTCGTGTAGAGGGTCAGCAATTGGCTGATCAGGAGCCCGCCCACGATCGCGATTCCGAGCGGGCGGCGAATTTCCCCGCCGTTGCCGAAGCTCAGCGCCAGCGGGATGGCGCCCAGGATCGCGGCCGACGTCGTCATCATGATCGGACGAAAGCGCAGCAGGCAGGCTTCGAAGATGGCGTCGTAAGAGCTTAGCTGGCGGGACCGTTTCGCCTCGATGGCGAAGTCGATCATCATGATGGCGTTCTTTTTGACGATACCGATCAGCAGGATGACGCCGATCAGCCCGATAATGTCGAATTCGGTGTGGAAGACGATCAGCGCCAGGATGGCGCCGACGCCGGCCGACGGCAGCGTCGAGAGAATCGTGATCGGATGAACGTAGCTCTCGTAAAGCACGCCGAGGAGGATGTAGACGGCGGCGATGGCGGTGAGGATGAGAATCGGCTCCTTCGACAGCGATTGTTGAAACAGCTGGGCCGTGCCGGCGAGCGTGCCGGTTATCGAAGCCGGCATATTGATGCGCGCGACCGCGCTGTTGATCTCGTCCGCCGCCTGACCAAGCGACATGCCGGGTTGCAAATTGAATGACATGGTCGATGCGACGAACAATCCTTGATGATTGACGGACAACGGTGTATGGCCGGGCCGGTAATGGCTGACCGCGGCGAGCGGAATCATGGTTTCGAGCGCGGTGGAGACCGCCGCGCCGGCTGATGTGGCGCCTTTCCCGGTATTGGCAAGCGAGTTGTTGGCGGCGTTGCGCGCCGAATTGTTGTTGGCGTTTGCCGATGCGGTTGCGGTTGCGGTCGCGGCGGTTGTATTCGCGCTGACCGCGGCTTTCGTGACCGTCCCTGCCGGCGCGTTCGATATCGCGGTCCCGGGGGCCGTCCCACCGGAGGTGGCGACATAAACGTCGCGAAGCGAATTGGGATATTGCGTGTAACGCGGGTCGATCTCCATCACCACGTGGTATTGATTGATGGCGCTGTAGATGACGGAGACCTGACGCTGCCCGAAGGCGTCGTACAGCGTATTGTCGATTTGCAGCGGGCTTATCCCGAGGCGGGCGGTGGTGTCGCGGTCGATGTCGAGATACGTCTCCAGCCCGCGTTGCTGTTGATCGGAGCTCACATCCGTCAAGACTTTGCTGTGCTCGAGCGCGTCGACGAGCTTGGGCGTCCAGGTGTAGAGGTCATCCACATTCTCGGATTGCAGCGTGTACTGGTATTGCGCGTTGCTTTGTCTGCCGCCGGCGCGCAGGTCCTGGACGGCGGCTAGGTACAGGCGTCCTCCCGGGACCTGGGCGAGCTTCGGCCGCAACCGCGCGATCACCTGATCAACCGAAACGCGTTCCGACAATGGCTTCAACGAAACGAAGACGTTGCCGGTATTGATCTGCGCATTACCGCCGCCGCCACTGCCGACGCCGGTATAGCCCACGACGTTCTCAACGGCGGGGTCTTGGCGTACGATGTTCATCATCTGCCGCAACTTGGCACTCATCAGCTGGAACGAGATGCTTTGATCGGCTTGCAGTGAGCCGATCAGCCGTCCGGTATCCTGCTGCGGAAAGAAGCCCTTGGGCACGACGATATACAGCACGACATTGAGGCAAATCGTGGCGATAAGAACCAGCAACACCAGACGGCTGTGATGCAGCGCCCAGGTGAGCGAGCGCCCGTATCCGCGCCTGACTCGCTCCAAGATGCCCGGGCGGCGTTCCGGTTGTTGCGCCGGTTGCGTTCGCAGGAACAGCGCGCACATCATCGGCGTGGTGGTCAGCGAGATCGCTAGCGACACGAGAATCGCAATCGAAAGCGTCACGGTGAATTCGCGAAACAGCCGGCCGAGAATGCCGCCCATCAGCAAAATCGGAATGAAGACTGCGATGAGAGACAGGCTGATCGACAGCACCGTGAACCCGACCTCGCGCGCGCCGCGGAATGCCGCCTGCATACGCGGCATGCCTTCTTCGAGATGGCGCGAAATGTTTTCCAGCACGACGATCGCGTCGTCGACGACGAAGCCGGTAGCGATCGTCAGCGCCATCAGCGACAAGATGTCCAGGCTGTAGCCCAGGAGATACATGGCGGCGAAAGTCCCGAGGATGGAAATCGGCACCGCAACGCTCGGAATCAGCGTTGCGCTGAAGTTGCGGAGAAAGAGGAACACGACGATCGTGACCAAAATGACCGCCATGACCAAGGTCAGTTCGGTATCATGCAGCGAGGCGCGAATCGTGGTGCTGCGATCGATGGCGACGGTCACGTTCATATCGGCCGGCATGGCCGCTTCCAGATGCGGCAATTCTTCCTTCACGTTATCAATGGTCTCGATAATGTTTGCGTTCGGCTGGCGGAACAGAATGACCAGCACCGAAGGTTGTCCGTTGGACATGCCGAGATTGCGCAGGTCCTGAACGGAATCCTGGACGGCGGCGACGTCGGACAGGCGTACCGCCGAACCGTTGCGGTAGGCGATCACGAGCGGAATGTAATCCGCGGCCACGCTCGCCTGGTCGTTGGTGTAAATCTGATAGCGGCGGTTGCCGTCGTCGATGGTGCCCTTCGGACTGTTGGCGTTGGCGGATGCGAGCGCCGCGCGCACGTCTTCGAGGCCGATGCCGTATTTGTAGAGCGCCTGCGGGTTGAGCTCGACCCGCACGGCGGGAAGCGTAGACCCGCCGATGACGACGTTGCCGATGCCGCTGAGCTGCGAAAGCCGCTGCGCCAGGATATTGCTCGCCGCGTCGTACATCTGACCTTGCGTCATCGTCTTCGAGGTCAGCGCAAGGATGAGGATGGGCGCGTCGGCCGGATTGACTTTACGATAGGTGGGATTGCCCGGAAGGTTGGCGGGCAGATCGGCGCGGGCGGCGTTGATGGCGGCCTCGACGTCGCGTGCGGCGCCGTCGATGTCGCGGCTGATGTCGAATTGCAGCGTGATGCGAACCTGCCCGATCCCGCTTTGCGAGGTCATTTCAGTCACATCGGCGATCTGGCCGAGGTGGCGTTCAAGAGGCTCTGCGACGCTGGTGGAAACTGTGTTGGGACTGGCGCCGGGAAGCGTCGCCGAGACGGAGATGGTTGGGAAATCCACTTGCGGCAGCGGCGACACCGGCAACCTGGAAAATCCGAGGATGCCGGCCAACCCAATCGCCAACGTGAGCAGCGTGGTCGCTACTGGCCGCGAAATGAATGGCGCGGAGATGTTCATTCGGCCGGCTCGCGGGGCGCGAGCGGGTTTGGCGGCCGGTGCCCGCTGAGACGCACCGCCAGGCGATCGAAGTAAAGATAGATGACCGGGGTAGTGAACAACGTCAGCAACTGACTGACGATCAGCCCGCCGATGATGGCGATACCGAGTGGTTGGCGCAGCTCGGAACCGGTTCCGGTCCCCAGCATGAGCGGCAGCGCACCGAGGATGGCCGCCATAGTGGTCATCAAGATCGGCCGGAAACGCAGCAGGCAGGCTTGATAGATCGCTTCGCGCGGCGGCAAGCCCTCGACGCGTTCGGCCTCCAACGCGAAGTCGATCATCATGATGGCGTTTTTCTTGACGATGCCGATCAGCAGGACGACGCCGATGATGGCGATAACGTCGAGGTCGTAGTGCAGCAGCATCAACGACAACAGCGCGCCGACGCCCGCCGACGGTAGCGTGGACAGGATTGTGATCGGATGGACGAAGCTCTCGTACAGAACACCGAGCACGATGTACATCGCCATCACAGCGGCGATGATCAGGAACACCTCGTTGGCCAGTGACGACTGAAATGCCGCCGCAGTGCCTTGAAACGCGGTGGTGAAGCTTATCGGAAGGCCGACGTCCTTCTCGGCCTGTTCAATGGCATCGACTGCCGTGCCAAGCGAAACGCCGGGCGCGGTATTGAAGGAGATGGTGGTGGCGGGCAACTGGCCGAAATGCGTGATCAACAACGGCCCGGTATGTTCCTCGACGTGCACGATGGCCGAAAGCGGCACCTGCCCGTTGGTCGATGAGGACGATGACGGCAGGTAGATCATCGACAATCCGTCGAGCGAACGTTGCAGCGACGGGTCAACCTCGAGGATCACGCGGTACTGGTTCGACTGCGTGTAGATGGTGGAAATAATGCGCTGCCCGAACGCGTCGTAGAGCGCGTTATCGACGGTTGCCGGTGTGATGCCGAAACGAGCGGCGGTGGCGCGGTCGATGACGATATTAAGGGTCAGGCCCTGTTGTTGCAGGTCGCTGGCCACGTCGGTGATCTGCGGCAATCGGCTGAGCCGCTGCACCATGCGGGGCACCCACGTATTGAATTCGGTGGAATTGGCATCCTCGAGCACGAAGTGATAGGGGGCCCGGCTGATCGTGGAGTCGATGGTCAGGTCTTGCACCGGCTGCATGTAGAGCGTGGCGCCGATGATGCCGGACACTTCATTTTGCAGGCGGCGGATGATTTGCGTTGCCGTGAGACTTCGCGCGTCGTGCGGCTTCAGGTTGATGAGAAACCGGCCGGCGTTTTGCGTCTGATTGGTGCCGTCGACACCGATGAACGAACTCAGACTTTCGACATCGGGGTCCTTCAGAATCGCGTCGGCGAGCTGGCCCTGCAGGCCCGCCATTGCCTCGTAGGAGATACTTTGCGAGGCCTCCGAGATCGCCTGGATCATTCCGGTATCCTGCACCGGGAAGAAGCCCTTGGGGATCAGGATGTAGAGGATGAGCGTGACGGCGAGCGTCAGCACCGCGACCAGCAGGGTGAGCGGCTGGCGGTCCAGCACCCAATTCAGCGCGCGGCCGTAAAGCGCGATCGTCGAGTTGAAAACGCGCTCGGCGTGAAGATCGAAGCTCGAGCGTTCGGCGTCCGGCTGATGGCGGATCAGCTTGGCGCACATCATCGGCACCAGTGTCAACGAGACCACGGCGGATATGACGATCGTGACCGCCAGCGTGATCGCAAATTCATGGAACAGGCGGCCGACGACCTCGCCCATGAACAACAGCGGGATCAGCACGGCGAGCAGCGAAATCGTGAGTGAAATGATCGTGAAACCGATCTGCTGCGAGCCCTTGAGCGCGGCCTCAAGCGGATGCATTCCGCTCTCGACATATCTCGCGATGTTCTCGATCATGACGATGGCGTCGTCGACCACGAACCCGGTGGCGATCGTCAACGCCATGAGCGACAAATTATCGAGGCTGAAGCTGAGCAGATACATCGCTCCCAGTGTTCCGACGAGCGACAGCGGCACCGACAGGCTCGGAATCACCGTTCCCGGAATTGTGCGCAGGAACACGAAGATCACCACAACGACGAGGACGACCGCGAGGCCGAGCTCGAACTCGACGTCGGCCACCGAGGCGCGGATGGTCACGGTCCGGTCGCTGAGTACGCCGACATCGACGGCCGCCGGCAGCGTGGACAACATGCGCGGCAGCAAAGCTTCGATGCGGTCCACCACCTCGATGATGTTGGCACCCGGTTGCCGCTGAACGTTGAGAATGATCGCCGGAGTGGTATTCGCCCAGGCACCTAGCTTGTTGTTCTCAGCCCCGCTGACGACATTTGCCACATCCGAGAGCCTGACCGGGTCGCCGTTGCGGTAGGCGATAATGGTGTTGGCATATTGCGCGGCGCTATCGATCTGATCGTTGGCATTGATCGTCGTGGCCTGTGCGGGGCCGTCGAAATTTCCCTTCGGCGTATTGACGTTGAAGTTGCCGATGATAGTGCGGACGTCGTCGATATTGAGCCCATAGGCGGCAAGCGCCTGCGGATTGAATTGGATGCGCACCGCCGGCCGGTGGCCGCCGCTGATGCTGACAAGCCCGACGCCGGTCAGCTGCGATATCTTTTGCGCGAGTCTAGTCTCGCTCAAATCCTCGAGGTCGGTCAGCGACATGCTCTTCGACGTCACCGCGAGCGTCAGGATCGGCGCGTCGGCCGGGTTGATCTTGGCGTAGACCGGCGGGATGGGTAGATCGCTGGGCAGCAGGTTGTTCGCGGCATTGATCGCGGCCTGGACCTCCTGTTCGGCGACGTCGAGGCTTAGATCGAGGCTGAACTGAAGGGTAATGACCGAGGCGCCGGCGGAGCTCGATGACGTCATCTGGCTCAGTCCGGGCATCTGCCCGAGCTGCCGCTCCAGCGGAGCGGTCACCGACGACGTCATCACTTCCGGACTGGCGCCGGGATAAAAAGTCTGGACCTGGATCGTTGGGTAGTCGACCTGAGGCAAGGTCGAAAGCGGCAGGAAAGTGTAGGCGACGATGCCGGATAGCATGATCGCCGCCATCAGCAGCGTCGTTCCGACCGGGCGCAGAATAAAGGGTTCGGAGACG
>Ga0116126_1001480_pt1 | contig 14856 bp, 4 predicted proteins | sample June2015DPH_16_5_FD_89730 | JGI IMG/M metagenome (GOLD analysis project Ga0116126, IMG submission 89730) | Peatland microbial communities from SPRUCE experiment site at the Marcell Experimental Forest, Minnesota, USA - June2015DPH_16_40 | ecosystem: Environmental > Terrestrial > Soil > Wetlands >...
CGCACCTGACCCAGAAAGGCTCGGAAAGTTGGATTCCCGGAAAGAGTCGCTCGTAACACAACCGGATTAGCGAAGAATCCCACCAGCCCTTCAAACTCGGCCCGGCTCCGTCCGACCATGGGAGAAGCCACGAGGATGTCTTCCTGGCCGCTATGGCTGTAAAGCATCAGTTCAAAGGCCGCCAGCAGGACCATGTACAGCGTCGCCCCTTCGGATTTCGCGAGCGCCCGGAGCCGCCGGGCCAGTTCATCGTTCAGAGTGAAATCGTGCTGCGCCCCTCGAAACATCTGAATCGGCGGCCGCGGACGGTCGGTCGGCAGATTGAGCATGGGTAACGGGCCGGCCAGTTGTTTCTTCCAGTAGTCCCAGAGCCGTTCGCCAGCCGGACTCGCCAGCATTTCGGTCTGCCAACGAACGAAGTCCGTGTATTGAAGATCAAGTGGAGGGAGAGCCACTGGCCGACCGGCCTTTTCCGCCGGATACATCACGCCGAGTTCGTTCAGGATCACCGCGAGGGACCAGAAATCGACCACGATATGATGAATGACCAGCAACAGGATGTGTTCCTCTGCCGATCGAGTGAACAGATTCACCCGCATGACCGGCCCGCGTTCCAGATCAAACCGGCGCTGAGTTTCCTCGACCAGCCGGGTCTGCAGCTCATCCTCGCGCCAGGTTGAGGCATCGGTCTCCTCGAAGTGGACCGTTTGATGTTCGTGAACCTGTTGAACGGGTTTGCCGGAGTGCACCGCAAACGTGGTCCGCAGCGAAGGATGGCGATCCACCAGCGCCTGAAACGCGCGACGGAAAACCGGGATATCTACAGCGGAGCGGATACGCGCCGCAAAACTGACATTGTAAATCGAGCTTTCCGGCGCGAACTGGCACAGGAACCAGATCCCCTGCTGGTTATCGGAAAGAGGATAAGACGATTTGGACCCACTTACCTTTTTCCGCAGGAGTTGCGCAAGAAGGACGCGCTTTTCACTGGGTGAAAGATCGACAGTTGGTTGGGAGGTCAGGCTCATTCACCAAGCTTCTCCTCACCCAACATATCGGTGAGCAATGAGCCTACTTGCTCATCCGAAAGCTGGTCCAAATTGGCCAACAGACGTTCCGCATTTCGCCCCTCCCCCGGCTCGGCAACGGCCGGAGCCAGAGACGTCGTCGGGTTGGCGGCATCGGCTGCCAGTTGATCAAGCACTTGGGTCACAGCCTGGTCAACGCTAAAGCCCTGAAGGAATTTCACCACCGGTACGTTCACTTTCAGGTCAACCGCGATCCGGTTTTTCAGTTCGACGGCCATCAAGGAATCCAGTCCGAGATTGTTCAGAGATTGGTGTATATCCAACTTGGATGGGCTAAGTCCGAGCACTCGGGCCACTTGCTCGCTCAGGTAGGATTGCAGCAATGGCCGTCGGTCCGCCGGTTCGGCCGCAAGAAGGGCATCCCTCCTTTCGCTCGTGCGGCCCGACGGCCGGAGGACTTCGGCCTCCTCACGCCCCAGTTCAGACAGCAGTGGAGAGGCGCTGCCGTCCGGATAAAACTCTCGATACTGCTTCCAGTTGACCGGCACTGCTACGACCTGGGTTGCGCTTTGGCCAAGCAGTCGTCCCAGTATTTCCAGCGCTTGCTTGGGTGCGGTGCTGCTGATTCCCCGGAGCGCGAGGCGCGCGGCGAGGCGCTTACCTCCAACCGAATCCGCAAATCCCTCACCGGCCCAAGCGCCCCAGTTGATACTCAGCGCCGGCTGGCCCTGGGCTTGCCGGTGATGCGCCAGCGTATCGAGGAATGCGTTGGCGGCGGCATAGTTCCCCTGACCCGGCTGGCCCAGCACCGAACCCGCGGAAGAGAAGAGTATGAAGAAGTCCAAGGGATCGGCTTGGAGCAGGCGATGCAGCAGCCAGCCACCCATCACCTTGGGCCGCAGAACCGTATTCAGTGCCGCCGCATCGAGTTGCACCAGCAGTCCGTCCTGCAGCACGCCTGCCGCGTGCACGACACCCCGGATCGGCGGCCAACCCTCCGCGCGAAATTCGTCCAGAAAGCCGCTCAACTCTCCTTCATCTGCCACATCGACCGACGCCAGATGCACGTATGCTCCCAAAGATTCCAGTTCGCGAATGGCGGTGATTTGACGGGCCAGGCGGATTCCTGTTTTTACCGAACTCCAGGTCGAGCGCGGCGGGAGCTTGGTGCGTCCCAAAAGGATCAATCGCCGCGCCCCTTGCTCGACCATCCAACGCGCGACCAAGAGACCGAGGTCCCCGAGTCCTCCACTGATCAGGTAGCTGCCGTCCGACCGCCACCGGAGGGGACGTGCTGGCGTAGCGGATGGACGCTGGCGAACCAAACGGCCCACGTATCGCCGCCCTTCACGAAACGCAAGCTGATCCTCTCCCTCCGTGTTGGATATTTCCTCCCACAACTGATGAGCGGCAGCGTCACTCAGTGATGCCCCGGGTTCCAGGTCCACCAGCCCTCCCCAGATTGTTGGGTGTTCCTGGGCAATGACGCGACCCAATCCCCAAAGCGGTGACTGCGCGACGGACAACAGGGAACGCTTTTCTCCAGCCGCTTGAGCACCCTGCGTGATCAGCCACAGTCGCGGGAGGTCTGGCGATTCCGTTCGAGCCAGTTCTTGCACTAGCAGCAGGACACTACCGCAGCCCAGAGTCTGGGCGGCATTTAGCGAGGCCACGGTGGTCTCCTCTGGACGGGCAACATCAAGACTCCAGAGATGGACAATTCCACGACAGCCCGGCTGGTCTGATACCAAAGCCGCCTCGAAAAGTCGGTGGATGTCTTCCGGTCGCTCGGGGCGGACGCGAAAATGCTCACCGTCCATTTGCTCGTACGAATCCCCAGCGGAGACCAGGACGCTTTGTTCGCCCCGGGCTTCCAACAGCGCGGACAGCGCATCTCCGACGCCACCGTTGTCGGTAAAGATCAGCCAACTTGCGCGGCTCGCTGGCGCGGAAGGTTTTCCTGTCGCGCGCTCTTTGGGCTGCCACTGGAACTCATAAAGCCAGTCGTCGAGATTATCGACAGCCGCACGCGGTGTGTCTTCGCCCAGGCATTCAAAGCGAAGTCCCTGAATCTCGACCGCCACGCGTCCCGCATCATCGAGGAGTTGTACTTCTCCCGTTGTGGCATCTGCCTCCCGATGCTGCACCCGAGTGTGACTCCATAGATGACGGTCCGGACGACCATAAACCCGAAATTGGTCGATGCGGGTTGGCAGGTAGATGCCGCGTCGGCCCTTTTCAGTCGCTTCCGCTGCAACCGCAGCCCCGAGAACTTGTAACCCGGCATCGAGAATCGCCGGGTGAATTTGAAACCCATGAAACTCTTCCCCCGCCCCATCCGGCATCTGCACTTCACCCAACACATCGCCGTTATTCCGCCACAACTGGGAGATGCTCTGGAAGAAAGGACCGTAGTGGATGCCGCTTTCGCGGAGTCTCCGGTAATAATCCGGGCCGGAGATCTTCTCGGCGCATCGAATTCGCATCTCCGTGAGCGTCTCCGGCCCGGCATCCGGGGTGGTGGTGCTATTGTCCGGTTGAAGACAGACCTTGCCGGTCGCATGCAGCGTCCATGATGTGCCGGAATGCACGACGCCTGCCGGGCGACTGAAGATGTGAAAGGATGCCGATCCATCTGCGCCCGGAGACAGGATCACTTGAATCGTGCGGGTTCCGCCCTCGGGGAAGAAAAGCGCCTTGCGGAATTCGACATCCTTCAGCCCAACGGATTGCGCTCCGAAGACTTCAGCCGCGGCGGCCAAGGCCATCTCCACATAGGCCGAGGCGGGCAACACCGCAACGCCTTGGATGCGGTGATCATCCAGGTACGGCAGGGAATTCTTGTCCAGCGTGGTCTGCCAGAAATGAGTTCCGGCACGATGCGCCGATTCGAAATGGCGGCCTAGGAGAGCATGATCTCCCGTCCCGCTCCGAGAGACTTGCTCCCGGTGAGAGTCGGTGTCCTCCGTTGAGGGCTCGAGCCAACAACGCTCCCGTTGCCACGGGTAGAATGGGAGTCGAACGCACCGGCCTCCGGTCGGATAAATCACGTTCCAGTCGACCGGGTATCCCAAAGTATACAGCGCGCCCAGCGACCCGAGCAGGACCGTGTGTTCATCTTCCTCACGCCGCAGAGACGGAAGCACGGCGCCTTCCTGGCCGAAGTGATGAAACCCTTGTTGCATGGCGCTTAGTAGAATGGGGTTCGGGCTGATTTCCACGAAGATGTCGTGGCCATCTTCCACCAGGCGCTGAACCGCAGTGGAGAACAGCACCGGCTCTCGCATGTTCCGCGCCCAATAGAGCGCGTCGAATTCCCGCCCGTGGCCGATTTGGCCGGTCACTGTCGAGTAGATCGGCACGGATTCAGCCCGCGGTTGTAACCCTTCCAACGCCTGTAGTAAGTCCGCGCGCAACGGCTCCATCTGGGGACTGTGCGACGCAAAATCGACCTTCACCATGCGACAGAAGATGTCGCGACGCTGCAACTCATCCAGAATAGCTGCGAGCGCGGCCGGATCTCCGGACAACACCGTCGAGGTGGGACCGTTGCTGGCGGCGATCGACACGCGGTCTTCGGAGCCGACCAGAACACGTCGAGCTTCCTCGATGGACAGTTCCGCCGCCGCCATGGCCCCCTTCCCAACGATCCGCTTGAACAATCGGCTGCGATGACAAATGACCCGGACAGCATCTTCGAAGCTCAGCGCACCGGCGACGTACGCGGCCGCGACCTCTCCCAAACTGTGGCCCACCACGGCCTGGGGCTCGATACCCCACGAGCGCCACAAGGCTGCCAGCGCAACTTGAATCGCAAAGAGAGTCGGCTGGATGATATCGATTTCGCTCAACCGCGACTGCGCGGCATCGGTCGCCGTGAGTTCGGCGAGCAACGACCAATCTCCGTATGGTCGCATTGCCCGGTCGCAGCGTTCGATAGCTCCCCGGAATACGGCTTCCTGCTCCAACAGCCGTCGCCCCATGCCAAACCATTGGCTCCCCTGCCCCGGAAACACAAAGACGAGTTTTCGCCGGCGAGCGGAAGGCTTGCGGCCCGACGACAAACCGGGACGAGCCTCGCCCCGCAAAAACGCTTCCAAGCTCTCCATCAGTTGCGCCGGCGAATTACCGGTAACGGCGAGACGGTGGTCGTGGTGACTGAGCCGCACGCTGGCCGTGTAACAGACATCCGGCAACGACGCCGCGGACTCCGGGGTGACCAAGAAGTCTTGGTAGGCGCGAGCGAGAGACTGGAGGGCGTCCGGACTACGTGCCGACAGCGGGAGCAGGTGCGTGTCGATTTTCCGTTCTGCATCCGGTATTCCGATAATGGCCGGGGGCGCCTCTTCCAGAACCACATGAGCATTGGTGCCGCCGAAGCCGAATGAGCTGACGCCGGCCAATGCTGGACCGGACCCCACGGGCCATGGACCCAGCGTCGTTTGCACTCGGAGAGGAAGCTCGTCAAAAGGAATATGCGGGTTGGGCCTTTCAAAGTGCAGGCTCGGCGGGATCTCTCGATAACGGAGCGCCAGCGCCACCTTGATCAAGCCCGCGATACCGGCGGCGGCCTCGAGGTGGCCCAAGTTGGTCTTGACCGACCCCAGGGCACAAGGCCGTCCCGGCAGACGGTCGACGGCCAGCACTGTGCCCAGTGCTTTCGCCTCAATCGGGTCGCCCAACAAAGTGCCCGTGCCGTGGGCCTCGACGTATTGAACCTGGCCGGGCGAGACGGCAGCTTGACGGTAGGCTTCTCGCAGAACCGCCTCCTGGGCCAGCGGATTCGGCGCCATGAGCCCGTTGCTCCGTCCGTCCTGGTTCACGGCGCCGCCGCGAATGACGGCATAAATCGGATCACCATCAGCCAACGCTTTCGAAAGTAGCTTCAGCACGACGACACCGGCCCCCTCACTGCGAACGTAGCCGTTGGCCCGGGCATCGAATGCTTTGCAGCGCCCATCCGGCGACATCGCGCCGGCTTTGGTAAAATTGATCGCAATCGCCGGCGAGAGAATCAGGTTCACGCCCCCGGCCAAGGCCAGCGTGGACTCGCCGTTCCGGAGGCTACAGCAAGCCAAGTGCACGGCAACGAGGGATGACGAACAGGCCGTATCGATAGCGAGACTCGGCCCGTGGAAATCGAACTGGTATGAAATTCTGTTGGCGGCGATGCTCAGGGCATTGCCAGTGCCGGCGTAGGCGTCAATTCCATTGAGATCATTCCACTGTAGCCGCCCGTAATCGTTGGTCGCGATGCCGATGAATACGCCGGCCTGGGTGCCGCGCAGACGCTCCGGCACCTGCCCCGCGTCCTGTAACGCTTCCCAGGTCACCTCCAGTAAGAGGCGTTGCTGTGGGTCCATGCGCAACGCCTCCCGAGGGGAAATGCCAAAGAAATTCGGATCGAACTGGTCCACCTGCCCCAGAAAACCGCCCCAGCGAGTGTTCATTTTGCCCGGCGCCGCCGGGTTTGGATCGTAAAACGCATGTTGGTCGAAGCGGTCAGCGGGAACTTCGCGGATGGCATCCACTCCGTCTCGCAGCAATTGCCAGAACGCTGCCGGGTCGTTCGCGCCGGGAAACCGGCAGCCGATACCGATGATGGCTATCGGTTCGTTCTTCGTCTTCCGGTCTTGGCCGGCCCTGGTCGTTGACTCCGACACCTCCGGTGATCCTGCCAAATACCGAGCGAGAGCCTCGATGGTCGGGTACTCATAGACCAGAGCCGGAGAAAGCTTTCGTCCCAGCCACTCGGCGAGTTCACCGGCCAGGCTGACCGCCTCCGTTGACCCGAGTCCGTAGCTGGCGAAGGGCTCCCGGATGTCGATCTCATGAGACTCGATTCCCAGCCGCTCGGAAAGTTTGGAGAGCAACCACGTCTGGATGGCTTCTGCGTTGGTAGGATTCTCCGCCATCGCTCAATCCTCACCGAGTCTTTCCAGCGTCCCCTTCAGGAAGCTGGCTTGGCAAGCGTGGCGCTGCACCTTGCCGCTAGTGGTCTTGGGAACGCGCCCAGCCCGGAGCAGCACCACCGTGTGGACCCGCACATCGTGCTCTTCAGCCACCGCCCTCCGAATGGCCCGAACCACGGCCTCGACATCCAGCGGCAAACGCCCGTTTGACTGAGAGCGCGCTTCCCCATCCGGCGGGTTGCGAACCGCCGGTTGGTACCGGGGATCGACTTCGGCGGCGATGATCAGGTGTTCTTCGCCGGCGCCATCGACCGAAAACGCCGCGCAGCAAGCCGGCCGTAAGGCCGGGTGACTCTGTTCCGCCGTCAATTCAATATCCTGGGGGTAAAGCTTGCGACCGCTCATGATGATCAGATCCTTCAGGCGACCGGTGACAAACAATTCGCCATCCTTCATAAATCCCAAATCCCCGGTGCGCAGAAACGGTCCCTCCCCGGTGTCCTTCAGGTAGGCCCGACAAGCGCGTTCCGTATCCTCGGGTCGGTTCCAATACCCCTGAGTCACGCTCGGGCCGAACACCCAGATTTCGCCCACTTCATCTGGTGCGCAAGCGGTCAACAATTCCGGATGAACGATGACAATCCTAGTATCGTGCAGGGCGTGGCCGCTGCCGACAAGTGTCCGCACATTCTGGTCTTGGGCGCAGGCGTCGACGACGTGGTTCTGTTCAAACGCTGCCACTTGAATCGTGCGGAACATCTCATCTCGTAAAGAACCGCCGGAAACCAGCAGCGTGGCTTCGGCGAGGCCGTAACATGGATGGAAGGCGCTGGAGCGGAAACCGCGAGAGGCAAAGGTCGCTGCAAATCGTTTCATGGTGTCGGCGCGGACCGGCTCGGCGCCGTTGTAAGCCACATCCCAACTGCTGAGGTCGAGAGTTTCACGTTGTTCGGGAGTAATCCTGCGGGTGCACAAATCATACGCGAAATTGGGGCCGCCGCTAATCGTGGCTTGGTAGCGCGAAATGGCCTGGAGCCACCGGATCGGCCGCATGAGAAAGGACACCGGTGGCATCAGATAACACGGACGTCCCTTGTACACCGGTTGGATGATTCCATTGGTCAGCCCCATGTCATGGAAGGCCGGTAGCCAGGTGACAGTGACACTGTCCGGGATGAGCGCGAAGACGTGGTTAATATAGGCTGAATTGTGAAGGAGGTTCCCGTGACTGATCACGACGCCCTTCGGTTCCGCGGTGGAGCCGGAAGTGTACTGGAGCAACGCCACGGTGCTGCTGGTCACGGCCGGATTTCGCCATTCCTGCGCCAAGCGGCTGGTAACCTTGTCGGTGGCCAACCAGCGCATCTTCTGCAACTCGGGAGCCTGCGTGAACAGACCTTGCGTGTTGGCGAGAATCGCTGACGTCGTGAGTACCACCGAAGGCTGCGCATCCCTGATGATGGCCAGAAGCCTGGGGAGGGTACGCTGTGGCAGAGCCAGATTGGGCGGAGGCAGGGGGACGGCAATCGCCCCGGCATATAAACAACCAAAGAAGGCGGCGATGAACTCGAGACCTGCTGGATAGAGCAGCAGCGCACGCTCCCCACTTGCTTGGTGGCTTTGGAGCAGCGCCCCAATACTCCGGGCTTGGCAGTCCAACGCCGCATAGGTCAGATGATCCCCTTCTGCTTCTCCATCGACCAAATAGGTATAGGTTCGCTGTTCAGGCTGCTGAAGCGCTCGCCAACGAAGAATCTCGACGAGCGTGGAAAGCTCCACGATTGGATCAGCAAGAACTTCCTTCATCCGTACCATTCTGGGAAAAAATACCTGTCCACACTGCAAGTGTAATACCCTTTCTCTCTCATCCACCTGTCCGCACCGGACAACGTTTTGTTGCGTTGGCGGTAGTTGTTGGTTGCTCAAGCCGAGTTCGCTCGGTCTGAATGACAATACGTTTGCACCCCGCGCGGGGCTATGGGGTGTTTACCCTATGTGAGATTCCAGTCGTGAGGTTGGAGAGTCGAACCGCTTCCACCCCTGTACCATGTAAATACTTGTAGGTCCGCGACGCCCGCGAGAAATCGCGGCGGCTGTTGCTGTAGGGCATTGCAACTCGGAAACGATGCCTCACCAGTCTGGGTGAAGATGCCACGTTTGTCGGCCCGTGCGATGTACGAATTTGCCGGCGCAACATCGGTCCTGCCCATTTGAGAGTTGGTCTCCAACGAAATTGTGCAGAGAAAGCTAACTTCGCCAAAGGCGGTTTTCGTTTGCCTGCTGTGCGCGGCGGAACATCTGATCCAACACACTTTTTTCCAAATTCTTGCCACCGCCATGCCCGGCGACCGCTCAGATCCATAGATCCCGGTGGGGTGAACACCCCATGGCGCCCGCTTGGTCTGCCCGCCTACTATCCGAAGAACCGAACATGAAAGATCCCGTCCAACGGGGCTGGCAGGACCACCACGATCAAGATGCTCACCACGCTACTGAGCGGCGCGATCAGCCAGGAAGTCATCGATGTTCTGACAGTTCTGAACGCGCTACGGGCGGATTCTCTTCCTAAAGTGATCTTCGACCTATGACAACGTGTCGGCAATTGCCGGAGATCAGCACGGAACTCAAAGCTGCCACGGCCAAGCTGGAAGCTGGAAAACAGGGCGGTGTGTGCCTGGTGAAGGTCGGCGGCGATTGGCGGCTGAACGAACCAGTTCCTTCGTGGACCGGCGTGCTGGGTGAGCGAACTGCGACAAGTGTGCGGGTGGTGCCGGAAGATTTGGGAAAGTGGGACACTTTGCTGGTGCTGTTCTTGGTGCATGGCCAGGGGTGGTGCGTGGAGAAGAAGATAGATTTTAAGGTTGAGGCGTTGCCCGCGAATTTGCAGACGTTGCTGCGGCAAGTCACGGAGATGGGCGCGCCAAAATCAATGGCCAAACGGCTGTTAAGTCGCGCTTGGCATTGGCAGAAATCCTGGCGAAGAAATGGGCATGCGATGCCAAGGGGGGGCCCGCTCTCTTCGCTCCGGTCAGCCTGCTGGTCCTTGTCGACTCGTCGTCTCTTCAGACGAGGATGTCAATAAGACTGGCTGGCAGACGGCCAGACTGTCCGTGAGTTCACAACTTTATTGTTCGCACCATACGCTTGCTGCCTCTAAGTCTGTCGCCCAGTTCACAACTTTATTGTTCATGCACCAAAACAACTGTTGTTGGTAATCAAAGAGTTGCAAATTTTCGGGTTCAAAACTTTATTGTCCGACTACAGGGCACCCCGTATCAGACAATTCACCAACAAGAGCGTTTGCTCTTGTGCCAGGAGCATGAGCAATGGCGATTCTCAGCTTCGTGCGTTACCCTCAGCTTAAAGGGTGAACAGAAGCATGAGCCTGGCGCCCAGGGTTGGATGGCTTGTGGTGCGGGGGGGCGATACCCTGCCACAGCGAACCGTTCAGACCGGCTCCCCGCTTTGGACAACTTGGGAACCTTGCGGTTTGAACTTCCCAGACTGCCACTTACTGGCTGGGTTGCAGTCGCGCGCGCGCCTTCTGCGCTGGGGTGAAATCGGGCTTGATCCGCAACGCCTGCTCGTAATGCTGGATGGCATCCTGCGTGCGCCCCAGCCTCTCCAACGCGAGACCCAGATTGTAGTGCACTTCGGCAAGATCAGGCTGGATCCGTAGCGCCTGTTCGTAATGCCCGATCGCCTCCTGTAGCCGACCCGTTTGCTCCAAGGCGACCCCTAAGTCGTTATGCGCTTCGGCGTAATCAGGCTGGATCCGTAGCGCCTGTTCGTAATGCCCGATCGCCTCCTGCAGCCTGCCCAGATCGGCTAGGGCAAGCCCCAGATTGTAGTGCGCCTCAGCGTAATCGGGTTTGATTCGCAGGGTCTGCTCGAACTGCTCCACCGCCTCTGGCGTCTTGCCCAGTCGGGCCAAAGCGACCCCCAGGTTGTTGTGCGCCTCGGCATAATCGGGCTTGATGCGCAACGCCCGCTCCCAATGACTGATCGCCTCCGTCAGCCGGCCCTGTCCCATCAAGGTGGTTCCCAAGTCGTTGTGCGCCTTGGCATAATCAGGCTTAATTCTTACCGCTTGGTCGTAGTGGTCGATCGCCTCTTGCACCTGGCCCGCCTTCTGCAGCGCGGCCCCCAAATCGTAATGTGCCTCGGCAAGGTCTGGGTTGATCCGTAGCGCCTGCTCGTAATGCCCAATCGCTTCCTGAACCCGGCCCGATTGCAGCAGTGCAGTTCCCAGGTTGTTGTGCGCATCGGCAAAATCGGGCTTGAGACGTAGCGCCTGTTCGTAATGTCCAATGGCCTCCGGCACCTTGCGTGTCTGGAGCAAAGCATTCCCCAGATTATAGTGGGCCACAGTCAAATCGGGCGCGAGACGCAACGACTGCTCGTAGTGGCCGATGGCCTCCCGCACCCTGCCTTGTCGAGCCAACATGGCCCCCAGGTCGTCCTGCCATTCGGCAGACTGTTTGACACTCGCCAACAGGGTAAACACCACCGAGAAACCCAGCAGGAGGCTCCAGCCCCAGCGCACCGCGCGCCGCCAGACCGGCTTACAAGCCACTGCGCGCTCCAAACTCAAGAGGCCAACCACGGCCAGTAGCACCAATGCGGGCAGGAACTCCATTTCGTAGCGACCGGCAGTGTAGAAAAACAAGCCAAGCGTCAGCGCACCGATCCCGAAGAGCAGGGCTACCGCCGCCAAGAACCCACATAAGACGGAGCGCGCCTCCGCTGAGCGCTCCCGCCATCCCAGTGGCATGGCCAACGCCAACCACACCAGCGGTATGTTGGTCAGGACGCCGAAGGCGTGCTCCACTCCCTCCATGTGGCTCGCAGGCAAGGGTGGCACTGTGATGTCATGCACGAACGGAAACCGACCGCTCCAGTGTGCCGGCTCCAAGAAATAGACCCGGAAGCTGAACCACAGATACCGCAGACTGAAGAATTGCCGTGTAAGATGCGGATCTCCGGCCAATTGGTACCGAATCCCGAACTCGAAGGGACTGTCGAACCTCAACGCATTATAGAGCATCAGCCCCAGCCCAATCAGCGCCAAGGGGACCGTCGCCGCCAGCAACGGAGCCAGCACCGTCCGTCGCTCACGCCAACACTGGGCCACCGGCACCAACAAGATGACTGCACCGAACAGCAACGAGGGCCGCGCACCCACGGCCAACCCGTAGGCCAGACTGGCCGCCGCCAGCCAGCGGCATCTCCGTTCCGGCTCGTGCAACGCCTTCCAAATCCCCGCCACCGCCAGCATCGTCAGCGCATACCCACAACCGATCGACACCTCGTACACATCACACCGCGCCAACATTACCGGCGCGCCCGTCGCCAGGCCGAGGGCAAGCCCGCCGATGACCACCACCGCCACGTTGACTTCGGCAAAGTAGCGCCGCCAGAGTGCGCACAGCAGACCCACGCTGGCCAGGAAACCGACCAGGCAGAAAATCACCACGGCGTCTCGTTGAAGCAAATACTGGCCCGTCAACGCCACATACGGCCAGAACAGCACCACGGCGGGCGTGACCCCGAAATACAGGTATAACTTCCGCTTGTAATAACTCATGTCACCCGCTTCCTCACGATAGGAAGCATAGGCGCTCGGATCGTAGGGGTCGGCCAGCTGCGCCAGCGCGGGCGGCACCTCTCTTTTCAGGCTGAGCTGACCGGCGCGAAACCCCTGCACCAATAAATTGTAGTAATTGTCAGCCGCACCCATCCTCCCCGATATGGGAATACCGGAGTGGGCCGCGCACGCATAAACCCCGATGACCAGCGCGCACACTGCGGCCAGTGAGATCCACGCGTTTTTCATTGTGCCGCCGATCTTTTCGACAATCGTTGCATCCCTTGGCGAGAATTACCTCTGGCGGCCTGTCAAAGGTCAAGTCCCAAAGGGCCTGTCCTGAGCAAAGTCGAAGGGCCCGTCCGCCTACTGATCGAACGTATGCGGCTCACAAAACACGCCCAATCTCCTGCACCGCTTCCCAAGTCAACCACTCACTGAGCTGCCCGCGCTCGCGCCAGGTTGATTTGAGCTTGGACGAGATCGGGCTTGATGCGCAACGCCTGTTCGTATTGTTGGATGGCTTCCTGCACTTTGCCTGCTTGAAGCAAAGCATTCCCCAGGTTGTTGTGAGCCTCGGCGGAATCGGGCTTGATCCGCACCGCCTGTTCGTAATGCCCGATCGCCTCCTGCGGCCTGCCTTGTCCCATCAAGGCGAGCCCCAGGTTGTAGTGTGCCTCGGCAAAATCGGGCTCGATGCGCAACGCCTGCTCATATTGCTCCATCGCCTCCCGTAGCCGGCCCTGTCCCATCAAGGCAATTCCCAAGTTGTTGTGCGCCTCGATGGAATCTGGTTTGATCTGCAGCGCCTGTTCGTAATGCCCGATCGCCTCCTGCACCTTGCCTTGTCCCATCAAGGCGGATCCCAGGTCGTTGTGCGCCTCGGCATAATCAGGGTCGAGACGCAACGCCTGCTCATATTGCTCGATCGCCTCCTGCACCTTGCCCTGTTGGCGTAACGTGGCCCCCAAGTCGTAGTGCGCCTCGGCACCCCGCTTGACGCTCGCCAACAGGTTAAACGCCACCGAGAACCCCAGCAGCAGGCTCCAGCCCCAACGCATCGCGCGCCGCCGGACCGGCTGGCCAGCGACTGCGCGCTCCAAACTCAAGATGCCAGTCACAGCCAGCAGCACCAAGGCGGGCAGGAACTCCACCTCATAACGACCGGCGGCGTAAAAAAATAAGCCAAGCGTCAGTGCACCAATCCAGAAGAGCAGGGCTACCGCCGCCAAGAACCCGCCCAAGACGGAACGGCCCTCCGCGGACCGCTCCCGCCACGCCAGCGGCACGGCCAGCGCCAGCCACACCAGCGGGATGTCGGTCAAGATGCCAAAGGTCTGCTGCTCAGCCAGTCCATGGCCCGCAGGCAAGGGCGGCACGGTAATGTCATGCACGAACGGAAACCGACCGCTCCAGCGCGCCGGCTCCAGAAAATAGACCCGGAAGTTGAACCCCAGATACCGCAGGCTGAAGAATTGTCGCGTAAGCAACCGGTCTGCGGCCAACTGGTAGTGGCCGCCGAAGTCGAAGGCACTATCGAACCGCAAGAAATTGTATATCATCAGCCCCAGCCCGATAAGTGCAATGGGCACCGTCGCTGCCAGCAAGGAAGTCCAGACCTTCCGCCGCTCTCGCCACGCCTGCGCCACCGGCACCAGCAGGACTACCGCACCAAACAGCAACGAGGGCCGCGCGCCCACGGCTAACCCGTACGCCACACTGGCCGCTGCCAGCCACCAGCACCGTCGCTTTGGCTCATGCAATGCCTTCCAGATCGCCGCCAGGGCCAGCATCGTCAACGCATACCCGCAACTGATCGGCACCTCCCAAACGCCACACCGCGACAACATCAGCGGCACGAGTGTCGCCAAGCCGAGCGCGAGCGTGCCGGCAGCCACCACCGCCACATTGACTTCGGCAAAGTAGCGTCGCCAGAGCGCCCACAGCAGACCCGCGCTGACCAGGAAACCGACCAGGCAAAAGATCACCGCCGCGTCTTTTTGAGACAAGTAATGGCCGGTCAGCGCCACATACGGCCAGAACAGCACCACGGCGGGTGTCACTCCGAAATACAGGTATAACTTCCCCTTGTAATAACTCATGTCACCCACTTCGCGATAAGAAGTGTGGGCGCTCGGATCGTAGGGGTCGGCAAGCTGCGCGAGCCCGGGCGGAACCTCTTTCTTCAGGCTAAGCTGGCCGGCGCGAAAACCTTGCACCAACAAATTGTAGTGATCGTCCCACTCCTTCGGAACGAACACTCCGAACGGGCCCCAGTGGGCCGTGTACGCATAAACCCCGATGACCAGCGCGCACACCGCGGCCAGGA
>Ga0116126_1001482_pt1 | contig 14854 bp, 13 predicted proteins | sample June2015DPH_16_5_FD_89730 | JGI IMG/M metagenome (GOLD analysis project Ga0116126, IMG submission 89730) | Peatland microbial communities from SPRUCE experiment site at the Marcell Experimental Forest, Minnesota, USA - June2015DPH_16_40 | ecosystem: Environmental > Terrestrial > Soil > Wetlands...
CCGGCGTACCGGCTGACCAGCGACGAGGATTGGCTGAAGCGCCAGGACCTCGCCGTGACCTTCCTCGACCGCTACGGCGTCGAAGTCGGCCGGCGGGGCATCAAGCACGACGACGCGATTCCGTTCGACGAGCTGCCCGACCATTTCATCAAGGCGGTGCTCGCCACCGAGGATCGCCGCTTCTTCGACCATTTCGGCATCGACGTGGTCGGCACGCTGCGCGCCTTGACCGTCAACGCCCACGCCGGCGGCGTCGTGCAGGGCGGCTCCTCGATCACCCAGCAGCTCGCCAAGAACCTGTTTCTGACCAACGAGCGCTCGATTTCGCGCAAGATCAACGAAGCCTACCTCGCGCTGTGGCTCGAGCACCATCTCACCAAGAAGCAAATCCTCAGCCTCTATCTCGATCGCGCCTACATGGGCGGCGGCGCCTTCGGCGTGCAGGCGGCGGCGCAATATTATTTCGGCAAGTCGGCGCGCGACATCAATCTGGCCGAGGCGGCCATGCTCGCCGGCCTTTTCAAGGCGCCGACGAAATATTCCCCGGACGTCAATCTGCCCGCCGCGCGCGCCAGGGCCAACGATGTCCTGAGCAATCTCGTCGACGCCGGCTTGATGACCGAGGGCCAAGTCTACGCGGCGCGGCGCAATCCCGCCACGCCGGTGACCCAGGACGCGCGCGCCAGCCCCAATTGGTACCTGGACTTCGCCTACGACGAGGTGAAGGCGCTCGCCGACGAGGGGAAATTGCGCAACGAGCGGGTTCTCGTCGTGCGCACCGGCCTGGACAGCAACCTGCAGGCCAAGGCCGACAGCGTCATCGAGGACATGCTGCGCGTCAACGCGCCCGCCTACCACGCGCATCAGGCGGCGGCGGTGATCGCCGACCCCGACGGCCTGGTGCGCGCGATGGTGGGCGGGCGCGACTACGGGGCGAGCCAGTTCAACCGCGCGGTCGACGCGCTGCGCCAGCCCGGATCCTCGTTCAAGCCCTACGTCTACGCGACGGCATTGGCGAACGGTTTCAAGCCAACCTCGATCGTCGTCGATTCGCCGGTGTGCATCGGCAATTGGTGTCCGCACAATTATTCCGGCGGCTATTCGGGCTCGCTGACGTTGACGCAGGCGATCACCAATTCTGTCAACGTCATTCCGGTCAAGCTTTCGATCGCGCTCGGCGATGGCAATCCCAAGCTCGGCCGCGCCAAGATTATTCAGACCGCGCGCAATTTCGGCATTTGGACGCCACTGCCCGATACGCCATCACTGCCGATCGGCGCCGACGAGGTCAATGTGCTCGAACACGCCGTCGCCTACGCCACCTTCCCCAACCTCGGCAAAGCGGTCACGCCGCATGCCGCGCTGGAAGTGCGCACCGGCAACGGGGAATTGGTGTGGCGCTTCGACCGTGACGGCAAACGGCCGGAGCAGGTGATCTCACCGCAGGTCGCGCTCGAAATGGTCGGAATGATGAATTCGGTCGTGCAAAACGGCACCGGCCGGCGGGCGCAGCTCGACGGCATCCAGGTTGCCGGCAAGACCGGCACGACGAATGGTTGGCGCGACGCCTGGTTTGTCGGCTACACAGGGAATTTCTGCGGCGCGGTGTGGATGGGCAATGACGATTACACGCCGACCAAACGCATGACCGGTGGTACGATCCCAGCGCTCATCTGGCACAACATCATGGCCTATGCGCACCAGAGCGTTGAATTGCGGCCGTTGCCCGGCCTGCCCCCGCCGCAGCATGCGCCGACGGTGGCCGACGCGGCGCTCCAGGGCGCACCGGCGCCGCAGCAGATTCTGCTCACGCGCAAGGGAACCGAAGCGCTGGTCCGCGTTGAGCGGCTGCTTGACGATGCCAGCCACGCGCTTTCGGTGCAGACCGTTCCCCCGGAACGCTCGGCGGCGGCGAGCGCCGCACCAACACACTAACGGCGGCGCGCGAGCAGCAATCCGCCGGAGTTTCCCGCGGCGATTAAACGCCGTTCTTGCGAGATCATCGCCATTCGATCGGATCGAAAGTGCGCCTGTTCTTCGGTTCCTGCTTCACATTGATACTTGCCGCGGCCATCGGCCTGGGCGCGACTTGGGTGACGCTGACGCGTGGCGTCGCTTTCGGCGCGCTGACGATTGGCGCATGGACCGCGTGGCCCAAGAGTGGGTCCGTCGACATCGATCCCTACGCCCGCGCCACCATTGCCCGTACCGGCGAACTGCCGATCGGCACTGGCGACGGGGTCGCCTTCTATGCCCGTAGCGACGACGTGGGAAACGCGCTCGACGGGCGCTGCACGTTTGTGATCAGCGGCATGACACCCGCGGCACGCTATTGGACGCTGACGCTCTATGATGGGAAGGGCCGGCTGGTCGCCAACACGATCGACCGGTACGGTTTCACTAGCGCGGAGATTGTGCGTGAAGCGGGCGGCCGCTTCGCGATCAATGTTGGGCCGCGCGCGCGCCCGGGCAATTGGTTGCCAAGCGGCGGGATCGAACAATTCGTTTTGGTGTGGCGGCTTTACGATACGCCGATCGGCGTCGCCTCCTTGACGACCAAGGAGGGGCCGATGCCCGCGGTCTCGCGAAAGAGCTGCTCATGATCCGCCTGCCGCTTTGGATTCTCGGCGCGCTTCTTCTTGGCGGGATCGTGCATCTGTCGACCGTGTTGGCGATGCCGCGGGCGGCGACGCAGGACGCTTATTCGCGGCTCGCGCAGCTCACACCCGTCAACGCCGTGGTGCCGCTCGCCGCGCCGTCGGCGCAGAACACGACCATGCCGTTCATGGACCCGGCCTTCGCAGTGGCGGTGTGCCGATACGATCTTTCCAGCGGCGCGCTCAAACTCAGCGCGCCGCTGAGCCAGGCCTACACGTCGGTTACGTTCTACACACGCAACAGTGTCGCCTATTACGCCATCAACGACCGCGCCGCCGGCCGCCGCGCGATCGAACTCGATCTCATGACGCCGGAGCAGCATGCACAAATGCCGGAGGAAGAGGACGTCACCGCCGCCGATCGGTTGATCATCGAGTCCCCGACCAGGCGCGGTCTCATTGTGCTGCGGGCACTGGCGCCGGAGCCGAACCTCATGGTCATGGCGCGGCGCGCACTCGCCGGCACGCAGTGCCGGATCGAGCCGGTGCCGCAGTAGAATAACGGTACTCTATCTGACGACCGGCGCCGGCCGCGCCGCGACGTCGAGCGGCCCTGCCGCGAAGGCCGGCACCTGCACCAGCTGGTTCGCCGCGATTTGCTGCTGCAACAAGGCGAGCGCTACGTCCGCTTGGGCCGCGATGTTTTCCGGCTCTGCGACCACCAGATGATCGAGCGCAAGGCGATATCCGGCGCAACGTCGCGCCAGCGAGTTTTGTACCCAGGCGATCGTGAAGGTGTTCTCGCCGACGCGAGCCAACGCGTTGAGCCGCGCCAGCGGAGAAACATCGGGAAGTAGATCCATGCTGGCTTGGCGCCGCCGATCGATTTCGATGACGCGGTGCGCCATGTCGAAGAACGGGCCGATGCGCACCACGTCATCGCGAATGTCGTCGATCAGTTGGTTGTAGCGACCGGCCGTCGAGCGATAGTTGGCGGCTAAGAGATGCCGGTAATAGGCGGCCCGATCGACCACCCATAACGCGCGCTGGAATTCGCGCTTTTGGCCGTATTCGTAAACCACCGCATCCCAACGGATTCGGTCATAGGGCGGCTCGATCAGCGGAAACGCGAGGTCGCGCAAGGCGCGCTCGTTCTCGGTGAGATTGTCGAACGAGATTGGCGCACCGGCGCGCGCCGCGGCTTCCTGACCGACCCAGGCGTGGATGTTGTCGGCGACGACCGGCTCCTGCAGCCGGCCGAAATCGCCGATGCTGGAACAGCCGGCAGCTGGAAGCAGAGCAAGGACGACAAAAGCCAGCGTCGCTGCGCGACGGCGGCGGCTGCGCGGCGACGTCGACATACGCCCGCTCAGCGGCGTCGTAAGCGTCGGCGGCCGCCATTCTCCGCCGGCGGAGGCAAGTGAGGTTCGGCATCCTCCGCGCGCGGCTCGTCGTGCCGTTCGATGCGGACGACGGGAAGAATGATGACGGTGGCGGACTCTTCCGCCGCGTCCACGCGGCCGAAGCGCACAATGCGCCCCTCATCGGGGAATTTAATAATGGTGCCCATGTTGGCGGCCCAGCCGTTGTCCGCTTCCTGCTCGGCAGCGGACCCCCTGCCCGATGCACGCGCATCGGGTCTCCACAAATAAGCGGCATGCAGGGTTAACGCTCCGCTAACGGCAGCAGATTAGGCTCATGGCAACCGACTTGGGGCGGCCCAGATTTGGGACGCTCCAGACTTGGGGCGCTCCAGAATTGGGGCGGTCCACTGGGGCACGGTGCATCGGCGCGGTCCAGTCGGCTCCAGTCGGGTGTTGAGTTCGAGTTACGGGCAATGGAAAAACATAATTTCTTCGGCCTCGAGGGCCTCACCGATCTCGGCGTGCGCAACCGGATCGACATGCGCCCGACCTTGTTGCGTGTCCTCACCGATCTCTACGTCCACCGGTTCAGCCATACGCCCCACGAGGAGCGCCATTACACCGAGTTGGCGCTGCGGCTACTCGAAGCCGTGGATGCACCGACGCGCGTCGCCGTGGCGAGGCGCTTTGCGCGGTATCTCTCACCGCCGCTGCGGGTCCTGCAATGGCTGGCCCGCGACGTGCCCGAAGTCGCCGCCGAGCTGCGCGCGCATCCGCTGTTGCAACCGCCGGCTCTATTCGTTGACGCACCGCCATATCCCGATGCGACGCCGACCGCCGAAGGCGACATACCAGGTGAGGAGGAACATCGCGGCGATGCGTCAGGCGTAATCGATGTGATCACCGCCATCGAGCTCAACGATCTTTTCTTCACATCGGCCGCAGACGAGCGGCGGCTCATCTTGCTCAACCTCCACGTCGTCGCTCCCATTCCAGCCGGACTCGTCCGCGTTTTGGGCGATCGGTCAATCGGTCAACGGCTGGAGACAGCGGCACTCACCGGCAAGCGCGAGGATTTCGCCCATCATCTCGCACGCGCGTTGCTGATTTCACGCGAGCAGGCACGGCGCATCGCACGCGACGAGTTGGGTGAGCCGGTTGTGGTGGCGGGAAAAGCACTGAGCGTGCCCCGCGACGCGCTGGATCGCATCCTCATGTTCGTCAATCCTGTGGTCGGCCATTCGGTCGAGCGCGTGCATGCGCTCGCCGCGCTTTATGACGAGATGACCACGCCGGCGGCAGAGGGCATGCTCGCGATCTGGCAGGCGCTAGAGCGGAGCGATCACGCAAAAGCGGAACATCGGCCGCTCGCATGGGACGACGAGGCGCGAAGGCGAGCGCGCCCCAGCACGAGCGCACACCGAAGCCCTGCGGCTCCGCACATAAACGAGCGCCGCAGCGCTCCCTGAGGACAAGCTGTTCAACCGGCAACGACATCGAGGAAGTTGCGCCCGGCGCGATCCTCGACCTCAACGATCCAGATGTCGGGATCGAATTTCATCTGCCGCGCAAGATAAGCCTCGACTTCCGCATCGGGGGCCGATTGCGTGGCAAGGCTGGGCGTAAATGCGCGCGCCGTTCCTTGCGCGGCGTCGAACGCGCTTTGCGGCGCCGGACCGAATAAATCCGAAGTGCCGTCAAGTCTGCTGACGCGCACAAAGACGGCGCCGGCCTCTTCCGCGCCGCGCCGGCGCACGACGGCGGCGATGCCTTCGACGTAACAGCGCCGCACATAGGCGGCAACCCAAAGCGCAGTTTTGAGACGCATCGTCGTCATTCCGGGTGCCAACCGATCTCAGGTATTCCAAGATCGGCATTTAAATGCCAAACCGGCAACAGCCGGTTTGGACGGCACGATCTCGGAATCCATAAGCACGGAAAGGCGGATTTGCGAAGCTTCGATCGTATCCGACGGACCGCCAGTTCTGGTTCGGCCCGAATGCAGACTATTCGATCGGACGCCCGGTCAGGTTGGCAAGTTCGTTCAAGAGCCGATCCGAGAGCCGCCCGGTCGCCGGCAATTTGTGCTCGCTCTCGAATTTCTCGATCGCCACACTTGTCGGCGCGTCGATAACGCCGGAAGGCTTGATTTGGCCGTAGCCAAATTCGGCGAGGGCGCGCTGCACCGCCATAACGCGCGATGAGGAGCCGACCGATGACCCGATGAGGTCGGCGATGGGATCGTTGCGCCGCGTCGAAGCGGTTTGTAGTGTCCGTGACCCGGTCGTCGGACGCGCGGCCGCCACTTCCCCAGGCTTCGGGGTTGGCATGAGCGCAAGGTCAGGACGAATTTCGGCTGCCTTTGGCAATGGCGGCGGATTGGCGAAAAACGGCGCCGGATGCGGACCCGATTGCAGGAAAACCGCGTTGACGATGATAATAAAGCTCGCCGCAGCCGCGCCGAAAATCGACATCGAATCGACGGGATGACGCGCGGCCTTGGTCCATAGCCGCAACCCGACCGCAGCGACAGCCCCGGCCGTGCCGGATGCGCGCACGTTGGCGCGGCGACCGTTGTTGCGGCGGTCACGCACTTTTCTTCACCCGAATGTCGATGGACGAGGCGACATCTCCGCGCCCGGTCACAGGGTCCGTTAGCCGCGCCGCGTTGTTCACCAAATGCGCCGTCAAATAGCCTGTCACGCCAGCCCGGGCCGGGACGGAACGCTCCTTAGCCGGCTGCGCGCGCTCGCAATCGAGCGGCAGCCGAACACTGACGCGTGTGCCCTCTCCCACCCGGCTACGGATGCTGATCTCGCCGCCGTGCAGCCGCACCAACCCTTTGACGATGGACAGTCCGAGACCGGTTCCGCCGTGGCGGCGGTCATAGGATGCTCGCGCCTGAAAATATGGCTCGCCCACGCGCCCAAGATCTTCGTCGTTGATGCCGACACCGTTATCCTCGACCACGAAGATGATGCTGCCAGCCTCCGCGCGAGCGCCGACGGTGACCTTGCCGCCGCGATCGGTGAAGCGGATTGCATTCGAAAGAAGGTTGAGCAAGATTTGGTTGAGCGCGCGCTTATCGGCGACCATTTCCGGAAGCTCGCCGGTCGGCATTTTTTCGAGCGCAACGCCCGCCTCGTTTGCTCGTAACGCCAAAAGATCGCAGCAACCGGTGATTACTTGCCCCGGCGCGAACGGCTCCGGCGTGATCTCGAAATTGTCGGTCTCGATTTTCGACATATCGAGAATGCCGTTGATGACGGCGAGCAGGTGGTGCCCCGAATCGTTGATGAGGCCGGCATATTCATTGCGGCGTGACGCATCGAGCATCAACGCCGACTCTTTCTTCAACATGTCGGAGAAGCCGATGATGGCGTTGAGCGGCGTGCGCAATTCGTGGCTCATGGTGGCGAGGAACCGGCTCTTGGCCGCATTGGCCCGTTCGGCCTCCGCGCGCGCGTCCTCAAGCGCCTGCTCCTGATGCTTGCGTTCCGTTACGTCGCGAAGCACGGCAACGACCTCGCGGCGGTCGTAAGCACCGACCTGCGCGGCGACCTGCTCAAGCGGCCGGCACCGCATCTCGATCCAGACGAATTGTGCCGCAGGGCCGCCGCTGGCATCGGACCCATCACGCCGCACGCGAAACTCGACGGACCGGCTCTCCCCCAGTACCGCCGTATCGCCGAGCGCCGTCAGATAAGCCGGCCTGTCGGCGACATGGACGCGGCCGAACAAACCCTGGCCGTGCAAGTCGGCAATTCCGCAACCAAACAACGATTGTGCGGCCGGCGATACGAACAACACGGCGCCGTTACGGCCGTGCCGCGTGATGACGTCGGTCATGTTGCGGGCCAAAAGCCGGTAGCGATCCTCCTCGGCGTATAGCAACCAGAAACTGGTGCGCGCGAGCGCCTCGGCGCCGAGCGCCAGGCCCGCCGCGTACAGCGCGGCCGATACGACGCCAAGCGTAGCGAGCGCCTTATATCCACTGGGATCGGGTGCTGGCAGCAGGTCGAGCTCGCCGCCAAGCATCAACAGGCCGGCGGCAGCGAGCGCGAAGGTCGACGCGACCGCGACAACGCGGCGCGACGCCGAAAGCGACGCCTCAAGCGGCACGACCACGAGCCAAATCGCAGCGGAGGAGGCGATCCCTCCAGTCGACGCGGCCACCGCCGTCACCAATCCGGTCAGCGCGAGCGAAGATAGGACGTGGGCGCTCTCATAGCGTCCGGTGCGGGAAAGGAAATAGGCAGTGAAGATAGGGGCGACGAGCCAGATAAATACGATCAGGTCGATTGCGCTCGGCGCGCCGCGCGCAATCAGGTAGGCCGGGAACGACGCCATTGCGACGATGCTGCCAAGCAATCGCGGGGCAATAAAGGCGCGATGGCGCGCCGCGGTCAGCGCATCCTGCTGCGCCGACGGATGCACCAGCGTCTCAATATAATCCCGTATTGGCGCAAACAGGCCCACGATCGTCGATCGCACGCCCGACGTTGCAGACGCGCTCCCCATTTTTCTATCGGGCGATCGTGTCAGACGCCGCTTAAGCGAACACTAAAGTACCCCCCGCGCACCGCGCCGGAGCAGTGCGGACAAGCTTTGTGCGTCAGCGCAGGTATGGGATTCCCCTATCATGGTGAACGGGCCGTTGCCGCGGCCGGGGCTCACGCGCTCCTTGCGCTGGATATATGCGAACGAGCCTTCGCACCTATCTATTTCGTTCCGGGATGAAACATCGCGAACGACTGGGCTCGCGCGCGTTCGTTCAAATTTTAGGTAAATGATATTTTTTCAACTTGCGCGAAAATTTGCGGCGTATTCTGTTCGATTATGAGGCAAAACATTCCTGTACCGCCAACGCGGCTTTCAAAGGTGCCTGCTAGATTCAACCCACATGCGGCAATAGCGGCCGCAGGGGATGCGGGTCTCATGTTCTTTTTGTTGCGAATGACGTTCTGGCTCGGGCTCGTTCTTGTCCTGTTGCCCTTTGGCTCCGCGCAGCGAAGCCCCTCGGGCAACGACGTCAGCGCTTCCGAGGCCATTTCGGCCGCCTCCGCCACCGTCGGAGATTTGCGCAGCTTCTGCGGCCGGCAGCCCGACGCCTGCACGGTGGGTTCACAGGTGGCAACCGCCATCGGCCACAGAGCGCAAGCGGGCGCAAAGATGCTTTACGATGCGTTGAGTGAGGCGATGGCGCCGCGCGAGACCGGGTCGGTTGCGAACGGCACGACCCGCCATCCCGGTGGCACGAAAGCGGCGATGGAGAAATCTCCGGCGGAGCGAGCCTCGCAGAGCACCTTGACTCCGGCCGATCTCGCGCCCGTATGGCACGGCCCGCCGCCGCACAAGGACGCTAAGCGCTCCGTGTAATCCTTCCCTTTGGTGACGGCGTCAGCCGGAACATCGACCTCGCCGGCTCGGCGCTCTATATAAAGGGCGACGAGGAACCGCCGCCGCAATGCCCGACATTGACGAAATCATCGAGAACTTCTCGATTCTTGACGATTGGGACGATCGCTATCGTTATCTGATCGAATTGGGACGGGAATTGCCGCCGCTTGCAGAAGCGGCGCACAACGACACCAATAAGGTGCAGGGCTGTGCCAGCCAAGTCTGGCTCGATACCAACGTGCATCCGAATGGCGCAGGGGGGCCAGTGCTCACATTCGAGGGCGACAGCGACGCACACATCGTGCGCGGGCTGATCGCTGTCCTGTTCGCGATATTTTCCGGAAAGCATGCAAAGGACATTCTTGGGACCGACGCGCTGACGCTGTTTGAGCAAATGGGCTTGCGCGAGCATCTCACGCCGCAGCGCTCGAATGGATTTCGATCGATGGTGGAGCGCATCCGCACAGACGCTCGCGCCGCGCTCACGGCCGCTGCCGTGTAAACAGCCGTATGACCGATATGTGACGATGCGTGCCGCGCACGCAATCCGGCAGTGCGCCTACGCGTTGGCGTGCAGGTGGCCACGCGCGCGATCGTGTTATAAATCTGCTGTGGGGGGGCCGGCGCTTTTACGCCCCGGGGAAGGTCGAGCGATGGCCGTCAGCGGAGTTGGGGCAGATAGCACGTTCGGTAATCAAAAGTTCCGCGCGGCATTGACGGATGTATTTGCCGGAGCGATCTGCAGCATCCTGTCGATCGCCTATTGCCTGTCATACGCGGCGCTGATTTTCACCGGCCCGCTCGAGCACGTACTCTCTTACGGCGTCGCGGTGACTTTTCTATCAGCTGCCATCGGCGGATCGATCGTAGCGTTGCGCAGCTCGCTGCCTTTCGCCATCGCCGGTCCGGATAGTTCCGTCTCCGTCGTCATGGCGGCCATGGTTGCGACCCTCGTTCACCGGCTCGCTACGCACGGCGGCACCGAGTTTCTGGTGCCAACCCTCGTCGCCATGTCGCTGACGACGGCGCTCACCGGGCTGCTGCTTTGCATACTGGGGTTGGCCCGCGCTGGACGCGCTATTCGCTTTGTACCTTTTCCGGTGATCGGCGGCTTTCTGGGCGCCACCGGCTGGCTGATGATCCTCGGCGCGGTGCAGGTGGCGGCCGATCAGCGGCCGGAACTCGCTAATCTCAGCGCTTTCGCAAACGTCGCAATCGCCGCCAAGCTCGCTGCGGGACTGATCGTTGCGATCGCGCTGCATCTGGCGCTGCGTCGCTCCAAAAATCCGCTCATTCTGCCCGGCGTTCTGTTGGCGGCATTCGTGGCGACGTATGTGGTTCTGCTGTCGAGCGGCTTCTCGGTCGCCGAGGCGCAAGCCCAGGGCTGGATGTTCGGGTCGCAGCCGGCGGCGGGACTGATCTCGCCCTGGCAGCCGACCGCCCTTCGCAGCTTTCCCTGGACGGCACTGCCCCCACTGGCCGGCGATCTGGTGGCCGTCATGTTCGTCACCGTCATCAACTTGCTCCTCAACACGACCGGCATCGAAATCGCCACCCGCACCGAGGCCAATATCGATCGCGACCTGAAAGTGCTTGGGCTGGCTAACATCGCGACCGCAGCACTCGGCGGATATGTGAACTGCACCTCGCTAAGCCGCTCTATCCTTGTCCGCACGGCAGGCGCGACCAGCCGGATATCTGGTCTGACTGTCGCGGTGATTTCGGCCGCCTTACTCGTTGCCGATCTTTCATTCCTCGGTTATGTGCCGAAATACGTCCTCGCCGGCCTGTTGTTCCTTCTTGGCGCCGGCCTGGTTTATCAATGGCTGATCCAGTCCGCCCGGCAATTGCAGCGTATCGATTACTTGTCGCTGATCGCTATCGCGCTCCTCATTATCAACTGGGGTTTTATTGCCGGCATCCTGACCGGCGTCGTGATCGGATGCGCGACCTTTGCGCTTAGCGTAAGCCGCGTGAACGCGATCAAGTTCAGCTTCGACGGTTCGGAATACCGCTCTTCGCTCGATCGTGGACCGCAGGAGCAATCTCTCCTGGCCGATCACGGCCAGGAAATTCAGGGTATGGCGCTGCAGAGCTACTTGTTCTTCGGATCGACCAATCGGCTTTATCAGCACGTCAAGGCGCTGCTCGCGCGGCAACGGGGATGTCGCTTTCTGATTTTTGATTTTCACCGCGTGACCGGCATCGATTCATCGGCGACGCAAAGCTTCGCGCAGATCAAGCAGGCGGCTACCGAAGCCGGCGCCCAAATTGTTCTCGTCAACCTCACGCCGGAACTGAAGCGGGTATTTCGTAACGCCAGATTCATTGCCGATGACGTCACCGTCGCAATCGATCTGGATCGGGCGCTGGAATCCTGCGAGCAGGCGATCATCGAGATGCACCGCGCCAAAGTCTCCGATTCGCGATCGTTGCGCGCCTGGTTGTCCGAAGCTCTCGGCGACGCTCAGCTCGCCAATAGTTTGGCCGAATATTGCCGGCGCCTTGAAGTCCAGTCCGGCGACATCATCGCCAAACAAGGCGAACCGGCGGCCTCGATGCATTTCATCCTCGATGGCCGTGTTGGCATCATCGTCGATCTGCCCGAAGGACGGACCACGCGCGTGCGCAGCCTTGGTCGGCATACGACGGTTGGCGAAATGGGCCTGATAACCAGAAGCCCGCGCAGCGCGACGATCCAGGCCGAGGCCGCGAGCGTCCTTTACGAGCTCGACGCGGACGCTTTCGACCGCATCAAACGCGAGCACCCGGCGATCAGCCAGGCCCTGCTCGCTTATGTCATTAGAGTGATGACGGAGCGGCTCAGCTTTGCAAACCGCCTGATCGGCGTGCTGCAGCGCTGATCAGGAAAGTACGTGAGCCGCCGTTACCGGCGGCGACGCCGCTGCTGGCCGAGCCCCATCTGTTTGGCAAGCTGCGATCGCGCCGCCGCGTAATTGGGTGCAACCATGGGATAGTCGGGAGGCAAACTCCACTTCGCGCGATATTGGTCGGGCGTCATATCGTACTGGGTGCGCAGATGTCGTTTGAGCGATTTGAACTTCTTGCCGTCTTCGAGGCAGACGAGGAACTCGGCGGTGATGGAACGCTTGACCGGAACAGCCGGCTTAAGCGGCTCTGCCGGGGCCGCCACTTGCCCACCCGAGATCCGAGCGAGTGCGGAGTATACTTGACTAATCAGACTCGGGATTTCGGCGCTGGAAACCGTGTTGTTGCTTACGTAGGCGGAGACGATATTCGCGGTCAGTTGAATGTAACTGCTCTCGCCGGAATTCTCAGCCATGTTGAGCCTGATGTCTCAAGAGCAACCGCGCCCCCGCGCCAGATACGTCGCCGCGTTTCTGCGCAGTTCCCCGCGGCTACTTGCGAACAAGTTTAAGATAGAACACTGCGGGAATTTATTAAAGCAATAAATGGCGGCAGAGCATGAATACCCAAGAATTATCCTGGCAATATACAGAATTTCGCGGCGCTAAACTTGCTGACCGTCAAATCCGCCGAAAGAAATGGCGTAGATCCGACAAAAATAACCACGTTAGCGGGGCCGCCGAGGACAGCGACACGCGATCCGTTTGCAAGCAAAAGGCCGGCCGAACTTACGCAGTGCTCTCGATGTGATTGCGCAGCGCCGTGATCGAGCCGAATCTCAGCGTGCCCTGCGGAAGCTGCGCCTCGATCGATCCGTCCGAGTAGAGCGTGTAGGCCATGCCTTCGACGACGCCGGATTTGAGGACCGAGACCGGGGCCTCCCCGGCCGCAGAGACGGAAGCGGGAACCTCAGGCTCGGAGACGGGCGGTGGCACCGGAGCGGCAACGCGGGCCGGCGCCGCCTGGCCGTCCCGCCTTGGCGCGGCAGGCCAGAAAGCGTTGAACACCGACACCTTCGCTTTGCCGGGCGAGGCCGGTGCGCTCGGCTTGACGTCGAGCCGCGGCACGAGTTGAGCTGGCCCGGCAGCGCCATTCGCGGCGCGGCCGGCGGCCGCCGCGCTTCTCAAGTCCGCAACGTTTTCCTCTACCCCAAGCGGCGGGTGCGGCGTCAATGCTACGTCGCCGCCCTCGACGATTGGACCGTTTTCGACCCGCGCAAGAGTCGGGAATTTTGCCCGCAAGCGTTCAAATGCCACGTCCTCGGTTGCCGCCGGAGCCGGCGCGGCAGCTGCATCAGCAGATGCCAGTTGCGGATTGGACTTCGGCCTGGGCGGAAATGGAATGCTCACCGCCACGTCCGAAGCATCTACTGCGGGGGTAGCAGCCGCTTCGCCGGTGCGAGCGAGACGCGGCATTGGCCGCACCGCCAACGCTCGTTCGATGCGCCGCAGCTCGCGAACGGCAAGTCCCAGTCCTATGAGGAGAAGCCCGCCGACGGCCGCGATCGTGCCGGGGGTTAGGACCTCGGTATCGAATGTGCCATCGCGGATCGCCACGCCTGACCCGACGAGAACCAAGCCAGCGACCGTCGTCAATACGCCCAAAAGCAACAAAAACAGCGGCATAACGCCCGTCCTCCGCTCCGGCCAAACGCCGGTAGCGACAACAAACTATTTTGGCCCCCATCCGGCGATGGCGCAAGAACTTAAATAGCCGCGCCGCACGGCGAGACAGCCGCCAAGCACCTGCGGGCGCAGGTGTTTTGGGCCCTGATGGAGCGCGATTTTGGCGCAACGGAGACGGCCGATAATTCGTTGCAACGCTTAAAGAATCGACGCTTCTTACGCGCTCACGCCGCGTCGGCTCGACGCCCGCGACGTGGAGGACATTGCCGAAGCGCGCCCGTTAAGCCTATTTAAAGGAAACCTTGTTCTGGCTCGGCTGTTTTATGGACGCGTCCGCATAGCCTTCCGTTTCCGGTTTCACATTGAGGAGTAGACCAATGGCATTCACCCTACCCGATCTGCCTTACGCCTACGACGCCCTTACCCCGCATATGTCTCGCGAGACGCTCGAATTCCACCACGACAAGCATCATCAGGCTTACGTGACCGCCGGAAACAATCTGGCCAAGGGCACGGAGTGGGAGAACAAGCCGGTCGAGGAAGTGCTGAAGGGCACGTTCGGCAAGAACCAGCCTCTCTTCAACAATGCCGGCCAGCATTACAATCATATCCACTTTTGGAAATGGATGAAGAAAGGCGGCGGCGGCGACAAGCTGCCCGGGAAACTCGAAAAGCAGATCACCACCGACATCGGCCCCATTGCCAAGTTGAAGGAAGATTTCGTCCAGGCCGGCGTCACCCAGTTCGGCTCCGGCTGGTGCTGGCTTGCGGTGAAGGACGGCAAGATCACGGTGATGAAAACGCCGAACGGCGAAAACCCGCTCGTACACGGCGCCACGCCAATCCTCGGCTGCGATGTGTGGGAGCATTCCTACTACATCGATTATCGCAATCGGCGGCCGGACTACCTCAAGGCGTTCCTCGATCATTTGGTGAATTGGGACCACGTGGCAGAGATGTACGAAGCGGCGATGAAGTA
>Ga0116126_1001485_pt1 | contig 14838 bp, 16 predicted proteins | sample June2015DPH_16_5_FD_89730 | JGI IMG/M metagenome (GOLD analysis project Ga0116126, IMG submission 89730) | Peatland microbial communities from SPRUCE experiment site at the Marcell Experimental Forest, Minnesota, USA - June2015DPH_16_40 | ecosystem: Environmental > Terrestrial > Soil > Wetlands...
CCGTTCGACGGACTCAGGGCAGGCCCTTCGACGTTGCTCCCTTCGGCAAGCTCAGGGTAAACAGGGCGGGCAGGCGACGCTACAGGGGGGGAGGGGCCGCGAAAAAAGTAAAAATTGTAAAACGAACCCAAGTTTGAGCAGGCCGGCGTGGAAAAGTTGGGAAAACAAAGCCAAAAACGAACCCAAGTTTGGGGGGGTCAGGTGGGTGTCGGAGGGGGCTTGGGGTAGTCAAACAGGGGTACGAAGCCATTTTTCGGGTCAAAAAGAAGGTGCAGAGGTCAGTCAAAATGGGATGCCAAAAAGACAGTTGCAATAGGGCGGGAAAAACCGTACAAGAACAGGCCATTCGCGCCTGTCTTGGTGGTGAGGTCGAAACCGGAGCCGACCAACGGCATGGGAGCGCGTGTGAGCAGGAAACGGTGAGTTCATTGAATCAACATAACTGACCCGCAAAGGGCCAACAGGAGGTCGTACCAATTCAACAATTTGTCCGTGTTAATCAGAAGATTCGCGCCCGCGAAGTGCGGGTGGTAGACTCAGACGGAAAACAACTCGGGGTCATCTCGATCAACCAGGCGCTGACAGCGGCGCAGCAGCGGGGGATGGACCTGGTGGAAGTGGCGCCGAACGCGACGCCGCCCGTGTGTCGGATCGTCGATTTCGGCAAGTACAAGTACGAGCAGGAGAAGCGGGATCGCGAGGCGCGCAAGCACCAGCACGCGACGAAGCTCAAGGAGATCAAGATCCGGCTGAACATCGATCCGCATGATTACGAGACGAAGTGCAACCACATGCGGGCTTTTCTTGGCGACGGGATGAAGGTGAAGGTGACGATGATGTTGCGGGGCCGCGAGAACGCGCATCCCGAGTTTGGCAACAAGATGATGGGGAAGATCATCGAGGATTTGACGGATTGTGGTCGGCCCGAAGTGATGCCGAAGTTGATGGGGCGGAGCATCACGATGATGATCTCGCCGTTCCGCGGCGCCGGTAAGAAGGCCGGGGATCAGCGCACGAGCGCCGCGAGCACAGCCAGCGAAGACTAGGAATTTTCAGGAAGGAACGAGGACATGCCACGTTGGAAGTCAGCGAAGACAAAGAAGGCCGCGGCGAAGCGATTCAAGATCACGGCGACCGGCAAAGTGATGCGCTACGGCGCGGGCAAACGCCATTTGCTCGGGCACAAGTCATCGAAACACAAGCGGCGGCTGGGACAAATCAAGGTCGTCAGCGACACGCACAAGCATCACATCACGGACGTGATGCCGTTCAGCCATCGCGGCTGAAGCGTGGCAGAAATCGTTAGAACCGTTAAAATCGTTAGAAGGTAATTTCGACATGCCAAGAGCCACCAACGCACCCGCCAGCCAGCGCCGACGCAAACGGATGATTCTCGCCGCGAAAGGTTATCGCGGCTGGCGCAGCAAGAAGTTTCGCTACGCCAAGAACGCGGTCTGGCACGGGCTGACCTACAGCTTCGCCCATCGCAAGGACAAGAAGGCGGATTACCGCATGCTGTGGAACCAGCGCATCAACGCCGCCTGCCGCGCCCAGGGCATCACGTATAGCCGGTTCATCGCCGCGCTCAAGAAGGCCAACATCGCCCTGGATCGCAAGAGTCTGTCGGACCTCGCGACGAACGACCCGAAGGCATTCAGCGCGGTGCTGGCAGCGACGAAGTAAACTGCCCTGCGGTAACGCAATTTACAATTTCACCAAGTCACGCTTCCGCAGCGTGAATCGGGCTATCTTGTCGTAGCCGCAGGTCCGTGCCAGAGCCACGGCCTTTCCGAAATCGGCGCCGACGTCTTGGGGCACGTGGGCGTCGCTGCCGAGAGTAATGGGGATGTTGAAGCGGTGGGCGATGCGGAGAAACTGCTCGCTCGGGTAGATTTCCTTGCACGGTTTGCGCAGGCCGGCGGTGCTGACTTCGATCGCGACACCTGAGTCAGCGACCGCGCGCAACGCGTCTTCGAAGACGTTTGTGAAATCGGCTTTTGGGCGAAAGTTGAATTTCTTCGGGAGGTCGGGGTGGGCGAGGGAATCGAACAGGCGCGACCGGGCCGCTTGCGTCCACACGTCGAAATACTCGCGCCAACGCGCGTCCACGTCTTCCGTTCTCCAATCTTCCGCGGTAGCGTCGACGTTGAATTCGCCGAGGTAATGGACGCTGCCGAGAAAGAAGTCCCACGGATACATGGCGGCGAGGTCGCGCACCCAGTCGTCGCAACCGGGAATGAAATCGATTTCCAGCCCGAGTTTGATCGGCAGTTGCGGGAGCTTCGCCTGGGCATCTCGCACCCAGCCGACGTAGATTTCCAGGTCGGACTTCTTCATGTGCCAGTCGGTCTCGCGGTTGGCCAACGGGGCGTGGTCCGAGCAGCCGATTTCATCGAGGGCGCGCTCGACGGCGATCTTGGCGTAATCGATGGGTCGTCCGGCGCCATCGGTCAGTTCCGTGTGCATGTGGTAATCGATCAACATGGCGGGCAAAGTGTACTGGTTTCACTGGCCGGCGCAAGGTCGGAACAGCGCTCGGGCAGGAGATTGGCAAGGCCGAAGATTGCCTGGACTTGTCGTGGGGGCGAGCTTTCGGTAGAGTGGGGAGGCCATGAGGAAACTGTTGCTCCCGATTGCCCTGTTTTTAGCCGGCATTTTGGTGCTGGTGGCGGCAGTCTACTGGTACGATCATATATTCGGCTCGGCCGGCGCAACTCCGACGGCGGGTTATCGCTGAGGCGACCGTGGCACGGATCAAGAAATTATTGCATACACGCTATCGCGTGAACGATTTGGAAAGAACGGTGGCATTTTATCGTGATGTGCTCGGCCTGCGGGAAACGGGCCGGCACAAGTCTCCGCGAGGCTCGGAGTTGGCGTTCATGAAGGCGCCCGAAAGCGAGGAGGAGATCGAGCTGTGCTCGTATCCCGCCGCCGGACCGGTTCACGTGCAGGCCGATCTGACGCATCTGGCGTTTGAGGTGGACGATTTGGAGGCGTTTGTCAGGCAATTGGAGGGAAAAGGCGTCAAGCTGTCCGACGGCCCGACGAAGTCGATGTCGGGGATGGTCTTTGCCTTCATCGACGCACCCGAAGGCTACGAAATCGAACTCATCCAGCGATCGAAACCGTGACTGCCAAGCTGAAAGTTATCATTGCCCCTTCGATTCTCGCGGGAGACTTCGGGAATTTCGCGCGGGACGCGAAACGGGTGGAGGAGGGTGGGGGAGACTGGCTGCACTGCGACGTGATGGACGGACATTTCGTCGAGAACATCACGTTCGGCCCGGACATGATCGCCGCGCTTCGCAAAGCGACGAAACTGCCGTTGGACGTGCATTTGATGATCGAGCGGCCGGACCTGTACGCCGAGCGGTTCATCGACGCGGGCGCCAGCCACGTGATTGTGCATCTGGAAGCGCAGCATGACGTCAGCAAGACGCTGGCGTTGATTCGGCGTTGCGGAAGGGCCGCGGGGTTAGCGATCAAACCCGCCACAACGGCGGACAAGGTGATCCCGTTTCTCGGGCAGATCGATGAGTTGATGGTGATGACGGTGAATCCGGGATTTGGCGGCCAGTCGTTTATGGCGGATATGCTGCCGAAGATCCGCGCGTTGCGGGCGGCGGCGAATCAGTTGCCGATCATTGTGGATGGCGGGATCAACCCGGAGACGGGCCGGCAATGCGTGGAAGCCGGTGCGAATGTGTTGGTCGCGGGCAATTCGTTATTTCGACATAAGACGTTGGGTTTGCGGGAGGCAATTACGGAACTGAGGAGACAATGCAATTGACCAAAATCAAGTTCGGGACAGACGGATGGCGCGGCGTGATCGCCGACGATTTCACCTTTGAGAACGTGCGGCGGGTGGCGCAGGCGACTGCGGATTATTGGAACTCGCTGGTAGGAACCAACCGGGCAGCGATTGTCGGGTACGACAACCGGTTCTTATCGCAGACCTACGCCAAACTCGTCTGCGAAGTGCTGGCAGCGAATGGAATCAAGGCGCTGTATCCGCCGTCCGCAGCTCCGACGCCGGCGGTGACGTATGCGGTGCGCGATCGCAAGCTGTGCGGGGCCGTCATGATCACCGCCAGCCACAACCCACCGGAATTCAACGGGTACAAACTCAAGGCCCATTACGCCGGGCCCGCCGATCCCGAAATCTGCGCGCAGGTGGAAGCGTGGGTGGACCGGTCGCCGCTCCGCACGATCAATTTTGACGACGGATTGAAGAACGGGACGATTGAAATCCACGATCCACAGCCGGCGCATGTGGCCGCCGTGAAAAAGCTCGTCGATCTCAAGAAGATTCGCGGGACCAAATTGCGCGTGGTCGCCGATTCGATGTTTGGGTGCGGCGGGTATTTGATTGAGTCGCTGCTGGAGAAGTCACTCTGTCGGACGCAAACGATCCGGGGCGAGCGCAATCCATTGTTTGGCGGGATCAACCCCGAGCCGAATGGCAAGAACCTCGGCGCGCTGTGTGACGCGGTGAAGAAGGCGCGCGCGCAGATTGGATTGGCGACCGACGGCGACGCGGACCGTCTGGGGATCGTGGACGACAAGGGCAAGTACGTGTCCATCCAGTTGGTGTTCTCGATGCTGTTGCTGCACCTGCTGCGCAACCGCGGGCAGAAGACGGGCCTGGTAGTGAAATCGACGAACAGCACGGTGTTGATCGATCGCATTTGCCGCGCGCACGGGTTGAAATTTGCCGAGGTGCCGGTCGGGTTCAAGTACATCTGCGAAAAAATGCGCGAGACGGACGTGTTGATCGGCGGTGAAGAGAGCGGCGGGATCGGGTTCCAGGGGCACATTCCCGAGCGGGACGGCATCCTTGCCAACCTGATGTTGCTGGAGATGTTGGCGGTGACGGGAAAGCGCCCGAGCGAGATTGCGCGCGAATTGCAGAAGGAATTCGGCGCGAGTTTTTATGATCGCATCGACATGCATTTTCCGCTGGCGAAACGCGAGAAGTTTATCGAGACGCTGCGGACGAAGCCACCGAAGGAACTACAGGGCGTTCCCATGGTCCAGATGAAGGATTTTGACGGCGTGAAATACATCTGCAAGGATGATTCGTGGCTGATGTTCCGCACGTCCGGTACCGAGCCGATCATCCGGATTTATAGTGAGGCTTCCACGGACGCCCGCGTGAAGAAGCTACTCGAACACGGCCAGGCCCTGGCGGTGAAGATCGCCAAAGCGTAGCCCGGGGGCCAGTAGTCGCGAAGCATGGTATCAGCGGGCGCCGCTTGCAAAATGCCGGGGCACAGGGCATTCTAGGTTGTGGAAGAGGGTTGCCGGAATGGTTGGTGCCGAGACGACGAGTGCCCGAGCCAGACTGCAGCTTGTCTCGGGTAATGGATCGGGTCGAGCGTTTGATCTGACGCAGGAACGCGTCAATATTGGGCGCGACGATTCTAATGTCATTTGTCTCAATGATGACACTGTATCTTCCCATCACGCGCTTCTGGTTCGCGTTGGCGACCACTTCAAACTGCGCGATCTGATCTCCACCAACGGGACGTATCTCAACGGGGAACGGACCATGGATGCCGTGCTGCGCCATGGGGACGTACTGCGGTTTGGCGAAGTCGAAATGCGGTACGAGGAAATCCAGGTGGCGCCGCCGCCGCAAACCGAATCGCTCCGAACGGTGTTGCCATTGGGCCGGTCACGGCCGATCCGTTCGCCACACGCGGGGGATCGCCACTTCAGAATCATCGGCGCGGATGGACGTGCGTACGGACCGGTCGATGGCTCGGCCGTGCGCCAGTGGATCCTGCAAGGGTTCGCGAATGCCCACACCTGGGTGCCGGCGGCGTCCCGGGGCAACTGGAAACAACTGCAGGACTTTCCCGAATTCTCGGACGCGCTCGCCGCGAATGAGATCCCCACAAACCTTTTGGATACACCACCCAAAGAGGCGTTGTGCGAGGAGACGATCAAGGTCGGGCCGAGCGGGGAACCGGAGCCCGCCGTTATATTTCCCGAGGAAGCGCCGGCCGCGAAAGCGTTGGGCGCGCCCGCGAAGAGAAAGCGAAGAGGTGTCTCCGTCTATGCGGGCGTGGCGCTGTTGATCGCGGTGGGCGGGACCCTGGCGGCGTGGTGGTATGACCGATGGCCATTCGATTTGCGCGGGCCGTTGCGGCGCTATGCGCATGGCGCGGATGATTTTATTTATTCAGATCCGGACTTCGTGGCTGCGGAAACGGCGGAGGACGCCAAAGATTTCGCGCGACTGCTCCAGAGCGCGAAGCAGTTGGTCGCCGATTATCCCGACAGCAGCCTGGCGCACTACATTCTCGGCGTGGCCTACGGGAAAATGCATTTCTTCGGTGACGCGGCCGGGGCGTTTCAGCAGGCGATCAAGCTGAAGCCGGATTATGTCGACGCGTGGAACAATCTCGGCTGGGCGTACGCGAAGTTGGGAAAGTTCGCCGATGCAGTCCCCGTGTTCGAGCAATTGATCAAGTTCACGCCGAGGGACGCGCAGGTCTGGAGCAATCTGGGCGGCGCCCAAGCCGGCCAGGGGCGTGAGGCCGACGCGATTGCCGCTTATCAGATGGCGATCCAATTGAAGCCCGATTATGCCGACGCCCATTTCAATCTCGGTGTGGCGTATGCCAGCCAGGGCAAATTTGAAGAGGCGGTGAAGTCCTTTCGGCGGGCTCTCAAATACCAGACGGATTTTCCCGAGGCGTGGTACAATCTCGGCGTCGTGTCCAGCCGGCAGGGCAGCAACGACGAAGCCGCCGTGTTCTTTCAGCAAGCGGTCAATTTCCGGTCCGATTACGCCGAGGCGTGGGGCGGTCTGGTCAAGACCTATCTGGCCATGCACGAAACCGAGCAGGCGGGCGAGGCCGCGCGCGAACTGAAGCGGATCGACCCGGCCAAGGCCGACCAACTGGCTGATGAATTGAGCCGCGAAGAACCGAAACCCGTCGCCGAGGCGCCGCAGTCCGAGGATCCGCAGGCCGATCCGTCTCGACTCGCTGCCGAACAGGCCCCGCCGGCTGATACCGCGCCATCGAAATCGGAGTAGGGGAGCGACGTTCGACACATCGACCGCCCAGCGCTGTCCCGACCCGCCCGCGATGGCCGCGGATATGGGCTTTGCGAGAAGTTGAACAGCGCCGCCCGCAATCTGCACATCCTGAAGTTGCTAAATCTGCTGGACTTTTCACCGCTTTTTGTTAGAGGTTTCGTTGGAGGAACTGGCGAGTGACTCCATTGACTCTGACGTTGTGTTCCTGAGCAGAGCGTGACAAGGGGGTTCGGGTTGAGCGAGCAATTCGATACTGCTATCGAACGGGTCAAACGGGATTGTGCCATAACGGCTTCACAGATGCGGTGTCCCCGCCACTTCAAAGACGCCAAGGTTGAAGTCGAGCGCGGAAGCTCCGATGTCCTCTACATCGACATTTGCACATGCTGCGAGGAGTTCGAGACTTGTGTCCGTAAGGCTTTGAGGAAGAACCTCGATGTCGCAAGCCATGAATTCCTGTTTGAGGGGGAGGGGAGCGAGAAGACCCGGTTGCCAAGAGGGTCGCGCGGCTCTTCCCATGGATCGGATCGAAACGCGGTCTGGCTCTGACGGTTGAAGTACAACCACCAACAGATCTGACAGAATTACAGTTTCCGCCCTGCTTTCCAATCAACTCCGCGGCCCATACCCTGCGCTGCATTGAGCGCGCCGCGGGAACGACTGGTGGGCCACTCATTGTCTCGCTGCCTCAGACGACCGATCGCGGAGGTCTCGGACGGTGAGAATGTACTGGTGCAGACGGTCAACCGGATCGGAAATGTGGGAGGTCTTGAACATCGCTCCAACGCAGGCGAGCAATTCGTCAATTTGAAGAGGTTTGGCCAGGAAATCATCGGCTCCAGCCTTCAGACACGCCGGGACACGATTCCGATTGGTTTGACCGGTGATGATGATGATGGGAATTTTTTGAGCATCGGAAATCGTCTGAATGGCCATGCAGAAGGTCAGTCCATCCATATTGGGCATGCCAATGTCCAACAGGATAAGATCGGGTTTGATCTCGAAGGCCTTTTGGATGCCGTCTTCGCCGTCAATTGCGGTGAACACCTCCACGCCTTCGGTCACGAGAATGCTCTGAAGCAACTCCCGCATTCCCGGGTCGTCATCGACCACCAAGACCTTCTTTTTGTTCACGCGTCACCCAGTCGTGGCGTCATATTTGCAGCATAAAATGGGCCGCCCGTGCGCGAAAGTCAGGAAACTTGAGGGCTTGACAGTCATCGCAGGGTAGGGGCAGAGCCCAACCGTTCGGCGGCCTTCGACAACCGGTTCGCGCCACCTACGTGCCCCTGACCACCGCCAACGCGCAGGCAAAATCGGAGCAGGGGACTACCCAAACGCGGAAAAGGCTGGTAGAGTGAGCGGCTCATGGATTTGGGTCACATACGGAATTTCTGCATCATCGCGCATATCGACCACGGCAAGACAACGTTGTCGGACCGGTTGTTGGAGACGACGGGGGCCCTGCAGAAGCGTGAGATGCGCGAACAGGTGCTCGATTCGATGGACCTCGAACGCGAGCGGGGCATCACCATCAAGGCGCATCCGGTCTCGATGTCCTACCATACTGACGATGGCCAGACGTACGAATTGAACCTGATCGACACGCCCGGGCACGTGGATTTCGCCTACGAAGTCTCGCGCAGCCTGGCGGCGTGTGAGGGAGCCTTGCTGGTGGTGGACGCGGCGCAGGGAGTCGAGGCGCAGACGGTAGCCAACGTGCACATGGCTTCCAGGCAGAACCTGACGATTGTCCCCATCATTAATAAGATCGACCTGCCGAGCGCCAACATCGACGAGACCAAGCGCCAGTTGGAAGAGATTCTGGCGATCCCGGGCGACACGGCAATCCTGGCCAGTGCGAAGACAGGGATCGGCATCCACGACGTTTTGAAGGCCGTGATCGAGCGCATCCCGCCGCCACAACAGCCCACGGACAAGGCGCTGCAGGCGCTCGTGTTCGATTCGATGTTCGATACGTATCGCGGCGTGGTGACGCATGTGCGGGTGTTCTCCGGCGAAATCGCGCCGGGAACCATGATTCAGCTCATGAGCACGGGGCGGAAGTACGAAGTGAAGGACGTCGGTGTGTTCACGCCGAAGCCCGAACCACGGAAGAAACTCTCCGCCGGTAGCACCGGCTACGTCATCGCCAACATCAAGACCACCTCCGAGGTCAAAATCGGCGACACGATCACCGATGCCCGACAACCGGCGAGCCTGCCACTACACGGCTTTCAGCAGGTGCACCCGATGGTGTTCAGCGGGCTGTATCCGATCGACTCGGCGGATTACGAGCACTTGAAGGCCGCCCTGGCCAAGCTGCAACTGAACGATTCGGCCTTCCAGTATCAATCCGAAAGCTCGGCGGCGCTGGGGTTCGGGTTCCGCTGCGGGTTTCTGGGGCTGTTGCACATGGAGATCGTACAGGAGCGGTTACGCCGGCAATGGGCCATGGACATCATTGCGACCTACCCCAGCGTTATTTACAAGGTGCTCAAGACCGACGGGGAAGTGCTGGATGTGGACAATCCGGTCTACCTACCGGATCCGTCGGTGGTCGACCACATCGAAGAGCCCTACGTAAAGGCGTTTATTATCTGTCCGAACGAAAACATCGGCGATATGCTGTCGCTGGTAATGGAAAAGCGCGGGTTCGTCTCCAAGACCGATTCCATCGATACCCGCCGCGTGATGTTGACTGCCGGGTTGCCGCTGAACGAGATTCTTGTGGATTTTCACGACAAGATCAAAAGCGTCACGCGGGGTTATGGATCGATGGACTACGAGCCGCACGGCTACCGCGAGGGCGACCTGGTGAAGCTGGATATTTTGGTGAATGGCGAGCCGGTGGATGCGTTTTCCAGCATCGTACACCGCAGTAAGGCGGAGACCAGGGGACGGGCATTGGCGCTGAAGCTGAAGGAAGTCATCCCGCAGCAGATGTTTCAGGTGGCGATTCAGGCGGCCATCGGTGGCAAGATTATCGCCCGGGAAACCGTCAGGGCGCTGTCCAAGAACGTGACCGCGAAGTGCTACGGCGGCGACATCACGCGCAAACGCAAGCTGTGGGAGAAACAGAAAGAAGGCAAAAAGCGCATGAAGGCCATCGGCAAGGTGAACATCCCGCAAGAGGCGTTTATCTCGGTCCTGAGGGCGGGGTAGGGGAACAACTTATGATCAATCGGCGGGATCGCAAGACTCTGAAATACGCCCGCGAGATTCTGCGGGGCGGCCAGAAATGGTTGCGGATCAACCACGACCTGTTATCCGCCAGCCAGGAATCAGACATCCGCGCGAAGTCGCAGGAACTCGAGCAGGCCCTGCGCGGGGACCGGGCGACGGAGGCCGCGGCAAAGTCCGACGAACTGGAACGGAAAATCCAGGGGGCGCTGCCCGCGCAGAAACATTCGGCGATTCGTGAGAATGTCGAGGTGCTGCTCGTGGCGGTCATCGTGGCGATGGGGGTGCGGACGTATTTCATCCAGCCGTTCAAGATTCCAACGGGCTCAATGCAACCGACGTTGTATGGGATTTATCCGCCGCCCGAGTCGGCGGCGCCGCTTCCATATAATAGCCTCCAGGGGCCGTCGATCCTCGAACACATTCTGGGGGTTCTCTTCCAGGGAAACATGTACGAGGAATACGGCTACCGCAGCCGCGGCGATCACATCTTTGTCGACAAACTCAGCTATCACTTCCGAAAGCCCCGTCGGGGCGAGGTTATCGTGTTCGACACGTCCCACATCACCGAACTCGGCGGCGCGGCGCATGGCCGATTTTACATTAAGCGGCTGATTGGCCTGGAAAACGATGTCATTCAAATCCAGCCGCCGCATGTGTTGGTCAACGGACGGATCCTCGACTCGCGTCCGGCCTTCGAGCGGATTTACTCCTGCCAGGACGGCTACAACGGATACGTAATTATGGATGGGCGCCCGATGGACCGATTCCGCAGCCCCGCGTCGAGATATTTGAACTCTCCGACCGCGACCTACACGGTCCCTCCCAAGCACCTGTTCGTTATGGGCGACAATAGCCGAAGCAGTCTGGACGGGCGGTTCTGGGGGTCACTCCCTCAACAGGATCTCGTCGGCAGGGCGGTGTTTGTTTACTGGCCGTTCACAAAGCGATTCGGGGCCGTTGATTGATAGGGGAGCGTCGTTTAGCTTCGCCAACCGATTAATCATTATATGGAAAGGGAAAGAACGTACGCTACCCATAACGTCGCACAATATAGAATCGGTAACCGGTACCCCGCCCCCATCGGCTGCGTCCGAACCATGAGACACTACTCCTCCGACAGGGGCAGGGGAACGCTCTAAAAATTTCTCAGGACGCATCCCTCGTGTGGTGTTCCGAGGGATCAGTAAAGCCGCCGAGCCTTCGTAGGTGTTGACAAAGGCCCAATAATCGCGCTACTTTACCACTGGTTCTTAACACACTCGGAGTCTACTTGATGGGGACCGCACAGTCAAGCCTTCGAGGAACCAACCACGACCCTCCTCCCGCACCCACGGGAGTGGTCTTTCTTGCCCCACCCCCACCTCACTTGGACGTGCTCTCCGAATCTCATTTCCGCACGCGCATCGCTGATAGCCAACCAGTACGCCAGCAACACCGTCGAGAGGGCAGGGTACACGCCTTCACTCAAGACGCGCAGCGCCAGCAGGGAAGGGAAGCTGAACCCACGACGAGCAAAATGCCGTGTCAGTACCCCGTGAGCAGTCCACCACGACGCAGAGGGCTTGTAGGGAGGCGTCGATTCCAACTTTGAGCGGCCCTTATGCCTGTGAGCCGTAGACCGCTTACTGATCGGGCGAACATCACGTGACCCGTGAGCAGAACAACACCGCACGCTACCCGTCTCCCATGCCGACCGCTGAGGTTTGCCACGCGTGAACCCTGTCGGTCAGGTAGCCATCCACCCTTTGTCTCACGTTCTGGTCAGACTGGTAACACCAGAGGCACACGTTGAAAGGCCCGACGTGCTTCAGATAGAGATCCAAACCCGGCCCGCCGACCGCTCGCCCGCAAAAATCGCACTCGACCCAGACCTCTGTGCACGTGGGAATCATCAAAACACCTCCACCACGTCTCGCCCTCGCACTTCAAGCAGTGTTTCCCCGAGCATCGCCCCGCCACTCGACAGCAGATGCTCCCATGCCGCCACGACCTCAGCCATCGTATGAACGTACTCACGCCGCCAACCCCACTTCGACGTGTCATCGAGAAATGACACCGAAGCCAAGCGCTTCAAGCTCTCCCAACCACGCGCCAGAGCAACACGTGACCGCCACCACGACCATGACATCCGCACCAATGCCCCTCGCTGGTCAGCCAGGTACTGCAGGGCAAAATACCGCCCGACGCACCGTATGTCCTTGCGATCGACGCGCATCTTGCGAACCCAAACCACTGGCGCCCCGTGAATCTTCGCCCACTCCTGAGACAGCCAGTCCTGATTAATGTAGAAAGACCGCCCGCCGACCCACGCCCAGACCATGTGAAGAACCCCGTAGCCCTCGCTGGTCTCGACAACGAACATTTCGACGTGAGGGAACCCAAAAACCCGCTCGACGCGCCGCCGTAGCTCGTGGAGATGTTGCCGCAGTAGGACGGCCCGCCCATCGGGTGCCGTGGTCAAATCGACACGTACAAGAGCCGCCCCACGTCCTGCCGCCTCGAAACACCATGAAGTCAGCCTCTGGAAAACGCGTTTCTGCTGCCTGTTCCACTCTGAATGGCGTCCACCAGCAGCGACCGATGCTGGACTTTGACCATATGTAACAAGTGAAGACGACGGCGGGGCGGGCGGGGGTGCTCCTTCGTCCGCTCCCTTCGCCGTCGCCCCGCCTGCACGCTCACCATTAATAGACGGATGTAGTGCAGGATCCTCGACGGCAGGCTCACCGTCGCACAATATAGATTATGTCTAGTAAATCTCGGGCTTTAGCGTGATGCCAGTCGTAGTTCATTAAAGCGGAACCGTTGGATTAACCACTTACTCAACGGCGCGAAGGCGCGCCAGGGCATTCCGGGCTTGGACGAAATCGGGCTGGATTTTCAGGGCCTGCTGGTAATGCTGGATGGCCTCCTGTGCCCGCCCTGCCTGCTCTAGGGCGACCGCCAAATTGTAGTGCGCGTCGACATTCTCGGGTTTGATCCGTAGCGCTTGCTCCCAATGCTCAATCGCCTCCGGTACCCGCCCCACTTGGACCAGGGCGACACCCAGATTGTACTGCGCCTCTGCGTTCCGGGGGTTAATTTGCAGCGACCGCTCGTAGTGGCGGATGGCCTCCGGCAGCCGGCCCTGTGTCATCAAGGCGGCTCCAAGGTTATTGTGTGCCTCGGCATAATCGGGTTGGATTTGCAGCGCCTGTTCATATTGCTCGATCGCTTCCTGCATCCTGCCCAGCCGGACCAGGGCGATCCCGAGGTTATTGTGCGCTTCGGCGTAATCAGGCTTGATGCGCAGTGCCTGCACAAACTGAACCATCGCCTGCTGTACCCTGCCCGTTTGGAGCAAAGCATTCCCCAAGTTGTTGTGCGCCTTGGCATAGTCGGGGTTGAGACGCAGCGCCTGCTCATAATGCGCGATCGCCTCATCCAGCTTACCCTGGCGGGCAAGAACCAGCCCAAGGCTGTTGTGCGGCTCCGCGCAACTCGGACAGAACCGGACGGCTTGCTCGAAATGCCAGATGGCTTCCTTCGATTCGCCCTTATTGGCCAGCAGGGCACCGAGATCGTTGTGAGCCATCCAGCAACTGGGATTCTTGACGATCGTGTCCTGCCAGACTGTTTGAGCGTCCCGGTAGATGTGGGCCTGTTTCCACGTGAGTGCTCCCAGCACAATGAGCGTGATGGCAGCAGCTGCAGGCCCAAACGGTTCGGCCCAAGGTGGTGCGCAGCCGCACACGACAGTTCCCGTGCAGCCGGCCAGCGCGATCAAGCCCGCACTCGCCAGGTATTGAAAGTGGTCAGCGACGAAGGAATAACGAAATGGATAGACATCAAAGAACCCGAGAGCGGGTGCCAAAGCCGTTGTAAAATACAAGGCGGCTACCAGAGGGCCTCTTCCGATCCGTGACCGCAACGACCATAGTGCAGCCAGCAGAGCCAGGGCTGCTGCTGGATACAGGTATTGCCACCACGCCTTGGAGTCGATTTCCCAGTGTGGATAAATGAAGATGAGGGGGTGCGGCCAAAACAACTTCCCCGCGTAAAACCACAACGCACGCCCCGCCAGAAGACAACGCTGCACAAATGACAGCGTCCATAGCTCTCCGTTAGCACCCACGACGTGCTTCTCCATCCACGCGGTCATAAGCCCCGCCGCAACTCCCAGCGCGAACAGCGGAAGCAACGCGGCGATGTCTCGCTTCTCCACCCGTCCGGTCTTCCACCATACCAGGAGCAGAAACGCCGCGGGTAGCGAACACGTCACTGTCTTGCTGAGTAGGGCACACACAAACAGCGCAAGAACCAAGGGATAGTATCGCCAGTTGCATACGCAGGTCCCATCAGGGTCGTTCAACGGTCGAAACCGAAGATACGCCAGCACCGTCAAAAAATAGAACAATCCCGAAAGGACATTTTTGCGCTCCGTGATCCACGCCACGGACTCCACGCACACAGGGTGAAGCGCAAGAACGGCTGCGGCCCACCACGAACCCGGAACCTCCAACCGGCGCAGCACGCGCCAGAGCAGAACTGCGTTCAAGGCGTGCAATAGAATGTTGACGAGATGATACCCGAGAGGCTGCAACTTCCAGAGATGATAC
>Ga0116126_1001498_pt1 | contig 14755 bp, 12 predicted proteins | sample June2015DPH_16_5_FD_89730 | JGI IMG/M metagenome (GOLD analysis project Ga0116126, IMG submission 89730) | Peatland microbial communities from SPRUCE experiment site at the Marcell Experimental Forest, Minnesota, USA - June2015DPH_16_40 | ecosystem: Environmental > Terrestrial > Soil > Wetlands...
ACAGTTCCTGGACTGACACGCCGCCAAGCCGGGAATTCGGGGATCTTCAGAGTTGGTGGAATCGGCAAGCTGAGCGGCCGCAATTCGGCAATCTGAAACTCGGAGAAGACTATTTCGCTTACGTGGATGGGAGCTTCCAGGTGGAATTGCCGGTGGGTGAAGTCTACCTGGAAATGACGAAGGGGTTCGAATATGAAGTGGTTCGTCAAAAGCTCTCCATCACCCCGGACCAATCCGCCTTGAGCTTGCGGATGCCTCATTTCGTCGACCTCCGCTCACAGGGTTGGGTGACCGCGGACACGCATGTGCACATGATTTCGCCTTCCTCGGCCGTTCTGGAGGGCCAGGCGGAGGGGTTAAACCTGATTAATCTCCTGGCTCAGCAACTCGGCAATCAATTCTCCAATGTAGCCAATCTTGCCCAAGGATCACTTCACTCACGCGATGGCGATACCTTGGTGTGGATGGGTACGGAGAATCGTCAGCACTTTTTTGGCCACGTGGGTCTGCTGGGCGGCCATGGCGCACCCGTGTTTCCGATGTCTGCGGCAGGGCTTGGGGAGAGCTTTCTGGGCGATCCGCTGTGGAGCACGCTCTCCGAGTGGGCCGACGCGTGCCACGCTCGAGGGGGCATTGCGGTAGCCGCGCACTTCCCTTTCCCCGGCGCCGAGTGGGCGGCGAGCGTAGTACTCGGCAGAATCGACGCCCTCGAAGTCTGGCCCAACACGGAGCACTTCAATACGCTGAGCTATTTGGAATGGTATCGCTATTTGAACTGCGGATATCGCATCCCCGTGGTTGCAGGAACTGACAAGCTCGGCAACGAGACGGCGGTCGGCGCCCAACGCACTTACGCCTTTCTCGGTCAAACCGCATTCAACTTTTCCAATTGGGCCCACGCCGTGAGCCGCGGAAACACCTTCGTCAGCACCGGACCGCTTTTGCAGTTTCATGTGGACGGCCACGTGCCTGGCGAGCAAATCCTGCTCGGCGCAGGCGGGGGGTCCGTTCAGGTTCGCGCGGAAGCCAGGAGTTACGTTCCGTTCCATCGGTTAGAAGTGGTTTTGAATGGCCGAGTGATAGCTTCGAAGCAGGAACAAGGCGGGACCCGCGACATGACCTTGAATGAAAAAATCAAGGTCGAGGGACCGGGCTGGCTGGCGGCACGCTGTGCTGCCTCAGCCTCGATGGCTACTAACCACGGTCGAGTGATCAGCGCGCACACTTCACCGGTCTACTTAAACGTCTTCGGAAAGGAACTGTTTTCACCCAGGCTGGCAGCTTACTTGATTACTCAGATCGATTATGGAGAAAGTTGGGTCAGAAAATTAGCAATTCAGCGCGATCCCGAGAGCTATGCGCGTGCGCTTAAAGTTTTTGTGGACGCCCGCGAGCACCTTCACCGTCGCCTGCACCAGCATAGTTTGGAGCGTTGATTCCGGATTGTGGGTTAAAGCAAGAGAAACTGTCTTCGACTGGTGTTGCGAATTATGGCAACCTCTGCTTCTACTTCTTTACCATAGACTGTATCACAGCCAGAAAGAGAGCCTGTAAAACAACGTTTCCTCGCTCTGGACGCGGCGCGAGGATTTGTGATGTTGGTACTGGCCAGCGAGGGTTTCGGGATACACCTGCTGGCCGAGGTGCATGCTGGGCAGCCCCTGCATGGTGTCCTGCGCCAATTTGATCACCTCCGCTGGGATGGGCTGATCATTTGGGACATGATCATGCCCTCGTTCCAGTTCATCGTTGGGGCAGCGCTGCCGTTCGCACTGACGCGCCGGCGGCAGCAGAACCAGCCCTTTGCGGTGATGTTTCGGCACGTGATTTGGCGATGCATCAAGTTAGTTATCATCGGCCAGATACTCTGGTACGGGTTTGAAGGACCGGGCAAGGTGTTCGATCCGTACGCGACGCTGACGCAGATCGCCCTCGGCTACCTCATTTGTTTTCTCGTGCTGCAGTTGCGCCGGGGCTGGCAGGTAGCAGTTGCGGCTGGGCTGATGGCGCTCAATTGGATTCCTTACGTTTTGTTTCCGGGTCCACAGGGGCCATTTTCGCCGACTGCAAATATCGGCCTCCGAATAGACCAAGTGGTGTTTCATCTGGATCGCGCTTACGACTGGCAGACGATCAACTTCTTGGGGAGCGCGGTAACGATGATGTTTGGAGCGTGGACGGCGGAATGGTTGAGCAGTACCCGGCCCACGGCAGAGAAGCTGAAGTGGTTGGTGGGGGTCGCGGCAGCGGCGCTGGTCTGCGGATTTGCGATCCGGCCCATCGACCCAATTATCCATAAGTGTTGGACGGCTTCCTTTACCTTCGTCCACACCGGGTTGATCCTGCTCTGGATTTGCTCCTTTGTTTGGCTGTTCGAGGTACGAGGCTATCGCAAGCTGGCGTTTCCGTTTATGGTCATGGGAATGAATTCGATATTCATCTACACGGTTTTCCTCTCTGTGGGCGAACACTTCTTTGAACCGTATCTGAACCTATTCCTCCACAATTTTTCGTTTATGGGTTCGCTGGCGCCCGTGGGAGATGCCTGGGCCGACTTCGCCATTCTTTGGTACCTTTGCTATTGGCTCTACCGGCGCAGGATTTTCTTTAAATTGTGAGGCGCACATTTCCGTCATTCCCACCGAAAGCGGAACCGATGCGTAGACAACTCGCTTGCGAAGGTTTGCGGAGTGGATACGCGCTTTCGCGGAGATGACTGCGGCTGGAAGACCCACGTCACGCAAACGCCACTATTGGCATGCACGTAGACGCTTCGCGCTTTCGCCAAAAAAGGTGCTATCATGCTAGGCGGTTGAGCAAAATTTTTCAATTCTTGTCCCCTCGGGCTCGGTGGGGCACGGCGAACGGCACACAATGAAACACGTGACAGGAAAGAAAGAAAGGGACAGAGCAGTCATTGAAGCTCTCGTACGGAAGTACGGTCCCATATCGCGGGCGGAGATTCGTGAATTGACACATTTGCGGTGGAGCGTAATCTCACCCATAGTCAGAGAACTGCTTAGTGAACAGAAGCTTCTGGAGGTTGGTCCCTCGAGCAATCCGATGGGACGAAAGCAGACTCTACTTCGATTGAACGAAGACCACGGCTTTATTTTGGGAGTCACCTTTGATCCTGAAACCGTCTCCGCAGCCGTGACCAGCCTTCTCCCCAGGATAATGACTAAGGTAATCGAAACGACCTGCCTGGACCGAGGCGTGGAGGGACTTGTTCGCCAATTGTTCTCATGTGGGCACCAAGCTATTCAGCAAGCGGGGATCCAGCGGGAGAAATTGCTAGGAACTGGCGTCGCCGATCCCGGTATGGTCAACGCTCGGGAAGGAATCTCGATTCTGTCGGCAAACCTCGGCTTTTGGAGAGATGTTCCTCTCAGGGAGCTTTTCGAGGAGGAGTTTGGGAAGCCCGTCATCCTCGAGGGCTCCACCCGTGCTCAAACGCTCGCCGAACGTGTCCTGGGAGCTGGGAAGGGCGCCAAGGATATGATCTATATCGAATACGGGAAGGGGATTGGCGCCGGGATCACGATCGAGGGAAGGCCGTTTTACGGTCACGACGGGATCGCGGGCGAATTCGGCCATATTCCCATGATCGAGAACGGCCCAGCCTGCAACTGTGGAAGCTTCGGGTGTCTCGAGGCGCTGGTGGGGTTATCGGCCATTGACGCACGCTGCCGTAAAGCAATTCAGGATGGGAGCAATTCCTGCGCTCTCGAGATCGCCAACGGTGACCCCGGGAAGATCACCGGGTGGACAGTTCTCGAGGCCTCAAAGGTCGGTGACAAGACGTGCGTCGCCATTGTCGAGGAGCTGGCGAAATACTTGGGTCTCGGCTTATCAACCCTTGTCAATCTTTTTAACCCCTCGATCGTCGTTTTGGACTACCGGCTGGGACTAGGGGGCGAGAGTCTTTTGGACCAGATAGCACGGATTGTAAGGAAGCAAGCCCTAGGCAACGCCACAGCGAACCTGGAATTCGCCTGCGGAACGTTAGGAAGCGATGCGGGTATACTGGGCGCCGCATTGAACGTTTTGGAGAGCATCTTTGAGATACCGGCGCTCAAACCCCCAAGGTTTATGGTTGAGGGGTCAGCAATCGACGCGCTCGCCGCCAATCGGCGGGCCTGGTCCGAGGATTCGAGTTTGCAGCCGTTTGCCCCCAATCCGCTCAGTTAACCGGTCTCACTCCGAGGGCCTTTCTGGCGAAGGAGTCGGCATCATCGATTCGGCTTTCGCTCTTTGCCTGCGACAATCCTGACCGTCCCAATTCTACTCCTCTGAGGTCACTTGAACCATAACCACCCCATGACCCGCAACATTCGCCGTGTACTTCTCGTGAAAGCGCCCCAAATCTTTCCGGGCCCATAAGTCGCGCAGGCGGGCATCAGCGCCGACCCTGATATCCCGAAAGTAGACTGTGACCGCCATAGTCCCAAGCTCTCGGTTGAACAGCCCGACAGCTTTGCGCCCGCCCGTAAGCGGCTTCACCCACACCTCCAAGGGCCCTTCCTGAGCGACGCGATAACCTTGCATCCCCAAAGCATCCTGGTCGACCGCGATCACTTCCGGATTGGTCAGGATGGATAAGGCGGAGGGCTTTAGGTGAGCGAGATCTGCGCCAACGATGAGCGGCGCTGCTAAGAGGCACCAAAGGCTCATATGCGTCCGATACTCGTCGTCCGTCATTCCGGGCAGTTCGGGCGGGGCAGGCCGCCTCAGAGACCAGGCATCGTTTTTCCCGAGGATGGCATTATCGAATCCATCATTACCCACCTCTATCATATCGGGGTCGTTCCAATGGCCAGGTCCGGCAAACCGCTCCAGTCCATTCTGGCTGAACCCAACGGCGGACATCCAGTTCCAGTTATCTTTGATGTCAATGGAAGTTCTCCACAAATTGCCGCCGACGGAGGCCCCCCATCTCCACGCTGCTCCCGGAGCGCCGATAGAATAGACGATGGGCCGGCCGGTCTTGCGCAGCGCTTCGCCTAACTTTTTGTATTCGTTGTACACGAGTGTTTCGTCTGTCTCGTCCGAGCACCAATCGACCTTAACGAAGTCAACACCCCATTTAGCGTAAGTCTCGGCATCTTGCTCTTCGTGACCCCGGCTGCCTTTCAGTCCCATGCACGTCTTGACCGTTGCCGCAGTGTAGATTCCAAACTTCAGCCCCAGGCCATGGATGAAATCAGCCAATCCCTTCATGTCAGGAAACTTCGCATTGGGATGAATGAATCCGTCGCCGTCGCGATCACCAGCCCAGCCGTCGTCGATGTTGAGGTAGGTATAGCCGGCGGTTTTCATACCGTTCTTCACCATGGCGTCGGCTTGTGCGCGTACGAGATCTTCACTGACCTCCGCGCCAAAATGATTCCAGTTATTCCATCCCATCGGAGGTGTGGCCGCGACGGGGACCTTTTGCTGGGGAGGCGTCATCCCTGCGATGGAGCACCCAAAAAGCACTAACAAAATCAAAGTGGCGCCGGCGCTGCAATGTCGATGATGCTTGTTCATGTTTCCTCCTTCGATCTGAAAAGCTTTGGCCGGAAATATTGGCCGGGCAACCCGTAACCTGTCAAGCGTTGTGTCAAGCCAGGCCGAACGCCGTTCGGCCCTACGAGGCTGTGAAAGAATCCGCGTAGGGGCACGCCATGGCGTGCCCCTACCATGAATTCTCAATCGGTTGCGTGAGCCGAAATCGCACGATGTCAATTTTTTCCACCTTCTACGTGTTGGATTGCGGCCACCCCCTGGGGTGTGGTGTAATTCCTCATTTGAGATAGCCAAAAATTCGAGGAGGCGATACCGTGATCCGAAGAGAATTTCTTGAACGCAATACCTTGCTGGGAGCGATTGCAGGAGTTGGCGCCCGCTCCTTCGCCGACGGGGGCAATGCCGCTCGTGAAACTTCGCCACTCGAATCGGCGACGTTCGTTCCGGAGTACTTTGGCCGGGCGGAGCCCGGCAAAGAAGGGCAGCTTTTGAAAGCAGGTTTCGCAGAGCGCGATATCACGCCCGACGTGGGGATGCAAGCTCCTGGGGACTACGTTCCCACCTATGTCAAGGGGTTCCACGACCGGTGCAAGGTGCGAGCCGCGGTGTTTGATGATGGGACGATGCGGGTAGCACTCGTAGGCACGGACACCGTGGACATTTTCAAGGAGACGGTGGTCGATCCTGCGCGCAAACTGATCCAGCAGCGTTGTGGTATCTCTCCGCAAGCAGTGCTGATTGGGGCTGCACATAATCATTCCGGAGGACCCATCGGCGATGTGCAGCCGGGCCAATACGACCATGCGCCGCAGTTCGTGCAGCATCTGGCTTACGAGGAATCGCCTGCGGCGGATCGTGGCTACCTCCAGCGCGTCATCGAGCAAATCGCCGCGGCAGTTTGCGAGGCGAACGAAAACCGCGCTGAAGCGTATTGTGGCGTGGCCACCGGAATCGAGGACAAAGTAGCATTTTGCAGACGCTTGCGAATGAAGAACGGCCTCACTTACACCCATCCCGGCCAAGGGAACCCTGACATTATCGGATTCGCTGACCCTATCGACCCGCAGGTCGGTGTGGTCGGCGCCTGGGACAACAATGGCCGTTTCTTGGGGTGCGTTGTGAACTTCACCTGTCACGCCACCACAAATCCCGGCAGCGGCTCCGACGCTTCCGCCAATTGGATCCATTACATGGAAAGAGTCATCCGGGGAGCCATGGGAGCAGAAGTGCCGGTCGTGTTCTTGCAAGGCGCGGCGGGCGACGTGACCCAGGTTGACAACCTCAGCCCTTATGCCTACCCACTCAATACGCAGTGGGCCCAGTTCGTAGGCGGACGGGTGGGGGCCGAGGCAGTGAAGGAACTTCTGACGATGGTCCCGGGAAGATTGAGCCCACTGAATGCAGCTTCCCAACTTCTTCGGATAAAACCACGGGTTCCCAGTCCTGAGCATGTGCGGGAAGCCTATGCACTGGTCCGGCAAAGTCCCGAAGAGGTGGGTCGGACCCGATGGGTGTTTGCCAAAGAAACGGTCATGTTAGATGCCCTCATCAAAGAGGGGATTCCTGAAGTCGAAGTTCAGGCAATTCAATTAGGTCCCGCGGTATTTGTATCGAGCCCCTGCGAGCTATTCTGCAAGTTCGGACTAGATCTGAAAGCCAAGAGCCACTTTCCCCATACCTATGTCGTGGCCTACGCTAACGGCTACTTCGGTTACGTCCCGACGGAGGAGGCCCTTGGACCGCACGGAGGCGGCTACGAAACACGCTTGACCAGTGACAGCTTCCTCGAGCCCACAGCAGGCGCCCAGATGGTCCAGGCAGGACTCGAACTCATTGCTCGCATGCAGCCGGGCGAGCTACCCACGCCGCAGAAGGCGCCGCCCTTCAGTACAACTCCCGGAGGCATTGGTGCGACCGCCTGGGACTACGGTAACCTGCCGCCTCAGTTAGACTGAAGTTGCCCATTTCACGATGAGACAGGGCGGACTGAGGTTCCAGGGAAACGCTTTTTTCCAGGTCAGAGCGTGCGGCCTCAAACCGCTCTTGTTCGAGTTCCGCCATTCCGCGGATGAAGTAGGCGGGAGCAAATCGATCCGCATTTTTGATGAGATCTTCACAAACCTTGGCGACGTCCTGGTGTCGATCCAGCAAAAAGTAGGTGACCGCGATCCGGTAAGGGACGATCACCGAAGTTGGATCCGCGTGCTGTGAACGTCATTTGGGGCCGACAGTCATCACGCCCGCCTTCTCAAAAGCCCGAAAATACAGCACCAGAAGATCAATCGGAAGCGGGGCGTATTCCGCGGCGACGGCATTAGCAATGTCCAGGACTGACCTCTTGCCGTCTGCATGATAGGCGGGAACGTCCCCAGAACCCATCAAGCGAAGATGGCTCTCGCCGCCGAAATCCACGCTGGTGGTGAGACAGATTTCTGGTGCGTAAGGCGACATTTATATACCCCATCGAAGTCAAAAGGGAATTGCGAGTGTGTGCTACGCGATTATGGCCTCTTGCGATCTTGTCGAGGTCCCGAACGATATACTCGTCCTAGTCCGCCACGAGGTGCACAAACGTCTGCCCAATGGCAAGTTAATCTGAGAGAAGGGCGCCGGCGCAGGCCTCCGAAATCGGAGGTATCGAGCGCCAGATTGACGCACATCAGGCCGCTCAAGGAACGAAATGAAAAAGAAGTCTTGACACGCCCGCCCCGGTAATGTAACCATCCCCTCATATTCTTTGGGCGGTTTCGTATCTGGATTGCATTTTCGTCAGGAAGATCATTCGGTTCTGTCTGGAAGGAGAACCACCATGAGAGTGGGCAAGCTACTCGCTGGGATGGTGCCGCTGGTCATTTGCCTCCTACCCGGACCCGGGGGCGAAACCGATCTCGTGCACCAAGCTAGCTGCGCGTTTAGCCGCATTACGGATGTCCAGACCGATCTGCGCTCCATGCAGTTTTCAAGCAAGTTTGCTTTCTGAGGGGAGTTAGCATGGGCCTGCGGCCTTGCTTTTTGTTCTGGTTCCTTCTCACCTCGCCGCTTTGGGCCGAGGGTCTGCGCGTCGGGCGGGCGGCCGTTGATATTACGCCGCCCGCCGGAATGCCCATGGGCGGCTACTTCGAGATCCGCCTCAACACGGGGACGCACGATCCACTTCACGCCAAAGCGTTGGTTATCGAGCAGGACCTGGTAAAGGTTGCCCTGGTAGCGTGCGATCTCGAGAGCCTGCCTCATTCCTTTGCGGACCAAGCCCGCCAGTTGATCGAGAAAAGCATCGGCTTGCCGGCCGATCACGTCATGATCAGCGCCACCCATACTCACACCGGGCCGGAGATGAGCCACATCTTTATCGATCGACTGCAAGGGCGCCCGGCTCAAATCGCGAAGGATTACCGGGCTGCACTCCCCGGCAAGATCGCGGAGGCCGTCCGACTTGCGGAAGCTGATTTGCACCCTGCACATGCGTGGGCGGGAATCGGTGAAGAAGACTCGATCGCATTTAACCGGCGCTTTTTGATGAAAGATGGTTCGGTCCAGTCTTTCCCCGAAAAATTGGATCCCAACATTGTGCGCACGGTGGGGCCCACTGATCCCGCGGTTGCGGTGGTCTACTTTGATTCTCCTGATTCCAAGCCCTTGGCCACTCAGGTAAACTTTGCCATGCATCTCGATGACGTAGGCGGAACAGAATATTCGGCAGACTATGCTTACACCCTCGCCAAATTGCTGGGCGCAGTGAAAGGCCCTGAAATGTTGACCCTGTTTACTATCGGGACAGCGGGCAACGTCGAGCAACGAGACGTGCATGACCCAGATCCCGAATACGGGCACTACGAAGCTGCCAAACTGGGAACTATCCTGGCGGGCGCCGTCTTGAAAACTTACAAGCGGTTGTCACCGGTCGCGGGTCCTCTGCGCGTGCGGCGCGAAATGGTCGCCTTGCCTGTGCAGGAGGTGAAGCAGGAACAAGTGGACAAGGCAAGGGAAATTGCTGACCGGCTAGTTGTGAAGGGCCCGCAAGGCATAGAGTTCCTGGATTTAGTCCAAGCCTTCAAGGTGCTTGCCCTGGCGGACTACCAGGGCAAGCCCATCGAGGCTGAGGTACAAGTGATCGCGCTGGGAGACGACCTCGCTTGGGTGGGCCTGCCCGGAGAGATCTTCGTTGAACTGGGCATGGCCCTCAAGAATGCCTCTCCGTTTCGCTATACGGTCGTTAGCGAACTCGCGTCCGATATGATTGATTACGTGCCCGATCGAAAGGGATTTGCCCAGGGCGGTTATGAGGCCGTGAATTCGCGCTGCAAGGCGGGTTGCGGCGAAGCGTTGGTGGATACCGCGACCCGTCTCTTGGTTGCGGCCCACCCCGGCCCAAGCCCCCATTGAAAGAGGAACTTCGCTTCTCTGTGCTTGAAGTGTACGACCTCAAGGATGTAGCGCCGACCTTTGGGCCCGCTCTGAAAATCTAGCGCGGGCGAGACGCCCGCGCTGCTTGCGATTTTCAGGGTTTCCGGGTGCCCGCCCGCCGACGGGCATGACGGACTGCCCTGAACGAAGCAAAGGGTCGGCAAATGCTGGCCTAAAGGCCAGCGCTACGAGTCGGATTAGGACACTACCCCAAATCGGGGTGAGATGTGGAGATGAAGCGCATGGCAAACGAAGTGATGCAACAAGATGTTGTGGCAGCGTCCGCGGTCCTAGTTCGTGACCAGACCGCAGCAGGAAGCGGTGTCATGGCGAAGCCCAGCAGCAGCCGCCTGGCGTCCCTGGATGCGCTGCGGGGTTTCGATATGTTCTGGATCATGGGCGCCGACCTTGTAATCTATGACCTCGCCGAAAATAGCCATAACCCAGTCCTTCTGGGTTTACGAAACCAGTTCCACCACGTGCCCTGGGCGGGCTTCCACTTCTACGACCTTGTTTTCCCGCTTTTTCTTTTCATGATTGGTGTGTCCATGCCGTTTTCCTTCAGCAAACGGCTACAACGGGGCGACGGCAAGCGGAAAATCTACGTACATGTTATTACGCGCGTGGCCATCCTGATTCTGTTGGGGATGATGGTCAATGGCAGGTTATTGTCCTACGACCCCTCCCAGTTTCAGTTGACCTATAGTGTGCTACAAACGCTGGCTCTTGGATTCCTGGTTGCCTCCTTCATATTATTGAACCAGAGGGTGCGCCGGCAGGTCGCCACGACGGCGGCGATGCTCATCCTGTACTGGGCGCTGATGTCCTTTGTGCCCGTGCCCGGCCATGTGATCGGAGTCTACCGGCCAGGAGCAAACTTCGGAGATTGGCTGAACGATCTAATTGTCGGCCATTTCCAGGGCATATGGCGCTTCGGTTGGATTCTACAGATCTTGACGAATGCCTCGACGGCCATGCTGGGCGTCTTTGCGGGCGAACTGCTTCGCTCCGAGAAGAGCGCGCGGGATAAGCTTCTTTGGCTCACCGGGCTGGGCATCAGTTGCCTCGCAGCCGGGCTGCTATGGAACATCTGGTTTCCCATTATTAAAGACCGGTGGACCAGTTCCTTCGCGCTTTATGCCGGCGGCTGGAGTTACCTGTTATTGGCGCTTTTCTACTTCATCATCGATGTTCGCGGCTACCGCAAGTGGGCCTTCCCCTTCACCGTGATTGGCATGAACGCCATTGTGGCATACATGCTCGCGGAGCTTTTCAGTTCTGAATTCCGCCGCATGGCCGAGGTGTTTGTCGGCGGGCTCAAGCAATACGTTGGGGGTTGGTATGACGCGATCGCAGCGTTGGGCGGGCTGATTACCATCTGGCTTGTGTTGTATGCGTTGTACCGGAATCGGACGTTCATCAAGGTTTAAGGCGATTGAAATGACAAAGTCCCGGAAACTAATGCTACAGAGAGGCCAGCGATGGCACAACGCAAACTCCGCATTTACTGGTTTATGGCGCTCCTGCTCGTCGTCTTTGTAGCCGGATGTGGCTTGAGGGAGAAAGTGCCTCCTCCTAGGCTGAGCTCGATCAGTCCTAACACCGGCGCACAGGGACAGACCGTGGTCGTCACCCTAACGGGAACGGATTTCGTATGGGACCCTACGGTCAACGTAGGCGGAGCACAGATCACCGTCAGCGATGCAGGGGTGGAGAGCGGCGGCACCCGGATCACCGCAACCTTTGCTATCGCCGAGAACGCTCTGCCGGGCCCCGTGAACGTGAGCGTGACCTGCTGGGGTATTACCACCCAGCAGGTTACGTTCACTATAGTCCCAGGGGAGCAAAGAAGGCGTTAAAGAGCTGAGAGGTCCTGATGAACCGAAGAGAATTCATAAAATCGAGCGGCTTCGCCAGCCTGTCGCTGGCCGCTCCACGAAGCCATTCTGAAGGTAATGGAGCGACCGTCTCACCAACCGAAGGAAGTTCCTCGTTGCGAGTCGGCTTCGCCGAGCGCGACATCACGCCCGACCCAGGCATGGAAGTTCCAGGCGGGTATGTTAAAGAGCACTTTCGCGAAATCCACGACCCCTGCAAGGTCCGAGCAGTGGTTTTCGATGACGGGCGAACCCGTGTGGCGCTGGTAGGGCTGGACGCTTTAATTGTGCCGAGGCATTTGGTGCTGGCGGCGCGGCGTGGCATTCACGAGCAGTGCGGAATTCTGCCCGATTCCGTGCTGATTGGCGCCTCCCACGACCATTCTGCCGGACCCATCGGCATGGTTCAGCCCGGCCAGTTCGACGGCGCCTCCGCCCTGGTCAAGAGGTTGGCGTACGATGTTTCTTCGGCTGCCGATGCCGGCTACCTCGAGCGTGTCCTGGAGGAAATTGTAACGGCGGTTTGCCATGCCGACAGTTGCCGTACGGAAGCGAACTGTGGGTTCGGCGTAGGGAATGAAAGCCATGTGTCGTTCAATCGGCGGCTGCGAATGAAGAATGGACTCACCTACTCGCATCCTGGGCAAGGCAATCCTGACGTTGTGGGTTACGCGGGCCCCATCGATCCACAAGTAGGAGTGGTTGGAGCTTGGGACCCAAGCGGGCGGCTGCTGGGTTGCATCGTCAACTTTGCCTGCCACGCCACCACCAACCCGCCGGGTTTCTCCGCCAATTGGATCTACTACATGGAGAAAACTATTCGCGGCGCCCTGGGGCCTGATCTTCCGGTGGTCTTCCTGCAGGGATGCTGTGGAGACATAACCCAGGTGGATAACCTGAGCCCGTATGCGTTCCCCACCGAGGAGAAATGGGCGGAAATTGTGGGGAGTAGCGTGGGCGCCGAGGCGGTGAAGGTGCTAGTCAAGGCCGCCTCTGGGGGAGAGATTTCCTTGGCGGTAGGCATCAAAGTGTGGAAAATCCAACGTCGGGCGCCGAGCGCAGAGCACGTCCGCCAGAGTTATGAACTGGTACAGAAAGACCCCAAGCAAGTTGACATGACGGACTGGGTTTTTGCCAAAGAGACTGTCCTGCTGGATGCGCTCTTAGCTAAAGAGCCTTCCGCCGAAGTGGAAGTGCAGGCCATCCAAGTGGGACCCGCGGTGTTCTTAACGAATCCGGCAGAATTGTTTGTGGAGTACGGGCTTGAGTTGAAAAAGAAGAGTCGCTTTCCTTTCACTTTCCCGGTCGAGCTTGCCAATGGTTGCGTCGGGTACGTCCCTACCGAGGAAGCCTTCGGGCCGCATGGCGGTGGCTATGAGACGCGTCTGACAAGTTACAGCAACCTGGAGGTTTCGGCCGGGCGACAAATCGTAGAGGCAGGGCTTCAACTGGCGGGGCAAATGATCCCCGGGAAAGTTCCGACGCCTCCGAAAGCGCCTCCGTTCATATCCCAAAGCGCCACGGGCGCCAAGGGAATTGGGACGCATCCCTGGTCTTACGGGGACGTTCCTGCGCAGCTCGACTGACAATCGCGCTGTCCGTGCGCTTCTCACCGATTTCTGCCGCTTCTAAGATCTCTGCATAAGGAGGAGGGTATGAAAACCGGCAATTCACACGCTGCTCCGAAGGCCTTAGTCCTGATATTTGTATTCTTTCTATGCGCCTCTCCCATGGCCGCACAGATCAATCGGGGTGTCCTCGAGGGCCTTGTGACAGACCCACAGGGAGGCGTAGTGCCACGCGTAGATGTCACCGTAACTTCGTTGGACACGAACATCGCGACCGCTACGAAAACCAATGAAACAGGCTACTACCGGGTGGGTAACCTCCTTCCCGGCAAGTATCGGGCGTTGTTTGCGCAGAGCGGCTTTTCCCCCCTGGAAATGAATGACATCGAAATAACCCCTGCCGTAGAAACCCGGCTGGATGTGCAGCTCAAAGTTGGCGCAGCCCGCCAGATGGTTGAGGTGAGCGCCCGAGCGGGCGAGATCGAGAGCGCTCCCACCAACTCCAGCACCACGCTGGGTTCTCGTCTTGTTGATGATATCCCGCTGGCCGGGCGGGACATCCAGCAACTGGCATTTCTGATTCCTGGAGTGAACTCGGTGGCCGGCCCTCCCGGAACGACCTTCGGATTCAACAGCGCCTACGGGAGCTTTCCCGATTCGTTGCACATGCAGGGCTCCGCCCTGGAAGTCAACGGCGGCGCGGGAGGGACTGACGCGTGGTACCTCGATGGCAACCTCAACGTTACCGGCCAGGCCGACAATGCGGCTGTGAACCCGTCGCCCGACGCCCTGGAAGAATTTCAAGCCGTCACCACCGACCTTGCCGCCGAATACGGTCATACGGGCGGCGGAGTGTTCAACATTGTGCTGAAATCCGGTACCAACTCGCTGCACGGTGACCTCTATGACTATCTGCGTAACAGCTTCTTCAATGCGCGCAACCCTTTCACTTCCATCGATACCCTTGGTCAAATCATCCCGCAGTCCGTGCTGCACTTCAACGACGCCGGAGGCACGCTGGGAGGTCCCGTCTACATCCCACACATCTACAATGGCAAGAACCGGACGTTCTTCTTTTTCTCCTATGACAAAACCATTCTCCACCTCGAGGGGACGCAGGTTCTGACCGTCCCTACCCCCTTGATGCGCCAGGGAGATTTCAGCGAGGTTCCGAATATTACGACATATGGTATCTTCAACCCGTATTCGAGCCTCGGTCCGGACAACAACGGCGTATTTGCCCGTTCGGCATTTGGAACGCCCATTACTCCCGGCGGGTGTTCCGGTTCTATCGTCGGCGGCGTGGCGGTCAATCCTACAGCGGCCACCTGCAATTTTGCGACGAAGCTACCGGCGACGATTTCCACCCCGAGCGGCGCCATGCCGGGCCTGAATCCC
>Ga0116126_1001502_pt1 | contig 14733 bp, 9 predicted proteins | sample June2015DPH_16_5_FD_89730 | JGI IMG/M metagenome (GOLD analysis project Ga0116126, IMG submission 89730) | Peatland microbial communities from SPRUCE experiment site at the Marcell Experimental Forest, Minnesota, USA - June2015DPH_16_40 | ecosystem: Environmental > Terrestrial > Soil > Wetlands >...
CTTCGGCAGCCGCCGGTCCATGCCGTTGAGCAGCCGCCGCGCGAACTGCGATACCAGGTACAGCAGTGCCACCGAGAGCCGCTGCTCGTAGGAGTAGTCGTCACGCTTGAGCGCCACGTCGGGCAGGGTCAGGCCGGCCAGCGTGAACACGGTCGTCCAGCCCGCGGCGTCGATCCGCTCGCCGCCCGATGGCGCGAAGCACAACCGGGCCAGCCGCATCTCCGACATGGAGCGCAGCACCGCACCCAGGTTGACCGAAGCGGGGTCGGCGGACTTCTCCAGGTGCTCGACCACCTTGCCCAGGCTGGGCTCATCCGCCGCGGCGACCGCGGCGACCGCCTGGATCATGGCGCTCTCGCGCTCCTCGCTCATCCGCGGCAGCAGCAGCCTGAGGGTCTCGGTCGCCATTGTCCGCCGCTCGGCCAGCTCGTCACCGAACGAGAACGGGTCGAGCAGGCCGGGCGCCGCGCTGCCGAGCGGAAGCACCCTGGCCCGGCGGCCGCGCTGCTGCAGGAGCGTCACCAGCGACTCCGCGTCGCCCTTGGGGTCAATCGCCGCCACCGTCACCCCGCGCAGCGCCAGCTGCAGCAGGAGCAGCAGGGCCAGCGTCGTCTTCCCGCCGCCCGGCTCGCCGGTGACAGCCACCGCGGTCGGGCGGTTCCGCGCGGCGGCCACCAGCGGATCGAAATGGACCACTGACCGGGCCCGGCCCATCGTCTCGCCGATGTAGGGGCCGATCCAGCCGGCGTCCGGGGCGGCCCGGTCCCCGACATCCACCGTGGCCGTCGGCATGCCGCCGGCCACCGTGTACAGCGGCTGGCGCTGCAGGTAGGAGTTGAGGCGGACCCGGTCACCCGGCAGCGACTCGCGCAGCAGCGAGAACTGATCGCCGGTGGAATTGACCACGTCGATGCCGGCGTCCCGGTAATGCTCGACGACGGCCTCGGCGCGACGCACGCACAGCTCTCGGGTCGGGGCGCTGACGGCCAGCCGGTGCCAGCCGTAGACGAAAGGCAGCCGCTCCTTGGTGATGCCGTGCTCGAGCTGGCGTGCCGCTTCGATCTGCTCCGCCAGCGCGATCGGGAGCTCAGCCCCGGCCTCCCGGATGTGCGCGTCCATGTCCCTGGCGTGGGCCAGCCTGCGGCCGACATCCTTGCTGGCCCTGGCCGGCGGGATCAGCCGCATGCGCAGGCTGGCCTCGACCGGGAACGGCAGGGCGTCGGCGTAGTGCAGCCAAGGCTCGCCATCCGGGAAGTACATGATGTCCGGGAAGCGCGCGAAGGAGAGGAAAGCGGCGTACGACTCCCCCCGCGGATGCTCCAGGCGCAGCAGCGTGCGGCCGTTGTGCACCTGTCCCTCGATCAGGGACTCGATCTCGCCGGCGCCCCAGGTACGGCGGCGGGCCGCCGACGGCGCCGGGTCCGTGGCCGTTCCGGTGAGCGCGTGCCGGAACAGCCAGCTGAGCTCATCCGAGGTAGCGTGCCGGGCGGTCAGGGCGCTGGACAGCAGCGCGCGGCCGAGCCGCTCGGCGTGCTCGGTCCAGCGCGCGATCTCGCCGGCCGGAACGGCCTCGTCGACCAGCCCGAGAGCCTGCTCGCTGGCGCGGTAGGCACCGAGGAACTGGCCCAGGAATCCGGTAGGCAGCTGCGCCCGCATGCCCCGCTGCCCGAGCCGGACGCCCAGGTATACCTCCTTCGTCCAGAAGTTCTTCGTCCACACGTGCCGGTACATCTCGTCCAGGTACGCGAGCCATCCGGGGCCGCCGTCCGAGGTGGCATCCAGGCCGGTCGCCCATTCGGCCGCCGGGTAGGACCGGTGCGCGATCCGCAGGTGCACTTCGGCATCAGCGATCCGGATGCCAGCCAGCGCGACAGTAATGTTGGTGGCGAGCGCTTCGCGCTCCTGCGGCGTGGTGAACTCGTAGGACACGGTGGGCACTCGGTAGTAGGCCCACGCATGCGTGTCCGTCAGCAGGATCCGGTCATCGAAATACCGGACAGAAAGCCGGCTGTGGCCAGTAGTCCGTGCGGTCATGCTCGCGCGCCGCGTCGGTCACCGGTGCCGGCCATGCACGCGACTAGCAGGCCGGACAGCGCCTCATAGGCCTGCGCCGCCGCAGGGCCGAGCGGCTCGCCCTGGTACGCATGTCCCGGTGCATGTCCCGGTGCATGTCCCGGTGCATGTCCCGGTGCACGCGCCGCGGGCCGATGCCTGGCCGGCAGGTCCTGCAGGCGATCGTCCCACGGCACCCTGACGATTGCCCGGCAACGACCGCGCGCCACCGCGGCGGCCTTCTCCACCTGCTGGACGGTCTGCTGGCTGACCCCGTTGAGCACCGTGATGGAAGCTGCTGCCAGCCGGGCATAACCATGCGCTTCGAGCCACTCATGAGTCATGGCGATGGCGTTCGCCGCGTCCGCGCTAGCCGGCGCGATCAGGACGAGCTGGTCAGCGACCGCCAGGGCCCTGGGCACCGCAGCGGCGGCCGGGTCGGTCAGGGTGAGCGGGTAGCGCGCAGCCACCACCTCGATAATGCGCCCGGCGTCGTCGCCATCGTCCGGCACGCTGCCCGTGATCACCTGAAGCCCCGAGTCCGGATCGCGGGGGTCGCGCCCGGCCCGGCCAGGACTGCCCGGCGCGGGCGGCAGCAGGCCGGTGACGGTCCTCGCCCGCTCGGTCAGTGAACCGTGCCCAGCGGGATTCAGGTCGAGCACGGCTACCGGCTCAGCCCGCAAGCTGGCCAGCGTTCGCCCGGTCAGCAGGGTCGTCGTCGTCTGCCCGGCGCCCACGGTGCAGCCGAGCAGCACGACCCGCCGCTGGCCGGGCAGCGGCATCCGCGCCCTGGTCCGGTCCCGCTCGCGCTGATCGGGATGACCCGGACGGTGACCACCACCCGGAACCACGACAACGTGCTCGTTCCAGCCGCCGGCGCGCTGGCCCGACGGACCGCCCAGCGCTCGCTCGACGACGCGCATGGGCCGCTGCGCCCCGGCGTTGCCGGTGACCGTCACAGCCGGCCTCTGCACCGCTCGCGCGGGGGCAATCCGGGCCTGCGCGGGCACCGGCGGGATCGTGGACCTGCCGGAGCCGCCCGCGGGAGGCGGGCGGCTGCGCGGGCCTGGTGCGGGCCGGCCGCCCTGCGCCGGCCCAGCGGCGGCCGGCCGGCCTGAGCCGGCGTCCGGCCAGCCAGCCGCCGCGCCGCGCCCGTTCGCTGGCGGGCCGCCGACTACCGCCGGCCTGGCGGCTGCGGCCGGCGTCTCGGTCACCGGCCTGGCAGCTGCGGCCGGCGTCGCGGTCACCGGCTTCTGGGCGGCGGCCCGCCGATCCGTCACCGTTGCCAGGGCGGCGGCCGGCCTCTCCGTCACCGGCCCGCGTGCGGCGGCAGGCCTGTCCGTCACCGGCGCCAGGGCGGCGGCAGGCCTGTCCGTCACCGGCGCCAGGGCGGCGGCAGGCCTGTCCGTCACCGGCGCCAGGGCGGCGGCCGGCCTGTCCGTCACCGGCCCGCGTGCGGCGGCAGGCCTGTCCGTCACCGGCCCGCGGGCAGCCGCGACAGCAGGACTTCCGGTGACCGCAGGCTTGCCAGTCGCTGCGGGCCTGCCGGTGACGCCCGGCCTGGCCAGATCCGGCCACCCCGTGCCCGTCAGCCGGGCCAGGGCAACCGGCCGCTCAGTGCGCGGCTCCGGCCAGCCGGTTCCCGATTCGGGCTGTCCGGCCCGAGCGAGCCGGGCCGCGGCCGCCGCCGACAGGCCGCCGCTCGCCTGTGGCCAGCGAGCGCGGGCCTGGCCGGCTGAACGAGCAGCGGCCTTCCTGGCCGGGCCGCCGGCCGCGGCGGGATCGGCGGCCGCATCGGGCACGGCGGCATCCGGCACCGCGGCATCCGGCATAGTCGCATCCGGCGTCTTGACATCGGCCATCAGATCCCTGGCCGCGACGCCGCTGGCTTCGGCGTCAGCATCCGGCACGTCAGCCGCCACAGTGGCGAGCGGCAGCGGCCGGGCCTGTCGCCACACCCGTCCCACCACCACGATCTCGTCCTTCTCGGCCAGCGGCGCCATCCGGCACCAGGTGCGCGGCTCGCTCAGGTAGCGAAGCTGCGAGGTAACCAGCTCGGGAAGTCGCTTTCCTTCCAGGACAGGCCGCGTCACCAGCCAGGTCAGGGCACCGGGAGGCAGGATGTACAGCCAGACGAGGGTATGGCTGAGCGGAACGCCCAGCAGCGCCAGGACGAGAACATAGGGAGCAGCGATAGCGGCGAACACGACGATCTGGCCGACGGGCAGCGGCATCGGCAGCCGGAAGTCATACAGCTTGTAGAGCCGCTTCTCGATCCGCCAGATGTTCGTGTAGGTCGGCAGTTCCACGCGCTGTCCTCCTTCCGTCGTCCGCCGCTCGCGGCGCGCCAGCTAATGGCACGATCAGTGCACGCCGAGCGCGTTCGTGATGCCGGTCGCGATGGCCTGCACAATGCCAGGCGTGTAGAACACGATGGCAATCGCCACGGCGAGCACGATGAATTGAACGAAGCGAATGATCTCGCGCGTGAACAGGAAAAAGATGGCCACGATTCCGACAATTCCGAGGAATAGCGGCCCGAACAGGCCCTGCAGGTAACTGACAAGGCCGGTTGTGCTCAGCGCGATGGCGGATGCCGCGATCATCAGGTGCGACGACATCAGTTCTCCGGGGGGTTCATATGAGCGCGACTAGCAGGGGGTCTAGGCGTTCGGGACTGGTGGCTCAGGGCGGCCCCGACTGCGCCTGGGTTGACGCGCCGATGGCCTGGACATACCAGCTAGTGCCCTGCCGGACGACGGTCATCTGATAGGTCATCTCCAGCCCGCCTGGCGCGGCCCCGACAGCCTGGCCCGAAGCCGGTGAAGCCGCCCCGGTGGCCTGATGCCAGAGCACGGTAACGGTGATGTTCCTGGCTGAGCCGCCGAATGGCACCGTCACGTTCTGAATCGATCCGAAGGCGAACGCGCCATTCAGGCCCGTTACCTGCGTCCCCTTGGCCAGGTAGCGGCTGAGGGTAACCTGGTCGCCGCTCGCGTAGGCCTGAAAGAACCCGGGCAGCTCGGCCGTGAGGGCCGCCGCCGTAACGGAGTCTGCCTGCTGACTGGCTGGCTGAGGCGGCGCTATCCTGGCCGGCGCCGGCAGCAGCGCCGGCTCCCCGGATACGACCATGCCGCCGTCGGCGGAGTAGATCGGCACGGCCAGCTCGATCAGGCTGTCGCTGACCTGCGCGAGCAGGGTCACGATAGCGGAATGGTCATTTTGCACTGATATCGCGGCGACTTGCTCGCTCTGCAGCCGCTCCGTTCCCGCGCCATTCCAGCCGAGCTGCGGATCAGTTCCTGTCGGCAGGAAGGCCGATAGCTCGGCGGCGCGCTGGCCTGCCGTCGCCGGATTGAAGTTCAGGTAAACGGCGCCGAATTCCTGCGCGTAGGACTTCGCAAGGCTCACCGGGAAGGTGGGGCCGGCCGCCGCCGCGGCGCCAGCGGGAGGTGCGGCTGCGGGCTTGGTCATGATGGCGGCCACGCCGCGGAATGCGATCAGGAGCAGTGCCGCCCAGGCGACGGCGCGGAGCACCCAGATGGCCCACCGTCCGCCTGCGCCCCGCCACGGGACGGCTGCCTGCCGCCCCTTTCGCGCGGGGATGGGGACCCCGGCCAGCGTTTCGTCATGAACAGCCGACTGCTCATCGCGATCAAGGGTCGCCCTGCGAGCCATCACACCTCCGTCCCCCTCCTGCGCCTGCGCAGCAAGGAGTGGCGGCACTCCCTTGCCCGTGTCGGGCACCATTCTGCGCCAAAACGCCCAGCCACTTCTGGCATTGACACAGCCGACGCGCCGGATGTCATCGGATTTATACCGCAATTAACCCGCCGGGGGCCAAAGCTGCGGCCGTTACCAGCGGGCATGACCTGGCAAGAATGCTGACCATCTGGGCGCGGACCGTCTTGATCCGCGGCCGGCCGACGGCCCGCGGTGCCACTGCCCCGGCCGGCTGCCGGGCGGACGGCCCGGCCCGGCCGGACGGGCGCGAGGACGGGATCCGCATCGGCGGCCGCCGGTGAAACCGCCCCGCGCCGGGACTTGCTTGCCTGCATATACCTGTCCTGATTCGCGGCCCGCCCAGGCCGGCCGGCGTCGTCCGACCGTCTGTCCGGCTCCGTTGCCGGCTCCAGCAGAGCCCACCTACTGTGACGATTCGTGTGACGTCCGCCTGTGACAGGCTCTTCGCGGCGCTGCTAGCCGCAGGGTCCGGTGCAGAAATGGCGGAGGCGCTGATCGGCAGCGCGGTTCCGGCCCCGGCGGGAAAGGCAGCCTTCTGGCCGCCGGGGCCACGGGCGATCAGGACATGAGGTGCGGCAGCGCTAGGCCGCTGCGCCGATGACGGCGATCCAGGCGAGCACCATGGCCTCCTCATGCCAGGCGTCGTAACGGCCGCTGCGGCCACCGTGCCCGGCGACCATCTCCGTCTTGAGCAGGAACGGGCCGCCCTTTGCTTCCGCCTGCAGCCTGGCGATCCACTTGGCCGGCTCCCGGTACAGCACCCGGGTGTCGTTCAGGCTGGTGACCGCGAGGATGGGCGGGTAGACGGCGTCAGGATCGATGTTCTCGTAGGGCGAGTAGGACTTCATGTAGTGGTAGACCTCGGGGTCATGCAGCGGGTCGCCCCACTCCTCCCACTCGGTCACCGTCAGCGGCAGCGACGGATCCAGGATGCTGGTCAGCGCGTCGACGAACGGGACCTGCGCGACCACGCCGCCGAAGGCATCTGGCGCGATGTTCACGGCGGCGCCGACCAGCAGGCCGCCGGCCGAGCCGCCGCGCGAGATCAGCCGCTGCGGCGACGTCCAGCCCTCGCTGACCAGGTGCCGGGCGCTGGCCACGAAATCAGTGAACGTGTTGACCTTGCTGAGCATCTTGCCGTCGTCATACCACCGCCGGCCCATCTCGCCGCCTCCGCGGATGTGCGCGATCGCATAGGCGAAGCCGCGATCCAGCAGGGACAGCCGCGGGATCGAGAAGCCGGGGTCGGCCGAGATCTCGTAGCTGCCGTACCCGTAGAGCAGGAACGGCGCGCTGCCGTCCCGCGGAGTGCCCTTGCGGCAGACCAGTGAGATCGGGATCCGGGTGCCGTCACGGGCGGTCGCCCATTCGCGGTACTGCTCGTAATCCGCCGGGTCGTACTCGGCTCCGCTCGGCAGCGGCAGCACCGGCCGCCGCCGCAGCAGGGTCAGCTCGCCGGTCTCGGTGTCGTAGTCATATACCGAGTCGGGCGTTACCAGCGAGACATATCCGAGCCGGTACGCCCGCGAGTGATATTCGGGGTTCGCGCCCGGCATCACCCGGTAAACCGGCTCGGGAAAGTCGATCTCGCGCGCGCTGCCGTCGGAGCGCAGCACCAGCAGGCCGGTCAGCCCGTCCCGGCGCAGGTGCACGACCAGGTGATCGGCGAAGGCGTCCACGCCGAGCAGCCGGACGCCAGGGCTGTGCCTGATCAGCGGCGTCCAGGCCGACGGGTCGGTGAGCGGCGCCTCGGCCAGCTCGAAGTTCTCCGCCTGGTCGTTGTGCAGGATGAGCAGCCGGTCGGTGCCGTCCGCCGTTACCTGGTGCTCGACCTCGTATTCCAGTCCCTGCCGCCGCGGTGTCACGACGGTGAAGTCGCCGGTCGGGGTGGTGGCGTCCAGCAGCCACGCCTCGCTAGTCAGCTTGCTTGAGGCCGAGATGACCAGGAAGCGCTCGCTGCGGGTCAGCCCGACGCCGACCCAGAACCGCTCGTCCGGCTCCTCGAACACGATCACGTCATCGCTGGCCGGGGTGCCCATGAGGTGCCGCCAGACCCGGTACGGCCGCCACGCCTGGTCGACGGTCACGTAGAACAGCGCCGAGCCATCGGCCGACCAGGCGCTGCCGTAGAAGGTGTCGGGGATCTCGTCCGGCGCGGTCTCCCCCGATACCAGGTCCTTGAACCGCATGGTGAAGCGCTCGCTGCCGGCGAAGTCGGTGGAGTAGGCGAGCAGCCTGCTGTCGGGACTGACGTCGAAGGCGCCCAGCGAGAAGAACTGCCCGTCACCGGCGAGCTCGTTGCCGTCGAGCAGGACTTCCTCGCCATCCAGCGGCCCGCCCTCCTCGGTCATCGGCGGCCCGGCGTCATCGGGCCGGACGGCGCGCCGGCACTGCAGGGAGTACTGCTTCCCCTCGACGGTCCGGGAGTAATACCACCAGCCGCCCTTGCGGCTGGGCACCGACAGGTCGGTCTCCTGCGTCCTGGCCCTGATCTCCTCGAAAATCACCCCGCGCAGGGCTTCCTGGTCCGCGGTCATCGCCGCGGTGTAGGCGTTCTCGGCCTCCAGGAACGCGATGGTCTCCGGGTTCTCCTTAGCGGCGAGCCAGGCGAACTCGTCGACCACGGCATCGCCGTGAAAGGTGCGCTCGGCCGGGATGCGCCGGGCAGCGGGAGGCGTCGCGACGGCCTCGTTGCCAGTCGGGTTGAGGGTCATGAAACCAGAGTCTACGAAGCGCGCCGGAGCAGTCAGCGCGGCGGATTCTGCCGCTGCGGGTCAGCGGTGGCCTGGACCCGCCGGCTCGCGCCGTTCCACCTCGGCCATCGGGATCTCCGCGCGCTCAGGACCGCGCCGTCGCCTCCCTGACCGGCACGCCCGGCTAGCGCCCGGGGGCGTGCGCCGCGGCGGGCAGCCGCCGGATCACCGCGCCGCCACTCGGCACGCTGGCGGCACCGGGCCGGCCGCAGCCCGCGTGCGGCACATCGCAGCCAGGCCCGGCCACCCCGGCCGGATGCGACAGCGCGCACCCCAGACGGGCCAGGAACCCGTGCGCCGTGGCGGCTGCGCAGCGGAGCCAGATCGACCGGCTCAGCTCGGCGTGCACCATGCTGCATGGCGGCCGGTACGCTCCCGCCAGCGTGGGCACCGATGCCTGGTCCCCGGCCAGCCCGGGGGGCGCCCGGTACACCCCGTTCAGCGCGAGCACGCAGGCCTCCTCCCCGCAGGGCCTCAGCGTGATATCGGCGTCCAGAGCCGGGAACAGCGCGCCGCCAGGGCCGATCGCCGCCCAGCGCAGCGCGAGCCGGACACCGGTGTCCATTCCCGCCACGTCACCCAGCTGTACCTGGGACAGTCGCGAGATCCCGGCCCCGGACCCGGTCGCGCCATCGCGGGTCAGGCTGGCAGTGCCGTCACCGTAGGCGCCCTCAGCGGCCCAGAGCATCAGGCCGCCGTCGGCCAGTCTGGCCAGCTTGGCGCTGGCCGCGGGGAAGCTGACATCCAGCAGGCTCTTCTCTGCGACGAACATGCTGGCCAGTCAACCGATCCCGGCCCCGCTGCGGCAGGGACCGATGTCCCTTCCGGCCATGCCATAGGTCCGGGCCGGCCCGCGCGGCCGGGACCCGGCGCGCGGGAAGCAGGATTCCTGGTCACGCTGCGCTGACGGTACGACGCGCGCCTGCTGATCAGGCGATTAGCGGAAGACGCATCGCACTGCGCGCAGACGCCTCTTTTTACACATTGAACCGGAACTCGACCACGTCGCCGTCGTGCATGACATAGTCCTTGCCCTCGATCCGTGCCTTTCCGGCCGAGCGCGCCGCCGGCACCGATCCCGCGGCCATCAGGTCATCGAAAGACACGATCTCGGCCTTGATGAAGCCGCGCTGGAAGTCGGAGTGGATGACGCCTGCCGCCTCCGGCGCGGTGGCCCCGACCGGGATGGTCCAGGCTCGTGACTCCTTCGGCCCGGCCGTCAGGTAGGTCGACAGGCCCAGCGCGGCGAAGCCCGCCCTGGCCAGCTGGGCCAGCCCCGGCTCACCCATGCCCAGCTCGGCCAGCATCTCGGCCGCGTCCTGCGGCGACAGCTCGGCCAGCTCAGCCTCGGTCTTCGCGTCCAGGAAGATCGACTCGGCTGGCGCGACCAGCGCGGCTAGCCGCTCGTGCAGCTTGGTGTCGGCCAGCTCGGCCTCGTCCACGTTGAATGCGTACAGGAACGGCTTGGCCGTCAGCAGCTGCAGCTCCCGCAGGTCGGCCAGGTCGATCCCGGCGGCGGCCGCGCCTGCGAACAGCGTGGTGCCGCCGTCGAGCACCTGCTGAGCCCTGGCGGCGGCCTCGGCGGCGCGGACCCGGTCCCGGTCGCGGCCGAACTTGGCCTCCTTGGCCAGCCGCGGCACGGCCTTCTCTAGCGTCTGCAGGTCAGCGAGGATGAGCTCGGTCGCCACCGTCTCGATGTCCCGCTCGGGTGAGATGTCACCGTCCACGTGGCTCACGTCCGGGTCGGTGAAGACCCGGACCACCTGGCAGATCGCGTCGGTCTCGCGGATATGGGAGAGGAACTGGTTGCCGAGCCCCTGGCCCTGCGACGCGCCGCGGACCAGCCCGGCGATGTCCACGAACCGCACGGTCGCCGGGATGATCTTGGCCGAGTCGTACAGGCCGGCCAGCGCGTCCAGGCGGGGATCGGGGATGCCGACGACGCCAACATTCGGCTCGATGGTCGCGAACGGGTAGTTGGACGCCAGCACGGTAGCCCGGGTCAGCGCGTTGAACAGGGTGGACTTGCCGACGTTGGGCAATCCGACGATTCCGATGGACAGGCTCACCCGGCGAGTCTAGACGCCCCGCCGGGTGAGCCTGGCCCCCGTGCCACCGGCCCTTCTGTGCCACGACCCGGCCCGTCCGGGCGCTGGCCCGGCCGCCGGGCGGCTCGCGGCCCGCCAGCCATAGATGCCGGATGCCTCCGCTGCCGGGCGCCCGACGGGCGTGTCGCGCCCGGAACTGTCGGCCGGCGCTGCCAGCATGGACAGATATGAGCGCGATCTCGCTGATTGCCGGTCTCCTCGTCGGTGTCGTTCTCGGTGCCGTGATGGGCTACCTGTTCGCCCGCGGGCGGCTGGCCAGCCTCGCCGCCGACCTCACTGGCGAGGCCAGGGCGGCCGACGAGCGGGCCCGCGCCGCGCAGGACCGGGCGGCCCTCGTGGAGCGCGCGGCGCTGGAGAAGGCGGCCCTGCTGGACGGTCAGCTGGCCGAGCGCTTCCAGTCGCTGTCCGCGCAGGCGCTCGACCAGAGCACGCAGCGCTTCCTGGAGATCGCCGAGGGCCGGCTGAACGCCGCCAACGCCCGGGCAGCCGGGGAGCTGGAGACGCGCCGCAGCGCGGTTGAGCACATGGTCGAGCCGCTGAAGGAGACGCTGGCCCGGGTGGAGACCCAGCTGCGCGAGACCGACGCGGCCCGGATGAGGTCGCACGCCGCGCTGGCCGAGCAGGTCATGATCGCCCGGCAGAGCTCCGAGCAGCTGGGGGCCCAGACGCAGGCGCTGGTCACGGCGCTGCGGCGGCCGGAGGCGCGGGGCCGGTGGGGGGAGATGCAGCTGCGCCGGGTGGTCGAGCTAGCCGGGATGAGCTCTCGCTGTGATTTCGACGAGCAGGTCAGCGTGACCGGCGGGGACGGCACGCTGCGCCCCGACATGGTGGTCCGGCTGGCCGGCGGCAAGAACATCGTGGTGGATTCCAAGGTGTCACTCGCCGCGTACCTGGAGGCCGCCGAGTCGAGTGACGACGCGGTCAGGAGCGCCCGGCTCGATGCTCACGCCCGGCACCTGCGCGAGCACGTGGACCGCCTCGCGGCGAAGTCCTACTGGGCGGCGCTGAGCCCGGCGCCTGAGTTTGTCGTGCTCTTCATCCCCGGCGAGGCATTCCTGGCCCCGGCCCTGGAGCACGACCCCGGCCTGCTGGAGCACGCGATGGCGCACAAGGTGCACATCGCGACGCCGACCACGCTGGTCTCCATGCTGCGGACCGCTCAGTATGCCTGGCAGCAGGCGGCGCTGTCCGAGAACGCGCGCGCCGTCTTTGACCTCGGCCGCGAACTGTATGACCGGCTGACCGGCCTGGGCAAGCATGTCGACAGCCTCGGGAAGGCACTGACCAACGCCGTCTCGGCCTATAACCGCGCGATCGGCTCACTGGAAAGCCGGGTCCTCGTCAGCGCCCGTAAGCTCAGCGAGCTTGGCCTGGTGGACGCCGAGCTCAGCATGCCCCAGCCGGTGGAGGACACCGTCCGCGCGGTGTCAGCGTCCGACCTGATTATCGAGCCCGGGCCGGAGCTCGTGAGCGGAGCAGGGACGGCGCGGCCGGGCGCCGCGCCTGCGCGGCTGCTCAGCGGGGCACGCTCACGCGAGGCGGCCGGTTAGTGCGAGTCAGCCGTCGCAGGCGACACGGTAAGGGGGCAAGGCTTGCCGGAAGGGATACGGCACGTGCACGAGAGTCCGGCTCATCATCACGCCAGCCAGCACTCCGGGCCGCCAGGCGTCCCGCTGGCCGATTACTCCGATGCCCCGTCAGCGGTCACCGGCCCTCCGGCTGTGACCGGACCTTCTGCTGTGACCGGCCCGTCAGCAGTGACCGGCCTGGCCGCGAGACCGCCGGCGGACCGGCGGCCGGGCTCCGCCAGCCGCCCGGGCCGGGCCCGGGCGACGACGCGCGGCGGGATCCTGCTGATCGCTGCGGCCTGCCTGATCGGCAGCCTGCTCACAGACTGGTTCCAGCTGGGGCTGCTCGGGGGCGCCTGCTGCCTAGCCGGCTGCGCGGCGGCCGCCTGCTCGATCAGGCGGGAAAGCCTGCTCATCCTGGTCGCCTGCCTGCCTGTCGTCTACCTCGCCGCGATCGTCTGCGCCGAGGTCATGACCGCTCAGGGGCCGACGCTGAAGGCGCGAGCGGAATCGGTGGCAGCCGGCACCGTGCTCTCGCTGGCATCAACAGCACCCTGGCTGTTCAGCGCCGTGCTGCTCGTCCTGGCCATCGCGATGCGCCGGGGACTGCCTCAGGTCGTCCGCAGCCTGCGGGCCGACCTGCGCGCGAAGCCTGAGCCGGGCCGCTAGCCGCGACGGAGCTCGCGGGGCAGCGCGAACTCCATGCGCTCGGGAACGACCTCGACTTCCTCGACCTCGCTGAAGCCGCTGGCGGCCAGCCGGTCCAGCACGCCGGAGACCAGGATCTCCGGCACGGATGCACCGCTGGTGACGCCGATCGTGCGCGCGTCATCCAGCCACGCCTGCTCGATCCCGGACGAGTCATCGACCAGATGGGCCGCCGGCGCGCCGGCATCCAGCGCTACCTCGACCAGGCGCACGGAGTTGGAGGAATTCCGTGACCCGACGACGAGCACCAGGTCGGACTGCGCGGCGATCTGCTTGACCGCGGCCTGCCGGTTCTGCGTCGCATAGCAGATATCGTCGCTCGGCGGATCGATCAGCTGGGGAAAGCGGCTGCGCAGGGCCGTTACCGTCTCGTTGGTCTCGTCGACCGACAAGGTGGTCTGCGAGAGCCAGGCCACCCGGGCCGGGTCGCGGACCTGCACGCTGGCGCTGCCGGCCGGCCCGTCGACCAGGTGAATATGAGCCGGGGCCTCGCCTGTGGTGCCCTCGACCTCCTCATGCCCTTCGTGACCGATCAGCAGGATGTCGTACTCCTGCGCGGCGAAGCGGCGCGCCTCGTTGTGCACCTTGGTCACCAGCGGGCAGGTGGCATCGATGGTGCGCAGGCCGCGGTCCCTGGCATCCTCGCGCACCTGCGGGGCCACCCCGTGGGCCGAGAACACCACCACGGCCCCCTCGGGGACCTCCTCGGTCGCCTCGACGAAGATCGCGCCGCGCTCCTCGAGGGTCCGCACGACATGCGTGTTATGTACGATTTGCTTGCGGACGTAGACCGGCGCGCCATAACGCTCAAGCGCCCGCTCTACGGCCTGCACAGCCCGGTCAACCCCGGCACAATAGCCTCGAGGCTTGGCGAGCAGGACGCGGCGGGCGGACACGGACACGGACATGCCCCCATCGTAGGTGGTCACTGCCGCCGGGCCGCCAGCGGCAGACAGGCAAGCCGCTAGAGGCCAGGCAGGACGGCCGGGGCTGACGGGCGGCGCAGGCGCCGCCAGCAGCCTGGCCGCAGCGTCGCCCGGGTGCTCCGGGGCACCAGGGCCGCGTCGCCGGGCGGCGGCGGAGGAGTCCGGGTAGTCACCGTTATGCCAGTCAGGCCTTGCGGACGCAGCAAGGTTGGCGAGAATGATCCGCAGGCGACGAGTCTTGCGCAGCGCTGCCGGCAGGTAGTCGCGGCCAGCAAGGGGATCGACGGCACTTCGGCTGAGGGAGAACGACAGCATGCGCATCCCGCAGGTCTCTGACCGCATGAGAGAGGCGCCAGTCCAGGCGCTGCGCGCGACCTTCGCCAGCATCGGCCAGCTGCTGCTGGCTGCCGACAGGCTGTGGAGCCGGTCCGAGCCGGCCACTCCGGCCGGGTCGCCGGCCACCGCGCAGCAGGACCAGGCCGCGAAGGCGGCCGCGGCCGGGCCGGGCCGCCAGCCCCAGCGGGGCCGCCCGGCGCGGAAGGCAGCAACGACCCAGCGGGGCCGGCCGGGCAAGGCTGGCGCGGCCCAGCGGGGCCGCCAGACAGGGAAGACGCCCGCCTCGCAGCCCAGCAGGTGGCGCTCCCTGGACGAGACAGGGAATGTGCGCCTGCTCTCCCGCGAGGACATCGACGAGGAACTGACCCAGCGGGCGGGCCTGCCAGCTGAGCCGCCCGCAGCGGGCCTGCTGGCGGAGCCTGCGGCGCCCGGCCTCCCGGCCCAGCCGGGAGCGAGCCTCCAGATCGATGATCAGGCCGCATCGGCGCCCGTGCTGCCCGGAGAGCCGGGGACGGCGGCCATGCCTGAGTCCGCACCC
>Ga0116126_1001506_pt1 | contig 14678 bp, 6 predicted proteins | sample June2015DPH_16_5_FD_89730 | JGI IMG/M metagenome (GOLD analysis project Ga0116126, IMG submission 89730) | Peatland microbial communities from SPRUCE experiment site at the Marcell Experimental Forest, Minnesota, USA - June2015DPH_16_40 | ecosystem: Environmental > Terrestrial > Soil > Wetlands >...
GTTGGGCGCGGCTCCCAGGGCGCGCTGCAACTCGCCGACATCGGTCGTGAATGGCGTGACAACCTGCGCGTGGCAAACGTCCGAGTAAACCACCGACATCACCCGGTTCGGCCCGGCGTTGTCCGCGATGAACTTCGCCGCCGCCTGCTGGATGGACTTCCAGTCGTCGCCCGAATTCACGTCGAGCCAGATGACAAAGCGCTGTTGCTTCGAAATCCCCGAAGTGGCCGGCCCGAGGCGGCTCTGAAACGCGGTGATGGGCTGTTCCTTGCCATCCTCGAAGATGCGGAAATCGTCTTTGGTCAGGCCATGCACGGGCTCGTCTTTCTTGCCGGTCACCACCGCATCCACCAGCACCAGGCGCGCTTCGGCCTTGAGCTTCAGGTTGCTCGTGCCCTGATCGCCGGACCCGCCGGTTTGCGCCGCGAGCGGCGAACACAGGAACAGCATGAGGGCTGCGTACTTAAGGCCTGTATGGGAACAGCCAATCGAATCGCCATTGAACGCTCCTTGACGGGGCGCCCTCTGTGCCGGGCTCCGATGCGCATTCGGAGCCGCGACCGTCAGGGAGCGGTCGGAACAGGCATTCCGAAGCGCGTACTTCACTCGGCTCCCATATCGCGAAATCCTGCTCTGTTCGGTTTTCATGGGATCTCCACTACTCCGTTGGCCGCGGCCATCTGCCGGCCTTCGGCGTCGCGCACCACGACGCGAACCATGTAAGGGCCGATCTTGACATCGAAGTTGCTGTTCACCGTGACGCCGGCCGCGCGCCGCCGCTCGAGATTTTCGTCCTTCAGCCGAAGCTCAACTACCTTCTGCGTTCCCTTGATGTAGTTGCCGTTGCCATCGAAAAGCGCACAGACCAGCGTCACGTCGTCGCGGTTCCGGTCATCCTGCTTGCGCAAGGGAAGCTGCCGGATATCGAGGTGGGTGGTGACTTTGAGCTTGGCGTCCTCTTCCGTGGTTTTGAAAAACTCGCTGTGAATCTCGATGGACAGGTCGCGCAGTACATCGCGGGAGAAAACGGCCTCGCCAACTTCCCGTGTGGCCGTCGCGGCGGCGTCCTCCTCATGGGACGGCGCCCAGTAACCCCTGCGGGCTTCGAGCGAGAACCCCTTGAGGTTCGCCAGCTTCACCTTGATCTCGTGGTACTTCCCGTCTGGTTTGAGATCCTTGGGATAGAAGCCCAGATAATAGACGTATTCGGGCGGCGTGGCCAGGCGATTGAACCCGCCCAGCAAATCGTTATCGCTGTTCGTCGTGCCGCCGGTCGAATGAGCCAGGTCTTCCAGGACCATCCCCTGGGCAAGATTCTCCCAACTGTCGTACTTGGAGATGAGCTGGCTGGTCCGAGGGTCGGGCGAATTGCAACCCGGAATATCGCCGACCGGGTCGATGGTGTAAACGCCGCGCGCGTCGAGGGTGTTAATAACCACGCCCGCGCGGGTGGCGCGGTCGATGGATTCGCTGAGGTCCTTCTGCAATTCGTCGGGAAGATACATGCCGGGCGACACCAGAATCATAGTTCGATCACCCGGCATGGCGGAGAGCAGCCGCACGATGTTGCTGAGCGTGCGGAAGGTGGCGATGGCTTCGCCCTCGCCTGTATTGGCGACTTCGCGGAGAATGTCCTTGGGATCGATGTGGGCGCCCGGCAGGCAAGCGGCGATAATGCCGCCCTCCAGCGCCAGCGCCTCCTGGTTGTCGCGGTTCAGCCATTGGTCCGCGACGTAGAAACTGGCCGGAGGGAAGACCTTGTGGGCCGGCACCACGGGCATGATCTTCATCAGCGTCTCTTTGAATTTCGCCGGGGCGTTGGTGAACTCGAGCGTGACTTTGCCGGAGAGCGTGAGCAACGCCACGCGGTCCTGCGGACGTATCCCTTGTTCGATGTACTTCAACGCCGCGATGCGGGCGTTCATCAGATCCCCGATCTTGAGATGGACGTCGTCGAAGACAAACGCGGTGAAACGGGTTGGTATCACCAGCTTGGAACCAGGGGCGGCCGCCTCCGGTTCCCATGGGATCTCGGCTGCGGCGCCCGCCGGCGCCGGCGGCTTGGGGACGGCGCTGCCCTCGATCGAGAACTGCGAAATGTACTGCTGCTTGCCGCGGTCGGTGAGCTGAAAATCCTCTTTGTGGAAGGTGCCGACGGTGTGACCTTGCTTGTCGCGAATCACCACGGGAACGCGGACCAGGTTCACGCTCGATTGAAAAGTAGGCGTCTCCTCGCGAGTGGTCACCTCGCCGGGCGGTGTCTGCGCGGCCAGCGCGCCGGCGAGCAGGAAAAAGGTCCAAGAGCGCATGATACTCTCCTTCCGCGAGAAACCCGGCGGCGCGGATTTTGTCGAGTGGCCCCGGCTGCGGCCGGCCCACTTGCTTCGCATTATAACTGTCTCGACTCACACGCCGTCGCGCAAGTTGCTGGCTAAATGGGGCTAACGCGGCGTGAGCAAAGAGAGGTAGACAGGCGAACTCCGAACTCCGGCGCGGACGTGGATGGCGCGCGCGGCTACCGCTTCGCCACTTCCAATTGGACCGGCCGCGCCACCGAGTTCACTTCGGGGTTGTAATACTCGTATGCCCGCGAGGGGAAGGTCCGCGCGCGGATCGGGTACTTGGCGCGCAAGCGGAAACTCAGCTCCACCGTATCGCCCGCGGCAATCGAATCGAAGTACAGGATCGCCTGCGTGGCCGTGAGGTTGAACTTTTCGAGGCGGCCGCCCTGGCGGCTAATGCTCTGTTCCTGGTAGGTCTGCAGGTCTTCGGTCAGCAGATCGAACCCGGGCGGAATTCCCAGGTCCACCATCACCATGTTGGCGGATTTGGGCAGATTGTTTTTCACCGTTGCGGTCGCCCCGGCGATATCGTCCTGCGCCAGGCGTGTGCGGTCGTAGGTCACGTCAATCGAGAGAGCCTCGGCCGCGGGCTTCTCCGTCCACGGCACGAAATATCGCCCCACCACCTGATAGGCCAGCCCGCCTTTGCCGTCGAAGCGGATGGCGACGTCGTTAGAGGACCTGGCGTTTACGTCTTTGAATACGAACTGGTGCAGCAGGTCGTTGTTTTCCGGGGTGAGAGTGAGCTTCTCGACGGGCTTGCCATTGAGCGCGATCTCGACCGTGCCGCGCACATCGGAGGTTCCCTTTTCGGTGGCCAGCAGCAGCGCCCTCAGCGCCATGATGGTCGCCTGGGTGGTGCCCCAGGTGCCCTCGGCGCTCTTCTTCGAAGCGAGGTAAGCCAGCGCCTTGGCCGCCGTGGTAGAGGCTTGCCCCGATTTCAGCAGGGCCTGCACGGCCAGCCCGGTGGTTTCCACGGCCGCGCTTTCGCCGGCTCCGTACATGCCGGTTTCCTCCGCTGTCCACCAGGCTTGCTCGCCCTTTTCGGTGCGTGCGTCCAGCAGCATTTGCATGGCACGGCCGGTAAACTCGGGGGCCTTTCCATAATCGGCGGCGAAGTTGGCCAATACCGCCAGAGTGTAGGCGTCGGTCCGTTCGCTCATGTGCTGCTCGACAAACTGGCGGGCCTTCTCCACGACCGGCCCCTGGTAACCGGTATTCTCGAGCGACCAGGCGATGTAAGCCGTAATCCGCAGCGCGTCGCTGTTGTATCGGTTGGTGGCGCCCTCATTGATGAAATTGCTGTCGGGCTTCCAACTCCCATCCGGCTGTTGCTGTGCGGCCAGCCATAGCTCGGTGCGCTCAATCAGCTTCGGATCGACGTCATGAACCTTGGCCATGTCGCCGAATTCCATCAATCCATAAGCCGTGAGGATTTTGTTGGCGGGCGCCTGGCCGAACCAGGAGAATCCTCCGCCGGGCACTTCGAAAGTGAGCAGGCGCTGGTAGCCGTTGGCGATGAAGCCTTCGGCCTTGGCGTGCACTTCCGGCGTCAGCTTGCCGGTGCGCTTCATGTAATCGAGCGCCAGCACGTTGGGATAGGTGGCCGAGGAAGTCTGCTCGAAGCAGCCAAAGGGCATGCGCAGAATCGAATCCATGCCTTCGATCACCTGGCTGAGCGGGCCGGGATAGAGGCGCACCAGCACCGCGCTCGCATCGGGGATCGAAGCCTCCGGGAAGTTCAGCGTGTGCTCGACGGCCGACTCCAGGCGGCCATTGAAAACCTGGCTCTGCTCGCGCCCGTTGGGGATCACTTCGATTTCGCGCACCACGATATCGGCGCGGTTGGCGGCACCCGTCATGCGCGCCCCGAGCGTCAGCTTGAACTTGCCGATGCGGTTGGCTTCGATGGTGAATTGCGACGATCCTACGCGTCCCGCCTCCACCGCGAGGCTCTTTTCCGGCACGTCTTGGACCAGCGAGAACCAATCGTCTTTTTTGAGCTGCAGGCAGACGTCGCCGCGGCCGCCGGAGTAGTTATACACGCCGACCGGAATCGAGATGCGGTCGCCCTGCGTGAGCGTGACCGGCAAATCGAGATCGGCGAAGAAATCCTGAAAGACCTTCACGCTGGAGGAGCCGCTGCCCAGCGCTCCGTGCGCGGTGGAGGCAACCATGGCCATGCGCCAGGTGGTGATCGAATCGGCTAGCGGAATCGCTATCGTTGCGCGGCCGTCGCGATCGGTGATGATCTCGGGGTTGATGTAGAGGGCCTCGGGGAAGTAAGAGCGGACGCGCGGAGCCGGCGTGGCGCCGGGGGCGGAACCCTTGGCGAAAGCCGGGGCATAGGCAGCCTGCAACGCATTCAACTGGCCGGGGTCCAGCAGGTTAGCGCCGTCCGAGGTCATCGTCATACCAGGCATGATCTTCATCAACTGGGCCGCGTCTCGACCCACAACCGCGAGATCGGTGATCATGTTCAGGTTCAGGGTCTGGCTGGCTTGCGGCGAATCGATGGGGACCGCCACATCGCCGGATGCCACGATTTCGACCTGCTCATTGTTCGTGGCAACCTGCAACGTGATGGTCGGAATGCCGACCGCGGAGCCCCGCGTTACGACGATGTGCTGGATCTCGTAGGACCGAAGTCCAGGAGCTGAAACCGTCACCGAGTAACTGCCAGGGAGAACCACCGGGAAGCTGAAAATACCGGAGCCATTGGTGGTGCCGTCGAACGTGCTGTGGTTGCCTTCGTTCTTCAGCGCCACTTTGGCGCCGGGAATGACCGCGCCCGATTTGTCGGCTACCGATCCGGCGATTTGCCCACGGCCATTGAACGGTCCGTAGCTGCCGACAACGGTTACCTCCCGCGTCGCCGATCCGGTGTCCAGAGTCGCCATCACCGCCGCCCGATCGCGCTCGGCGAGAGTGAACCGGCGCGAGCTCATGCTGAACTCGGCGGCCGAGACCTGCACTACATATTGGCCCGGCGGAACGCCGGTGAACTGAAATTGCCCGGCGCCATCGGACCGGGCCGAGCGGGTCTTCCCGCTCGAGATCTCGCGAGCCTCGATGCTCACGCCCGGAACGGCCGCGCCCGAGAGATCCCGCAGCAATCCGGTGATCTGCGCAAGGCCATTGTACGGCCCCCGATCATGTTCCACCCAGAAACTGATGTCACTGCCGGCTGGGTTGACCGGGCCCGACGCCCGCCGGGTGGTCACACCCAGATAGGCAACAAGATCGTCCGCTGAAGCGAATCGCTTGTCCGGACCCGCGCTGCGCACCACGTACCAGGCCCCCACGCTCTCGAAGTCGAAGTTGGTGCCCCAGGAGTCGCGCAGTTCGGGCGCGCCGGCGGCTTCCAACTGGGCGGCGATTTTGGTCAGGTCCGTCTCGCCATGCTGCGCAATCGCGCGGTTCAATCTCTCAGCGACCCGTTCCACTTGCACCTCGAACTGCACGCGGTACCGGCTGGCATACTCCGCATAGCGCATCTGCGCCACCGCCCGCCCGAATTCGCGGTCGAACCGGTTGGTATTCACCATCTCGGTTGCCGAGAACAGCGCCCGCGCCGCCAGATCTCTGCGGGCCACGCCAGCCGTCTCCACCACCTCCGGCATGCCGATCGAGTGAATCTCGTAGCGCGGTTTCATTACCTCCTGCTCCAAATAGAAAAACACCTTGGCGAAGCCGGGCTGCTTTTCGGCCAACGCGAACACGGCCTCATCCACCACTTGCAGCCCGAGCGCGGCCTGCACTCCTTCGCCGTGCTCGTTAGTTACGCGGAACTGGATGCGGGCATCGTCGCCGGGCTTATACACCGCCCGGTCCGCGGTGGCTTCGATCTTCAGCTCGCCGGCCGGCTGCACGAACACCAGCCGGTGGTCAGCCACCGGCTGCGCATTACGGCCGAACAGGTACGCGTCGAAATCCACCGTGCCGGCCAGTTCGGGCGTTGCCGTCAGATTCAACTCGGCTTGCCCGTTCTTCATGTCCAGATCGCGCGTCAGCACGGTCTGCCCGTCCTTCACCGCGTCCACATACACGGCGCCCTGCTGCCGCGTGGAAAACACGCGAAGCTGGATGCGGTCGCCTGCGCGATACACGGCGCGTTCCGTGCGCAGCAGAATCTGCTCCGCACCTTGGCGAAGTTGGAGCGGCACAGAACTCGATGTGTCATTGCCCTCCCGATCCTTAGCCTCGATCTCCAGCGTGCGCGGAGTGGACGCCGCCGCCAGCCGCACCAGCGCCACACCGCCGTCATCGCTGGTGACCCTCTGTTCCGCGTTCCCCTCGGCGCGCACCCGCAACTCCGTCTTGGCCGGCTTGCCGTCGGCGTATGACGTCAGCACGAAGACCTGATTTTCGATGCCTGGAATCAGCGTGCCGCCTTCCGGCACCGCCGTGATCAGCAGGGGCGATTCGCTCACCGTGATCGGCTCCCCACGCGTCTCGGAATGGCCGGTGGAATCCTTCACGGTGGCTTCTACCAACACGTGCGCGGCGCCTTGGCTGAGTGGCCGCCCTGCGAAGTAACGCGGCAGCGTCAGGTCGAAACGATACTCCCCTTCGGGGTCGGTCTTCCCCTCGACCGACCCCACGTCAAACACCGACACATCCATCCCCGAAGCCTTCACCGTGACATCCCCCGCGTCCACCGCCTTGCCAAAGAAGTAATTGGCGCGAACCGTTCCGGTCACATGATCGCCCGGCCGGTAGCCATGCTTCGCCTTTTCGTCCTTTCCCGCGAAATCCAGCGCCACTTTGAATTTGGGCAGCACATAGCGCTCGACATCGAGCGCAATCTCGGCGGTGTTCCGCACACCGACGATGGCCTCACTTCCATCCATCAACGCCCGCAGATGATACGTACCCAGATTGACCTCATCGGCCAGCCCAAATTCCGCCGACGCAATGCCGAACGCATCGGTCCGCACCGCCTCTTTGAACACCTTATTGCCGCGCGAATCTTCCACCTCGAAGGTCATGCTGCGCGAGCCAGCCGCCTCATGACCGGCGCGGTCCAGCGCCAGCGCCCGTATGTGGATGGTCTGGCCCGGCTGATAAATCGGTTTCTCCGTAGTTAGTAAGATCGAGACCTTGTCTTCCAGCCGCACCGGTTGCGTGAAATCGGTAGAGCCGATGGGCGTATCCACCACATAACGCAGCGAGTAACTGCCCGTCACGCCCGCCGGAAAACGGAACTGCGCTTCGGTGGTGCCGCGCTGGTTGAGTGGCCCCGTGAATACCACCTGGTTCGGCGCGCCCGGCATCACCAACTCGATCCGCAGCGCGCTCGCCCCCTTAATGGGATCGTTCTTCGAATCGGTGGCGACCACGCGCACCGCTGCCGCGCCCCCGCTCAGATAGGATTGCTGGGCCATCACATGGACCACCGGCCTTAGCAGCATCTCGGAGATCGAGTCCGTGCCCTCGATCGCAGCGTGAGTATCGCCGGCATAGCGGAAGCGGTAACGCACGCGATGCCACACCAGGTCTTCGATGGCGATCTCCTTTTCGAGTTTGAGATCTGCTTGCCAGGACCCCTTACCTTTAGTAAGGGTGAGCCTCCGCTCCGAGCGTCCCAACACCCCATCCTCGGGATTTAGGACTTCGATGGTGAGAGTTCCAGCGCCGGTGCGCGGTGCGGTGTAGGGTAACTCCACATACAGTGCACTGTGCGAGTAAATGGCGGTTGGTGTGTCGCTATCTGCCGCGTGCGCGCGGTAGTTAGTACCAATCATTGCCACCGAAGCCAGAAACAGGAACGTGGCTGTGACATATCGGGCTTTCATCTTGCCTCCATAACTCCAGAGTCAGACGCTGGCAAGTTAGACTCTTGAGATGGAACAATCGTTACGATGAAATTCCGTTGCTATAGCGACTCACTGTGAAATGCCGCCACAGTGCGCACTAGCAGCTTGCTCCAAAAACTCCAAAAGCGTCAGAGCCACAGATAAACACAGATGAACACAAATCAAGAGGAATTGTTTTATCCGTGTTCATCTGTGTTCATCCGTGGCCCAAGGGTTTTCTTTCGGACTTTCCCAGAAGCCCTCCAGCGCGGCGCTTAGCGCACTGCCGGCGCTTCCAGCACGAATCCCAAATCGTCGAGCGTCGTCCAGATAGCGCGCCGGTAAGCCACCACCGCCTTCTGATAATCCACGTAAGCGTTCACCAGCGAGTTTTCCGTGGTGGCCAGTTGGCTCTGTGCCGTCAGCAGCTCGAAAGCGGTCACCGTGCCGAGCTGATACTTCATCTGCTCGGCATCCACGTTTTGCTGCGACAGATCGCGCGACGTCTTGGCCGCTTCCATGGACGCTTGCGCCAGGTCGAGCTGGCGGTTGGCTGTCTCCACGTCGAGAATCACCTGTTGGTCGATCTGGCGCTGGCTGTATCGGTCGCGCACGCGGTTCACCAGCGCGTCGGTCAGGCTGGCCTGCGCCGCGCTGCTGCGCACCGGAATTCCCAGCGTCAGGCTGAAGCCGTAATAGGGCGAGGCGAAACCAAAAAGCTGGTTCAGCGAATCGCCCAGTCCGCCGGTTACCAGAGCGGTGGTTCCTCCCAGCGGCAATACCACCGGCAGTTGGTTGCCGCCCAGCCCGCTGCTGCCCGCTTGCAGGCTCAGATCGAGGCGCGGCGTCATCTGGTCGCGGGCGACTCTCGCGTTCAACTCATCGACTCCCACGCGACGGCCGGCCGCGCTCAGTTCCGGCCGGTCGTGGCGCGCCTTGGCGATCGCCTCGCCGAGCGGCAGCGCGTGGAACCCCACCGGCATCTCGCGCGGATCGTCTTCCAATACAATTTCCATCCCCAGCGTGTCCGGCTTCAAGTCCGCGCCGATCAACTGGCGCAAGCCGTCCAGCGCCTGTTGATACCCGTACCGTCCCTGAATCAGATCCAGCTTGCGCTGCGCCACTTGCGACTGCGATTGCAGAATGTCGAGTTTCGAAAGGGCCCCGAGTTCCAGCGCCTGACGGTCCCGCTCGTACGACTTCTGCGCCAGGTCGAGCGACTGCTCCAGCACGCGGATGTTCTCCCGCGCCCGAATGGCTTCCCAATACTGCCCCGCCGCATTGGCGATGGTAGTGGCGATTTGCGCCTGGCTCTGTTCGGTGACAATGCGAAACTGCGTGCGAGCCACCAGCAGCGGCGCGCGGATTTGCAGATTGCCGCGGTTCTGTAACAGCGGCTGCGTCACCGAGAAATTCAGGCCGGTGGCTACGCTCGGGTTGAAGAAGTTGAATGCGCTGTTGGACGACGTGCGGGTCGCGTTGAAACCGGCCGTCACGGTCGGCCCGGCGCCGAACACCTGGCTGTAAGACGCGGTCGACGTCTGTCCTAAATCGCTGAGCGTTTCCGCTCCGCTGGTCTGGCTGGCTTCCTGCTGCACGGAGCGCTGCGCGTCGAACTGAAACAGCACCTGCGGATCGAACGGCGCTTTGGCGCTGGTCACCGCATCGGCCGCGGTGTAAACGTCCAGTTCGGTCAGGCGGATGCCAGTGGAGTTCTTGAGCGCCAGGGCCAGAAATGCTTTCAGGTTCAGCACCAGCTTGCCGCCCTGAATGTGCTGCTCCAGACCCTCCACGTCGCGCTCGATCACCGTGTCCGGATGAAACCGGCGTTCGAAGCTTCCCAGCAGGGGAAACGAATCGGACCAGGCCAGGCGCGCCGCGCCGGCCGCCGCGACGAGCGCCAGCGAGCGCCAAACGCCTCTACTCATAACGCAGGGCCTCGATCGGATCGATCCGCGCCGCCTTCAGCGCCGGATAGATCCCGAACACCACGCCTACTCCCACCGATACTCCGAACGCAATCACAATCGACGAGCTGGTCACGATGGTCTTCCAATCCGCCGCGCGCGCGATGAACCACGAAAGGAAGTAGCCGAAGGCGATCCCGAGCACTCCGCCGGCAATCGAAATCAGCACCGATTCCAGCAGGAACTGCCGCACGATATCGCTTCTGCGCGCACCCGTGGCGCGCCGGATCCCGATCTCTCGCGTTCTCTCCAGCACCGTGGCCAGTACGATGTTCATGATGCCTATGCCTCCCACCAGCAATGAAATGGCGGCGATGGCCACCATCACGTAAGTGAAGATTACCTGCGCCCGCTGCTGCTCCGCCAGCAGTTCGGCGGGGATGGTCACCGTGAAGTCCTGCACTCCGCGATGGGTCGAATTCAGAATCGCCGCCACCACTTTGGCTGCCTGCACGCTATCGGCCCCGATTTTCAGTTGCACGTCCACCCCGTCCAGCGGATCGCGCAAATAATGGGTGAGGTCCCAGAAGCGGTACTGAAATGTGTTCAGCGGAGTATAAATCCGGTTGTTCACATCGCTTCCCGAAGCTGCCAGATTCTGCGACCCGGAGGAAGCCTGCCCGCGCAGCACGCCCACCACGCGCAGCCACGTATCCTCAACCTTGATATACCGGCCCACCGCCGGCTCATAGCCCAACAGCCCGGTCTTGGCGGTTTCGCCGAGCACGCAGACCGCGGCGCTGGCCTGCTCCTCGGCCTCGCCAAACGCCGATCCCTCCGCGAACGTCCAGTTATGAATCTGCGCGTAAGGAGATTCCACGCCGTAGAGCCAGGGAGCTTCGCCAACCGGCTTGGGCAGCAGCCGGGAAGGATGCATCGTCCTGCGCGGCGACAACACGTTCATCGAATCCAGGTTGGCTTGAATGATACGCACGTCGCGTTCGTTCAGCCCTTGCGACGATTTCAGGCGCTGCTGTTTCTCCGCGCTGCTGGTGGCGGGAATCGATTCGATCAGCAGATTCCGCACGCCCAATTGCTCGATGAACCGCAACGATTCGTCGCGCGCGCCGGCGCCTATGGCGAGCATTCCGATCACGGCTCCCACGCCGAAGATAATGCCCAGCGCCGTCAGCAGCGTGCGGGTTTTCTGACTCAGCAGGTTTCCGGCCGCCAGGACAAAATCGGAAAAATAGCGGCGCACAAAGTGGATCCGCCGGAATCGCGCCGTCTCGGCCGCGGACGCCGCCTTCATCGCCATACCCTGAGCTTCCTCATGTCGGTAACGGCCCGGCCGTTGCGGCCGCTTTCTTCTGCGGCGATTGTTCCGGGTTCGAAAGCGCCACCACCTGACCTTCCTTCAGGCCATCCACCACCACCCGGCTTTCGCTGCGCCGCACCAGCTTCACATCGCGCGGCGCGAAGCTCGCGCCGGAGGGCGTGTATACATAGGTCCGGCTGCCGCTTTCAAACAGCGCCTGGGCCGGAATCCAAAGCACGCCGCGCAACACATCGGTGGTGATCACGAGACGCACGCTCATGCCGGGCCGCATCTCCGGAGCCGGATCGTCCAGCCGCATCTTGCATTCGAAATGCCGGTCCCAGGGAGAGCCGCTGGTACCGCCCAGGTCTGTCACGTGCCCGTGGAAGGCGCGTCCCGGAAGGGCCACCACCGTTATGTCCACCTTCTGGCCGAGCGCCAGATGGCCGCGATCCAGTTCGCCGATGGTGGCCGTGATCGCCCAGTTGTGCAGATCCGGAATCTCGGCGATCGCCATGCCCGCCCGCACCGCGTCTCCCGGCTGGAAATCCGGCAGCGACATGCCTTCCATGAAGAAGTTGGTCTGCGTATTTTGCTTCAGCGCCACGTATCCCGCGCCATGCGCCCGCAGCGTCAGCGACGCGAGGTTTTTCTTGGCCATGGCCACTTCCACGTCGGCTCTGCCCACGCCCGCCGCCTGCACCTCCACCGCTGCCTGGTTGGTGGCCTTGCGGCTGCCGATGTCCTGACGGATCTGGCTCAAGCGGTCCTGCGCGGCCTTCAAGGCCAAATCGTTCTGCCGCGCCTGGATGGCGGAAAGGATCGGGTTTCTGCGGACGTCGAATTCCGCCAGATGGACTTGGTGTTCGGCGCTCGCGATCGAGTAGGTGTCCTCTTCCAACTGGGCCTGCGCCTGCTTTTGGGCCTGTTCCACTTTCAGCTTGGCCTCGGCCAGGTCCGCTTCGGCTTCTTTCAGCCGGTACTCCTGATCGGTCGGATCGAACTCGACCACTACCTCGCCGGCCTTCACCACCTCGCCGGTCTTGCGCAGCGTGGTGATGTGCAGTTCGCCGCCGGTGGTCATCGGCGCGCTCAGCACTTCGGAGTTGCCACCCCGCAGTTCGCCGGGCGCCGAAACGGTCAGGGTGAGGTCTCCGCGGCGGACCCTGGTGGTGGGAACCTGCGTGTCCACCGGCGGTTTCACGGCCCTGTACATGCGTTGGCCCTGCCACACAATACCGGCGCCGGCCGCGGCGAGGATGGCCGTCACCAGCAGCGCCTTCAAGACGCCGCGCAACAGCCGCCGCGCGCGCCGCGAGCGAGGAGCGCCGGCGGCCGGCGAAGGCGTGGCCGGCGCGACCGTCGAGCTCATTTCTTGTCTCCGTTGCGCGGCGGTTCCACCAGGGTCACCATGCTGCCCGCGGCCAGGCCTTTCACCGCGACCTCATCCGGATTGCGGGCCTCCACTGCGACCACCCGCGCCTCATAGCCGTGCGCGGTCCCGACATATACGATGGGGCGCCCTTTGTCGGTGAACAGCGTCTTGGCGGGCACGCTCACCGCATCCGGAATGCGCGCTATGATCACGTCCGCGCTCGAGTTCATGCCCGGCCGCAGTTGCGCACCCGGGTCGTCGATCGCAATATAGGCCTTAAAATTGCGCGAGGGCGGCCAGTCGAAATTCTGCTCGGTGAGCGGCGAGATTCCCGTCAGTCTCCCGGTCCACGTCTTCTCCGGCAGGGCGTCGATCTTGATCACAGCGGCATTGCCGACCGTGATCTGGCCACGGTCCACTTCGTCGACTTTGGCCTCTACCCGAATGGTGGAAAGATCCGGCACTTCGGCAATCACCGCTCCGGGAAACGCGCGGTCTCCCACTTTGTACGGCTGAGCGTTGAGCCAGCCTTGCGAGTAGTTGGATAAATAGTTGATCACGCCGTTATCCGGCGCCTTGACCTCCATCAGCGCCACCTGGTGGTTGGCGATTTCCAGCTCCGATTGTTCCTGGTCGCGCAGCCTGGCGAGCGATGCGATCTTGGCCTCGGCGGATTTTTGGTGCAATTCCACGGCGGCCTGCTCGGCGTGCAGCTTTTCTTCCGCCACGCGGGCATCGATCTTGCTCTCTTCGCCCTGGATCTCGCTCATGATGGCTTGCTGCGAAGCCTGTAGCCGCGCCTTTTCCAGATCGTATTGGGAAGTCGCCATGTCCAGCTTGTCCTGCTCCGCCGTGATGCGCGCTTGCGCCAGCGCCTGTTCCAGGTTCGCTTTCGCCTGGCGGAGCGCGGCCGTATGTTCCCGAATGGCCTGCTGGGCGGCGCTGGGATCGAAGCGGATTACGGTTTGACCCTGGGTCACCGGGCTGTTGGGCGGCGCCAGCCAGACAATCTGCAAGTCCGACACGCGCACCGGCGCGCTGAGCTGGATGGAGCGCTCCGCCGCCAATTCTCCCCGGCAACGCACCAGCACCAGAAACTCGCCCCGGCGCGCCTTGGCCATGGGAAGATCCGCGGCCGCTTCCACCTTCCGCAACCTCGACCACGCCACCGCGCCGGCCGCCGCGGCCAGCGCCAGCAACAACGCGATCCAATAGCGGGCCTTGCCGGCGCGCCTCATTTCGCGCCCGCTCCCGGTGGCAGGATGTCCGCCGCCACGGTCAGATCCGGCAGCAGGTGGGGATCTTTCGAATCCAGCCGGTAGCGGGCGGCGAAGGTCTTGACAGGGCTATCCAGTGCCGAGGCCGCCACCGGGCTGGCCGAATCGAAACGGGCCGTGAAGGTGAGCGAAGGGTACGCATCCAGATGCACCACCGCGGTCGACCCTGGCTGCAATATCGCGCCATCGGCTTCGTTCACCGCAAGCCGCAGCACCATGCTGGCGGGATCGAAAATGTGCAACAGCGGATTCCCCGCGTAGGTTTGATCGCCCTCCTGCGCGTGGCCCATGGAATTATTCTTCCAGACGTTGTCGAGCGATACCATGCCGTCGATCGGCGCTTTCACGGTCAACTTTTCCAGGTCTTTCTGCAACTGCGCCAGGGTAAGCTTCTGCCGGTCGCGTTGCAGGACCAATACACCGACTTCGGCGCGTTCGGCGTCGTCGTGAAACTGGCTGGACCGCAGCAGGCTCTTGACGTGCTCTTCGGCGTCGCGCAGCTTTTCGGCATTCTTGAGCTGCTCGAGGTCGCTCAACACCGGCCCCTTGCGGATTTCCAGCTTGGCTTTTTCCAGGTCCGCCGTGGCCTGCGCCAGGTCGGACGTCCGCTTGGCGGCATTGCTGCGGTCCTCGGCCATCTTCTGTTCCACCTGGTGGGACA
>Ga0116126_1001507_pt1 | contig 14669 bp, 11 predicted proteins | sample June2015DPH_16_5_FD_89730 | JGI IMG/M metagenome (GOLD analysis project Ga0116126, IMG submission 89730) | Peatland microbial communities from SPRUCE experiment site at the Marcell Experimental Forest, Minnesota, USA - June2015DPH_16_40 | ecosystem: Environmental > Terrestrial > Soil > Wetlands...
ATGTGGTGTCCTACCATCCTCGGCGAGAATTTGACCCGCGTCGTACCCGGCTCAGACGATCCGCCGGCGGGGCGAACGTGAAGAATACCGCGCGGTGGGTTGCAGCCGGATAACACCGGGCGAGTGGGCGGGCATTCCACCACGACTCGGAAGAGACATGAGACTTTCTCTGATCCAGATGACCAGCCGCACGGCCGCTCGAGATGAAAACGTCGAGCGCGCCTGCAATTCTGTTATCCGCGCGGCGGCGGACGGTGCGAACTTGATCGTCTTGCCGGAGTTTTTCAATTGCGAATATTTCCCCCAGTATCGCGACTACCAATACATGGACTACGCTGAATCGGACAGTGGCCCCACCACCGAACGAATGCGCGCTCAAGCCAAAGGATTGATGGTCTGGATCGTTTCCACAATCTTTGAGCTCGCGCGACCCGGCCTTTATTACGACACCGCGATGCTGATCAATCCCGAGGGCGAGATTGTGGGGAAATATCGCAAAGTCCATCCTGCGGCTTTGTTAAGCCTCGAGAAGATATACTTCCGCGGCGGTTCGTCTTTTCCCGTATTCAAAGTCGAAGAATGGACGGTGGGTATTTCCATCTGCTACGACAATCTATTTCCCGAGTCTTGCCGATGCCTGGCCCTGCGCGGAGCCGAGTTGATCATCGCGCCTTATGCCACACCCATCGCCGATCCGTGGGAAAACTTTCTGACGACCCGCGCCCTCGAGAATGGGGCATTCTTGGCGGCCTGCAATCATGTGGGCCGGGAAGGGAACTGGCAGATGTCCGGCAAAAGCATGATCATCTCTCCCCGCGGCAAGATTGCGGTGCAGGCCAGTGGTGCGGAAGAAGAAATTATCTCTTACGACCTTTCCCGCGACGAGGTTTTCACCGCCCGCCGGAACTTTCCTCTGTTTCGCGACCGGAAGCCGGAGGTCTACACCGCCATCAGCACGCCTGTGGAAGCGTTGCTCGATTAAGTTGCAGCAGTGTAGGACGCACCCCACGCGCAGGCGGCATTCTCTCCTATAATCGGATCCAAACGATCAGTTCGGGATGGCCGTCAGGATGACCGTGTTGGCGCGGCCTGACAGTGCGCAGAAAAATATCGCCGAAGCCAGACAGCGGTGATATTCTCACCTTATCCCGCCGAACAGGAGGATAGTGTGAGCCACGACTCTCTATCGCGACGAAGTTTTCTCCGCAATACAGCCGTTGGGTCCACGGGATCGGTGCTGGCCGCGATCCCGCTGGCGCACGGCACGACACCTGGGGCGTCCCCCGTGCCTCCGGCACCCCCGTGGCCCGTCACCGAAGCATCCTATCCGCTTTCAGCGCCGGGCAAGTCCATTGGCCAGACGCGCATCAAACTTGCCAGCATGTTTTCTGACTTTCCCAGCTCCTACAACGACAAAGTGCAGGCCTATGCTCCCAACCTGGAAATGAAGTTTTGCAAGACTCCCGACGAGTTTCGCAATGAGGTGGCGGATGCCCACATCATTCTGGGCGATTTTACCCAGGAGGATTTCCAGGCGGCAAAACAATTGCGCTGGGTCCAGGCGACTGCGGCCGGCGTCGACGAGCTGCTTTATCCGGATTTCGTCGAGAGTCCCGTGGTGCTCACCAACATGCAGCGCATGTATTCACCCACCATCTCCGAATCCGTAATCGGAATGCTGATTACCCTCACTCGCCGTCTTCACGACTATGTCCTGCTTGACCAGCAGCGCAAATGGAATCCCCTTCCTGGGCTGCGCGATGTTTCCGGCATGACCATGGGCATCGTAGGCATGGGTGGCATCGGCACTGATACCGCTTATCGCGCGCACTTTGGTTTCCACATGCGGGTTCTTGCCACCGACCCCAAGCCGCTGCCGAAGCCCGCCTTTGTCGCCGAGCTGCACTCGCCAGAGTGGCTTCCGAAAATGGTCCCGCAAGTCGATGTGCTGGTCAGCGCCGCGCCCCATACTCCCATCACTCACCACATGTTCAACGACGAAATCTTCCGACTGATGAAGCCCAGCGCCTACTTTATCAATGTGTCGCGTGGCTGGCTGGTGGACACCCCTGCCCTTGTCAGCGCTTTGCAGGAGCGCCGCATCTCGGGCGCCGCGCTCGACGTGACGGAGCCGGAACCGCTGCCGTCTGATCATCCCCTGTGGACCGCCGGAAACATCTTCATCTCACCGCACACTTGCGCCCGGGGGCCGGTGTCCAACACGAATTCCATGGAACTCTTCTGCGAGAACATGCGGCGTTACGTCAATGGATTACCACTGCTGAACGTTGTGGACAAGAAGCGGGGCTATTAGTCACCAATGATTAACGCTCGAAGAGCATCCCGGCGCGAGTTCATCCAGCAAACCGGACTGGCGGCTGCGGGAATCGCCGGCGGCATGGGAACATCTGCGGACTGGCGCGAGCCCATCTCACACGCCGCATCTGCTGCTTCGCAAGCTCGCGAGTCCGTGTTGACTATAGCGGCCGTGGGCAGCGTTCTTCAGTCCTACCGCATTTGGGATGTGCACGCTCACCTCGACCGATTTACCGGCGCGACAACGGAGGAGAAGGTGGAAGACTGTCTCCACTGGGCTGATCGCATGGGCGTCGAGCGGATGCTTCTGCTTACCGTTGCCTCTTTTGGGTCAGGAGATGAACCGGATCATCCCAACCCGGAAGATTTACGCCGGATGAACGATGAGTGCATCAAAGCGGTGAGGAAGGCGCCCGACCGCTTCTTCGGTTGCGCTTTCATGAATCCCAACTATATGCAGGCGTGCCTTGATGAGATCAATCGGTGCGTCCGCGACGGCCCGTTGATCGGACTGAAGTTCGAATTCGATACGCCGCGCCATCCCGACGATGGGCCGCACCCAGTCACCTACGGAGCACCGCGCGACCTCAGCGTTCTCGACCCGATTTTCCAGCGTGCCGGTGAGCTGAACGCGGTCATCATGCACCATACCTTCATGAGCACTCTGGGGCCCCAGAACGTCGGTGAATCGACGCCATTTGAGATTGTGGAGGTTGCCAAGCTCCATCCCAATGTTACGGTAATTTGCGGCCACACCGGCGGCACTTGGGAACTGGGAATCTGGCCGCTGCGCGGCGTGAATAACGTTTATGCGGACTTGTCGGGGTCCGATCCCACCTCTGGATATACCGAGATGGCGGTTCGTGAGCTGGGTGTTGAACACGTCTTGTATGGCAGCGACATCGAAGGGCGCAGTTTCGCTTCGCAAATCAGCAAAGTGCTGGGCGCGAACATTCCGGATTCTTCGCGCCACCTGATTCTCGGAGGAAACATGCGTCGCCTGATGGAATCCGTGGCCAGAGCGAGGGTCATCAAGACATGATCGACACCAACGTAGATCTGTTCAACTGGCCGTTCCGGCGTGTGGTGGGCGATGATCCTGCCAGTCTTGTAACCAACTTGCGAAGCAAAGGCGTCACCCAGGCCTGGGTATGTAGCTACGAAGCCCTGCTGTGTCGGGATTTGACCGGCGTGAACGCACGCCTCGCGTCGGCAGCGACGCAATTCGGTCTGAACTTTCTCGTTCCCTTCGGCAGCATCAGCCCCAAGCTGCCCGACTGGCGGGAGGACTTGCGCCGCTGCGTGGAAGTTCACAGGATGCCCGGCATACGCCTGCACCCGAACTATCACGGCTACACTCTGGACGATCCGGCCGTGGGCGAATTGCTGGCGCTCGCCGCGGGGAAAAAGCTGCTGGTTCAGATTGCCGTTTCCATGGAGGACGTGCGGACACAAAATCCGCTGATGAAAATTCCGCCCGTGGACCCGGGCCCGTTGGTGGGGCTTTTGACCCGCTTACCCGACCTTCGCGTGCAACTGCTGAATGCCGGGTACCACGCCGGCGTCAATACCGGTCACATTGACGACATCTCCAGGCTTGAAAATCTGCACTTCGATTTCGCCTGCCAGGAGAGCGTAGCAGGGTTGGCGAAGCTCATCGCACAGACGTCGCCAAATCGTGTGGCGTTTGGCTCCCATTATCCTTTTTTCTACTTTGAATCCTCCTTTCTGAAGGTCTACGAAGCACTGTTGCCGGCCGAACAGGAAATGGCCGTGATGGAAGGAAACGCCCGCCGGCTGATCGGAGAAGGGGCCCTCGCCGCAGGGCGGAATTGACGCATCATCTTCGCGCCGTTCTTCGCGCAAACCGATTTGGCGACCGGTGGCGCCGCGTGTGAGAATTTCTATCGCAGAGCGCACCAAAACCTGCTAAGTTCGCCACTGGGCCGTCTAGCGTCCGGACTCATTGAGCCTCGTCGCCATGGCTGCACAGCATGAAAAAATCAAATCTTGCTCAATTCGTCGTAACGTGTGCGGGTTTAGTCCTCGCCGTGTCTGCACGCGCGGCGGATATTCCTTTCCGAAGTACTTCTGATCAGCCGCCCCGCAAAATCATCGTTGGCACCGTCCTGCAGCCTTTCTGGGGAAAATATCCCGGCCTGAAGGAACGGCTTGAGCAATTGACGGGCATCGTTGATCGTATGCAGGCGCAGTCGGAGCAGGAGTATGCCCAGGGATTGGACCTGGCGGTGCTACCTGAAGTCGCAGTGACCGGCCAGGGCGAAGATGTGGGAAACGTGTCGGAGTGGTCGTACCCGTTGAACGGCCTGCTGCAAGATGCCTTCGCGGATGAGGCGCGCAAGTGCCATTGTTACATCGTTGCGCCCACCTACCTGCTGGAGGATCGCGCCACACAGCGCTGCTCTAATGCCGCCATCCTGTTTGACCGCACGGGCAGCGTCGCAGGGATCTATCGCAAGGTGCAGTTGGTCGTCAACAGCCGCACCGGGTCCATGGAACATGGCGCCACGCCGGGCAGCGAAGAGAACGTTTTCCAGTGCGACTTCGGCAAGTTAGGAATTCAGATCTGTTATGACATGGATTTTGACTACGGTTGGGCGGAATTGGCGCGCAAAGGCGCGGAGATCGTAGCCTGGCCCAGCCAGTCGCCCCAAACTTCTCAGCCCGCCTTCCGCGCCAAGCGGTACCATTACTACGTCGTTTCCAGCACCTGGCACAACAATGCTTCCATTTTTGAGCCTACAGGTAAAATCGTGTCACAAGTTACCTGGGACATGAGTGATGACGTGGTGAAGAAGGGCAACATCAATCCGCCCGGCAACAACATACTTGTTCAAGAGCTCGATCTAAGCTACGCCATCGTTCCCTACAGTCGCGCTCTGAAACGGGGAACGGCCCTCACGCAGGCTTACGGCGACCGCGTGGGCTATCGGTATTACCAGGACGAGGAATGTGGAATCTTCTGGTCAAACGACCCTCGCACGACCATTCACAAGATGCTGGATAAGCTGGGGCTGGACGAAATTCAGGACGAATACCGGCGCGCCGCCGAGTTTTACCATAAAGCCGGGGTCACGGGTTATTAGGCTGGCGGTACTCCCGCCGCTGGCCATGCGCTCCCTCGACAAATGGTCGCACCACGGAGAACTGCAGGTTTGTCCATGGCGAATTGCTGATTCTCCCGGAATTCCGCGAGGATCCGGTCTGCTGCTTGTAGGGGTGACGGGGTCATTACCACAAACCTCTTAAACCGGCAACGCGGGAATCGTTGGGCTTTGCGGATGGTGGTTGAACGCCTCCGCGAATTGGCAGCCGCTTTCATGCCCCCGCATTTGCCGCATCAGGTTGTGAATAGGCCAAATTTCGTCATAAAACAACGTTTGCGCTGCAAACGCCTGGTGGTACCGTTCTTCCACCGAAGTTACATTAACGTAGTTCGTAGGGTAAAAATTCTGGGTCTGTGTTCCCAGTTCCGCCTCAAAGTAGTATAAGGGAAACTTCTTTCCGCTCGCCAGCCAGGCACTGTGGGTAAGTAGCGACGCGGCCCGATGGTCCATATGAAAGTCAATCGGCCAATGCGTGAAGACAATGTCGGGCTTATATTTATCCAGCAGCAGTTCAGTGAATTCGTTATATCGCTGTCCGTCGATTTCCGAGCCCGCGCCATATACGATAGGCAACTTGAACTGTCCACTGTTCGATCCGGAATAGTTCAAACAATCCAAGCGTATCTTCAAAATGTCGGCCATTTTTTGGCAGTTCAGACGGTCCTTGAACTTGCGATCTTCGGGGTCGGTGCCTGGCGGGGGCATTGGTCCCCCGGTGATCGACAAGCCGACGACCTCGTGCCCCTGATCCGCATACAGCGTCAAGGTCCCGCCCGCACAGGTCTGGGGATCATCACAGTGGCCTCCCACGGCGACGATGCGCAACTTCCGATCAGGTTCACGAGGCATCTGTTGCGCCCAGACATTTGGGCCTGGAATAAGGGCGGCTGCGGCGGCCGCCAACGTGGATGACTGGCGCAGCATCGCTCGACGATTTAGTTTAGACATTGAGTTCCTCGATTCGTTCCTTGAAGCGCGGTAGCGGGGGAGTTCCGCCTGTCCTCGACGGAGTGTGCCTGCAACCACCCCGGCGCTAACGCGCCTCCCCTCCCTCTCGGGTGAGGAGCCAGGCAATGCGCCAGCTCCAGGTGGTGCTGGACCGGCAATGAGAAGCCCAGGGCACGCCATGGCGGTGGCGCTACGAGGGCATCTGCGCTACAACGCCGGCAGGAGTTGCATCACGGCCCGATGGCCCTCCTCGATGGCCAGATCGTGGCCGGAGTCGCCGGTCAGGTCCGTGTTGGCGAATGCAATCCTTCCAAAGGGGGCTTTGCGCAGCACATCGCCGGGAGCAGGCTTGCCGTTCTTTCCGTAAACAAATCCGGGCTGCGCTACGACGAAGTGGTGCCCCCAGCGGTTCAGGATAATGCCGGCAATATCGCGCCGCGCGTCAAATCCCGAGGCCGCGAACATCTCCGTAAACTGCTCGCGCACCTTGCGCTCGAAATCGCGAAACGAAGTCGAGAGAATCTCCACGCGCCCCTTGCTGCACTGTTCGGCGGCGGGCAAGCCAGGGTAGAAAAACGGCGTGATAACGGAAAGAACGGTGGGTGAGTCGGGCCCGATGGTTTCTGAATCGGCGCCAAAGGTGGCGATGGTCCGCACCTCCGTCCAATAGCCGAAACCCTCGAACCAGCGTCCTCCGGAAAGTCCGAGTTTGTGAAGGAATCGCCAATTGCGCAATGCCACATTCACTACGATCGTGGCATTGTACAGAAATTGATCGTAGGCTTCTCGATGCGTGGCCGGCAGGTCGCGCACAACGCGTTTGGTAATCCAGCCCCCGCCCGCCATGACCACCGCGCGCGCCTTCAGTCGATAGGCCTTGCCATCGCGCGTGTACATGATGCGGACATACGGCGCCTTTCCCGGTTCTCCATCATGCTCCACTCTGACGGCCGTAGAGCCGATACGAATGCGCACCTGATTGGTGGGCCGGTCGAGCGCGGCAAAGTTGATGCGGTTCCGGCAGATCGCCTCCAGGGTGAGTGGCCCGGGAATGGCGTCCGGAATGAGCGACTTCACGATGTGCCGCGTGAATCCCGTATTGCCCCCAGGAAAACTATGTCGAGTTAAGTTGTTACCTGAGCCATAAACGCGGTAGCGGCAGCCGGTGATCGCGTCGGGACCGGCTCCAATCGCCGCCGCCAGATGCGGCGCCACGAACATGCGGATAAACTCCAGACTCAGGCCGTCGCGTTGCATCAGGACTTCTTCTGCCGTCATGGTGTCGTACCGCCGCAGCAACGCTTCGCTGTCGTGGGGAGGAGACTTGTGGTAGTCGATGACAATCTTGAGATATTTGGCGAAATCGGCCCGCATCGCCGGAGATAACGGCAAGCGATCGATATTCCTCCAGGGGTCGACCACCCACTCTCCCGGCTGCTTTCCGAACTTCTTTCCGAAGTAGAAACCGAAGTTCGGAGGCGGCGGCAAATTGCGGGCAAAGTGATAACTGGTGCGGCTCAGGGGCATGGCCGGCGGCGGCCCTCCCCACTCCTGGTACTTGAATTGGCCCGGGTCCACACCGATGCGCGCGTAGAAGTCCCCCACCAGCTTGGTCTTGGTCGGAATCCAGAACCAGTTCGAACCCTGGGGCGCCATGAGCCGCTGACCATCGACGACAAACTCATTACGTCGCGCCTGGCCGCCGAAAATCGGATGGTTTTCCAGCACCAGGCAGGTTTGCCGAGAGGGCGTCGAGTCTTTGAAATAGAGGGCGGCGGCCAGCCCGCTGATACCTCCCCCCACCACGACGAGGTCAAGAATCTCGCCCGTATCGGTTACGTCCGCCGTGGGAGAATCGAATGCGCCGTCTCGCACGGCATGCGCGGCGAGCATTACCGCCTCCGTATTGCCGTTGGCGAGGGCATAATCACCCACGCCGGTGTATCCGCCCCAAGCAGGCGGATGCTGCTGTGCCAGAAACTCGAGTGGCGTTAGGGATTTGAAGAGCGCACTTCCCGCACCGAGCAGGGTGGAGTTGAGAAAGTCACGGCGGCAAATTCGGCTATTCATGCCTAACGTGCGATCATTGTCGTTTTCGCCCATGGGTTGGACTGTAAAGGTGTCTCTACAAGTAGTATGACGTTAAGTGCAGCCGGAGCGAACCCCACGTCGCGATGCCAACGGCTTCTGATAAAGCCGGTTGGCATAAACCCAGCCGCGGCGATGGTCGCAAATCTGACGGCAGTGCTCGATAAAGTCCCGCAGCTCCTCCAGGCCATAGCTTCGCGCCAGCTCGCGAGCGCTTACTCCCGGTCGCCGGGCTTCGAGAACAAACCAGCCGTCGCGTTCAATGTAATTGGCTTGAACCACGTCATCGGGATGTTCCCTCAGCAATTTGTCACGCAGCGCAGTGCCGCCTCCATTGGCATCCACGGAATCAATGCAGTAAATTCCACGATCCAGGTCCAGCGTAACTCGCGTGATGAGCGGGTCCAGGCCCGTTTTGTAGATGAGTTCCTGGCCGGTGATGTCAAGTACTTGACAGTCAGGCGTGTGGGTGGCGCTGACGATGTAATAATGGTAATTCACCGCCTGGGCCACCAGCAGGATTCCTCCCGGCGCATCGCTGGGATAGATGACCAGTTCGGCCCCTTGCTCGGAAAGCTCCTGCCACACTTCGTTAAAGAAGGAATCGAAGCACACCGCGAAGCCTACTCGGCCGAAATCCGTCTGGTGAACTACCGTTTTCTGGCCCGGTTCGACCGGCGGCACGCGCCGGAATTCCGGCAGCCAGGGGAAGACTTTATCGTAGATGCTGGCCACCTGCCCCTGGCGATCGATCAAAACGGTGGAATTCCGCCGGAGCGCGCCATCCCGGCGATCGATCGGGCAAACCACGTACGTCCGGTGCTTCCTGGCCAGCGCCGACATGGCTGTGACGGCGGGACCGTCTAGCGGCTCCTTGCTTTTGCCATTCATGTCCAGCCCGCGCCAGGTTTCCGCCAGGACGATGATGTCCGCACCCTTCGCTCCCTCGCTATCGACAAGCTGCACCACGGAATCGAGGGGCCGCTCATGCCCTTTGTAGGCGACACTAACGACCTCCACCGGGCGACCGATTTTGCCGGGAGTGCTGCCCATGGGAATAGGGCTCTGCTTGAATACGACCTCCCCCGTCAGGTCGTCGCCGGACGGGCCGGTAAGCCCGGTCCCGGCCAAAGCGCCGATGCCGGCGGAGCCTTTTAAGAAGTCGCGTCTTCGCATGATATCCCTTAACTCCCAGCGGTGATGTGTCCGGTCGGGGCATGACGTGGTACGCCCTCGGACCGTACCCGATTGCGGGTAGTGGGCTAAATCTGTGTTGCTGGAATAAAACCCCAATCAGGCTGTAAAATGCTAACAATGTACCCCTCAGTTCGCTTGACCAGTTGGAGGTCTTCCTCAATCCACTGAACTTGGCAGTTGTCCCCTATCCATCGCCTTGCTTCATGTCGCTCAACCTTGCGCCTCTCTACCACCTTTTGCACCAAGTCGTCCCCAGCATTCCCATACCGATAGTGGTCTTCCCAAATTCGTCTCTATAAACCGCTCTCTCCCGCCTTGCCTGCGTATATATATTCGCCCGATGCTGCGTTGGTGCGTGAGATTGCGTAAAGACCGGGCGTGGTTGGCAGCCCTTTTTTGACTAACTCCTTGAAAGGACGTTTATGCGCTTCAAGGAGCTTCTGAATGATGTTTCCCAGTTCCACTTGGCGCTTTGGTATCCATTCCTGGGATTCCGGCATAAGTCCCCCTTTACGACGAAAATTCAGTCTACCAACTTTTTTAGGTGAGGATGCAAGATTATGCCCAACACGCGATTGCGCGGGAGCTTGACATCACTCCCTGTGGCAGTAAACTGGTGCGATAGTGGGGGGGGCAGGCAGCGGCGGAAAAGTACCGCCAAAATCCAAGGAGGAGCACAAGGTCACAGGAGGATCAATCATGAGATTGCTGACGTTCTCACGCATGGGTCTGCTCTTGGAGTGTGCACTGGCCCTGACGGTTGCGTATAGGTGCAACGCGCTTGGGGCAAGCCAGTCGAGCGGTGACCGGATCGTGCGAGTGGTCACTGTAAGTCAAGACGGGCTTGAATTCGGGAGCCATGACCTTTTGGAACCGACCATGGAACGCCTCAACCGAGCGGCCTCGTTCCACCCCGATATTGCTTGCCTGCCGGAAGTTTTCAGCAATCGCGCCCCGGAGCAGGTTCCGGGAGTGGTCACGGAGCGGCTGGCGGCGTGGGCGCGCGAGCACTCGTCGTATGTAATTTATGGGTTGAAAACGAAGCAAGGTGACTTGGTCTATAACTCCGCGATTCTGCTCGATCGCAAGGGTCAGGTCATCGGGAAGTACAACAAGGTCCATCCCACCGAAGGGGAAATGAAGGAGAGAATTACACCGGGCGAAGATGCCGGTCCGCCCGTTTTCACGACCGACTTCGGCGTGATCGGCATACAGATCTGTTTCGATGTGAATTGGCGCGACGGTTGGCGCCACCTGAAAGAACAAGGCGCCAAAATTGTGTTTTGGCCCTCCGCTTATCCGGCTGGACGTCAGCTCCCGGCCCTGGCCTTGACAAATCAAATCTACGTCGTCTCCGCCGTCGAGGGCGGGGCTGCACATATCTATGACATCACTGGCGAGCCCTTGGCCACTACCGGGAGATATCAGGAGTGGGCGGGGGCGGCGCTCCCCCTTGGTAAGCGGCTGTTTGAGGTTGACTACAACGCTGCGAAAGCTCAGGAAATTCAGAAGAAGTATGGATCGAGGGTTGAGGTCACATGGTATCACGATAGCGATTGGGTCACAGTGGCGTCGCTCGATCCAAATTTGAGCACGGAAGACCTTATCAAGGAGTATGGCTTAACCCCGCTGGATGATTACATTGCGAGGTCTGCGAAGGAGCAAGACCAGGCAAGAGCCGAGGCGGAGCGCAAAGTACAAGCTGCTAAATGAGTCGCAGGAAACGTAAGAAATTCCTGCTCGGGTGATGCCAATTTCGGCCAACCGTCCCCACGCGGACCCAGTGGCACCGCCAATTGCCACTGCTAGACCCCCAAAAGGGCTCGCTGGGAAATTCGCGCATCGCCAAATCGTGTTCAATCTAAATTTCGGTCAGATTTTCACAATAATCCGCTTCTTGTACATCAGCATCAATATTCCCAGCCACAATGTCATCCAGAGAGCTGCGTACAGCTCCGATCCATTCGTGGGGCCGATCCAGTTCGCGAAAAACTTGGCAATCACCTCGGGCAACGGAACCCGCGTACCGTCCGCCAGATGGACCTTGATCAGCTCCAAGTTCGTCAAGGAATCGGTAGTGCCCGCCACTACCCAGAGGAAAAGTGAATTGACCCCGACAATGATAAAGGGCTTCGTCCACCAGGTGATTTTCCGCAAATCAGCCACATAGTAACAGCAACCCAGGATGACCATAGCCATCCCACACATGAAAACCACCATGGAACTGGTCCAGAGGTTCTGGTTGATGGGAATCCACACACTCCAGATCAAACCTAGAAGAAGTCCGGCATTCCCCGCCACGAGGAAGGTCCGGACTTTTTCCATCGCGGAGCGAGCCGAGCGCAGATACAATCCCGCCAGCACACCAATCAACATGTTGGCCACGGCCGGAAACGTCCCCAACCAACCTTTTGGTTCCCAAATGTCGTTCCTCAATCCGAGATGGTGGGGCGTTAGATGGAGATCGACGTAGCTCACCCAGTTACCAGCCTTCGCCAAGGTTGGTACTCCCATGCCGGGGACGGGAACGAACTTCAATAGGATAAAGTAAAGCACCAGGATGGTCGCCGAAATAATCGCCAACCCCCGTGGTTTAACCTTCAGGTAAAGAATCGCGGCGAAGAAATAACAGAGGCCAATTCTTTGGAGCGCGCCGAAAAGGCGGATATTCGACAGATGGTACCGGGTAAGCCCATCCATGTAATTGTAATACCAGGTCATAAAAACCCCGACGGCGAAAAGTATCGCGGCCCGCTGAAGAATATGAACAAAGAGCTTCCCCTGGGAATCCCCGCGCGCCCGCCGCCCGGAAAACGAATACGGCATCGCCACGCCGACGATGAAGATGAAGAACGGGAAAATCAGATCCGCGATCGTCCAGCCGTGCCATTTGACGTGGGAAATTGGCGCATAGGTGAAACGCTCGTCGCCGGGCATGTTTACCAGGACCATGGCGATAAGGGTTGCGCCGCGAAAAATGTCCAGGGAAAGCAACCGCTCCTTGGGTTTCGCGATTGGGAGTGATGCCGGTTCAGTGCTGACCACGGGTCCTGGTGTGGTTACGCTGCTCATTTTTCTCCCCTTTTGATGAGAGGCGCGTCCTGACAATTCTCTTCGGGCCCAAAAATAACTGCTCTTCGATGTGCCGCCCTTGGTTCTCAGTTCCTTGGGATTCCGTCCATTATAATCTTGTTATGCCTCTACCGTTCAAACAAACATATTGACATTTTGACCGATGTCGGGCATTTATCATGTGTGATCAGTCGATTCGACTGTTGCGGACTTCTTCCTCGGTCGAAGCGGCGATAGGGCGCATACACTATTAAAATTGCATTCGTCGGGGACCTGCCCCTGCTCCCCGGAAGGGCCTTTTATTGCTGGCATCTTCTCACCAAGATGTATTGGGCTAGACAAACCTACATCGTCGGAGGGCAAATGAGAAAGGGATTAGCTCTAGGTGGCCTGTACCTCTTTTTGCTCGCGGGATTGAAGCTGAGTGCCCAAACTGAAGCGGAAATCACTGGAACCGTCACGGACACCAGCGGGGCAGCGGTCGTGGGAGCCAAAATCACAGTAACCAACACGGGCTCCCGCGGCGTACGGCTGGTTACGTCCGACAATGCGGGAGTTTATGACGTGCCGGCGCTGGTGCCTGGCCTCTACGACGTGTCGGTAGAGATGACGGGCTTCAAGACCGAGGTCCGATCCCAAATCGAGTTGCAGGTGCAGCAAGCAGCCCGCATCGATTTCCAGCTCCAGGTCGGGCAAATCAGCCAGAAGATTGAGGTCGCGGCTTCCGCCGTGCAAGTGAACACCGAGAACGCCACGGTGGGCTCGGTCATTGAAAACGAACGCATTGTCGAGCTTCCCTTGGACGGCCGCAACTTCTTGCAGTTGACCGCCCTCGACGCCAACGTGATGTACGGATATTCTCCGGACGTGGGAGCGGCCACCAGCCGTATGGGTGGCGAACGCGTCCAAATGGACATCTCCGTGGCCGGGGGCCGCCCGGAATTTGACTATTACACTCTCGATGGAGTCAGCAATACGGACGTAGCCTTTAACACTTACACCTTCCTTCCGTCCATTGACGCCATCCAGGAGTTCAAGATTCAGACCGGCGTCTTCCCGGCGGAATTCGGCCGCGGGACGGCCCAAATCAACGTATCCACGAAGCCCGGCACCAACTACCTCCACGGGTCCCTCTTCGAATTCGTGCGAAACACTTCTACGGACGCGCAAGCCTATTGCTTCAGTGGGCCTTGCCCTCCGGGAGCCATCCTGCACCAGAATCAGTTTGGAGGGGTGGTGGGGGGCCCGGTGTACATCCCCCACGTGTTCGATGGCCGGAACAAGCTCTTCTTCATGTTCAATTATGAGGGCTTCCGGTCAAGCCAGCAAGAGACCGAATCGGGTATTGTGATGACTCCAGCGGAGCGCCAAGGGGATTTCAGTTATTACGCGAATACCGCTCCACTCTATGATCCCGCCACCCGCGTGGTGAATACGGCGCCCGTCACCATCGGCGGGACGGTTTATCCGGCCGGTACAGCTGTTACCAGCGTCCAGACGTTTGCCAGCGAATGCGGTGGGGCCAATGTAATTCCCAACGGGAGCAATTGCCCGGGAATGCCCTCGCGCATCGATCCCATTGCTGCCAAGCTCCTGGCTTTCGAGCCCCTGCCCACCGTTACCGCGGCGCTCCCTGGTCAACTCAATTTGTTTGACTCCTTCCCGTCCACCCAGGTGAACAACCAATACACGTTCCGGGGGGATTTCAACCAGAACGACCATTCCACCTGGTTTGGCCGCTGGAGCCAAACTGGCGAGGTAGGCTCAATCATCAACAGCGCGATTGCCCAACAGAACAATAACCTCGCTACCCACGCCTATCAATTCGTGCTGTCGAACGTGTACACCTTGAGTCCCACCCTGGTGAACGATTTCCGGTTTGGCTACAACCGGCTCATCAACGGCATCCTGCAACACGAC
>Ga0116126_1001509_pt1 | contig 14662 bp, 9 predicted proteins | sample June2015DPH_16_5_FD_89730 | JGI IMG/M metagenome (GOLD analysis project Ga0116126, IMG submission 89730) | Peatland microbial communities from SPRUCE experiment site at the Marcell Experimental Forest, Minnesota, USA - June2015DPH_16_40 | ecosystem: Environmental > Terrestrial > Soil > Wetlands >...
CCGACCGGCCCCTCCGAAATTGTGCGCAGCAGCGCGCATCGGTCCATCGGGCGCCGCCCCGACGGCTTGGCGCCCGGAAAACCGTCACCGTCGGCCTAATCGGCCGCCGAACGCCTCCCACACGCACGACCGGCGCGGTCCCTGGACACTGTTGCGAGCCTCGGTCCGCCGACAACCACAAGATCTTGGGGCTACCTGAGTCAAGTGCATACCCAGTATGGGCATTATCGGCAGCCATTTGGACCTCACCTCGGGGCGGTTGGGATATCAAGCGCAGTCGGCTGCCGGGGTCTGCGGGCAAGCCTAAACGGGACCATGGTCTTGGCGGTCTTTGCACAAGCCACATAGTGTGGGATGCATCGGAAGCCGGCATCGCTCGATCGAATCGAGTGCGAATGAAAGGACGGAAAAACAGGAGGGGTCGACGGCCGCCCTTTTCTTGCTTGTCGCCTCCCATCCCGACCTGCCCGCTTTGCGGCGGCCCTATGTTCTTGATCGAGCGACTGACTGCTGTTCAGATCCAGCTCCGGTCTCCGCCGCAAGCCCACCTTGCCTGAGATGCTAAAGCCGATTCCTTGCCGACCATCCAACGCTTCCTCACGCGGTCGCTACTCGTGCGCCCTCGCCACCGAGCTCCTCACTGCACTGCGATCCTACCGGCTTATCTCCTCTCTTTCGGCCGACCCTTTGCCGCCTCCCAACCGCGAGCTACGTTTGGCACAACGCGTCCACCACACCGCCTTGCCATGAGACATCCCATCCCAACGTCTGGCGTACCAGCAACAGCGATTCAAAACGTCCTTGCCGCTCCGGACAGCGTCGATTGTAGCTCCAATGCCTTTCCTTTTAGCGCGCCACCAGATGGACCGGGCCAAGCAAGCCCGATGCGGGCCCGCGATCGCTTACCGACGCGGCAGGCGGAGCACCCGGACCGCGCCCGGTCACCGTTGTGCGCACTTCCACTTCGAGATCGTTGGAGCCCGCTTTCACGAGATTGGTCACTTCCCAACGATAGGGCTGCCAGCCATGGGTCTCCAATTCTCTCCCGTTCAGTTTCACGCGCGCGTAGTCGTTTACATTGCCAAGCTCGAGAAAAACACGCTTCCGTTCGGGCGCGGCGGCAACCGTGAACTGCTTGCGATACGTTGCCGGACCGGCAAACGATTGCGTGCCCAGATCCTCCCACGATTTCAGCGGGATGGTCATCTGTTTGCCGTTAAGCTCCAACGTCCAGTCTCCGGCCAACTCCGCCAGCATAGTGCCTGCTGCGAAAGACGGCTCCGACGCGCCCACTCCGTTGGGAAGAGGCCCGATCACTAGGACCTTGGCTTCATAAGGTCTGAGCATCAGCGGAAAGCGCACCGAATCACCGTCGGCAGTGGCGGCGGAGAGCGGATGAATCTCGCCAGTTGCCAGGTCCCATGCTTGCGCCTGACCGCTGCCGGCGACAGTTGCCACGCGGGATTCCGCCTGGTTGCTCTCGTTGAAGAAGAAGTACATCTCGGCGTCGCGCCAGCTCCGGTGCGTGTACGTCAGCCGGGCGAACTCGGCGTCCAGCTTCACATCCGGCTTAGGCAGCGCTGCCAGCACACGCGCGGTGATGTCGCCGGAGGGTTCGATGAGAGTGGCGAAGCTTAAGTCTGGTACGTCCTTGGCATGCAGGAACGTCTCGTCTACGATCAGCCCCGGAGTCTTGCCTACGAAAATCGCCTTACCCCCCGCTTTGACGAAAGCCTTCAACCGTTCCAGGCCGGAGCGCGTGATCACCGTCATGGACGGAAAGACAATCGCCTTGTAAACCTGGCCGCTGAGGTTCTTGAAACCACCATGCTCGATTGTGGCTACCGAGCTGAGCGACTGCTCGTCGAAGTAATCCCAATCCACCTGATGCTCGAACAACTGCCAGCCCAGCTTGGTCGTGCTGCGGTCGGCCTCCTGGTCGCCCATCCAGATGCTGTTGCCGGGATGGTACAGACCGACCTGCGCCGCCGGACGGCCGATGGCCATCAGATAGCCGCCCCGATTGGCATACCATGCCACCATCGCGGCCTGCGGCGGCGCCGCGAACGTCGCGGGCGCCGGAGTGGAAGGGTCGCCGCCGCCGCGCAACACGGGAACGCGGAGTTGCAGAGCCGTTACGCCGCGCACCAGTTGAAAATCCAACTGGTACTTGCCGTCGATGCCCACCCCGCCGCCTTCTTCGGCCCAGACCTTGGGTTTGCCGAAGAGATGCGCCGCCGATGACGCCAGTTTGGGGAAATTATTGTTGATGTTCCAGGTCCCGTCCGGCCGGTGTATGGCATCCGGAACAAGCTGGTTGAGGTTGTCGATTCCTGGCACCTCCACGTACCGGTTGTCGCGGAAGTAGTCGCCTTCGCTGTGCTCCAGCGCGATCATGGTCTCTTCATGGTTCAGGTGCACCAGGTATTCCGCGTTGTGCTTCCTGCACCACTCGGCCTGCTCTCCGAAAAAGCTGTTCTGAAAAATCGCGCTCCACACGTCGTAGTAGTCGGCTCTGGCTCGCCGCGTCTCTTCCGACATCTCCATCCCTCTGCCGGGGAAGAACGAGGGAATGTAGGGCTTCAGGTCATAGCCTTTCCGCTGCTCGAATTCCTCCAGCAATTTCGGAGTCCATGGAATGGCGCTGCTGTAATCCGGCTCATCGCCGAAGAAGCCCAGAACGATTTTGCCAAACCGATCGCCTACCGCTTGCCGGTAAGTTTCGTGTGTGATCTTCAGAAAGGCGCGGGTGGCTTCCGGGTCCAGGTAATCGATTAGTGAGTAGAGGGCATCCTTTGCCCGCGTCCCATCTTCGCGATTGAAGTTCCGTGTCGGTGAACTGACGTAAACGTGCCTCACGAAGACTACTTCCCAGGAAAGGCGGGGCTCGTTGGGGGTCGACCCTTGGGCTGGCACGGTCCATTTGAGTTGGCCGTCCGGCGGAACCGGAATGGGAATAACGCCCTGTATTTTGTCGTCGGTGGACGTCTTGGTTGCGAAAATTGCCAAAGTGTCGGGCGGCGCCGGCATGGTGAGCGTCTGGCCCGGCACCACGTGGACCCGGATATCGGCGACGATGCCCTGCATGGCGAGTTGCGGGTACTGCCTGCTGATGTTGCCCCCGGCAAAGCCGCTCGGGTAGTCGGATTCGTCCTGGATCCACAGCCGCATGCCGCGCTTCGCCGCTTCCTCAACCGTGAACTTCACCTGGTCCATATGCTCGGGCGAGAGGTACTTCGGTGAGCCACGCCCCGGCGAAAGGTTCACCACGAAAATGCCATTGGCCGCGAGCCGGTCGAAATCCCGGACGATTCTGGCCCGAACTTCCTGCGGGTCGGGGCCGTTCCAACTGGCAAACGGCTGGATGGCGCCGTATTCGCGGGGTGGCGCTTTGAAGTTCGCGGCTACCTCGCGCAAGGTGGGAATCGTGATTTCTTGCCACGGCCTTTGCGCCAGCGCCGTGGATGAGAAAAGTACAAGCGTTCCGGTGAGTCCTCTCAGCTTCATGCATCTGCCTCCGGTGACGGTCGTGATTGTATCAAGCTTCGGGACACCCGGACTCGTTGCCACGCATCTGGCGCGGTGATAAGCTCTCAGCGATAAGTTCAGTTCCAGGAGATCGACTTGAGCCCATCGACCGCCACTCACCGAACGTATGCAATGGCACTCATCCTTTGCGCCGTTGCGATTCAGGCGGCGGCTCAAACCACCCCTTATACTCCACCGCCATCGCCGCGTGTCAAATTGAATTTTGACTTGAACTGGAAATTCATCCGCGACGATGTGGCCGGTGCGGAAGCTCTCGGCTTCGATGATTCATCCTGGACCACGGTCAGCACCCCGCACACTTTCAACGACGTCGACTCATTCCGCCAGATCATCTCCCACAGCGGCGGCGATCGCGGCACGTACAAAGGGCTTTCCTGGCCGGCGAAGGCCGGCGGCGGCCCGCTGTACGATATCGCCTGCCACCGCATCGACCTGATGAATTGTCTGTTCGGCCGGCCCTTGCGGGCCACCGGATACCGTTCCACGCTGGTGCACCCAATCGCGGTGGAAGACAATGCCACGGTCCTGATCGAGCACGATTCAGGCCTGCGCGGAATGGTGGATGTGCGCTGGCACTCGAGGGTGGCGCGCGACGAGTTCCGCATTCGTGGCACCGACGGCGAGATGGATCTGACGCCGCTGAACGCGCCCGCGCTCAAGTTTCCCGGAGGCGCCGAAGAAGTGCCGGCGGCCGCCAACCTGCACTACCCGTGCGTCGAGGATTTTGCGCGTGCCGTATTGGAAGGCCGCCCACCGCGATCGAGCGGCGCCACCGCGCTCGAAACCGAGTGGGCGATGGGCCAGGTGCAGGCGAATCTATAAATGCCGGCTCATTTCGGGGCGCGCGAGCGTAAGAGCCTGTCAGAAAATAACCGGGCGACCCCCTTCGGTCGCGGCTCTGCTTCCGCTTACTCGATCCAGATGATTCCGCGATGAAACGCCACGGCCACGGCTTGCGCCCGATCGTTGCATCCCAGCTTGGCGAACACATTACTGGCATGAACCCGCACGGTTCCCTCGCTGATCGCCAGCCGGCTCGCGATCTCTTTGTTGGATTCTCCGTGGGCAATCAACTTGAGTATCTCGAGTTCCCGCGGACTCAGTTCGGGGCAAGGCATTCGTTCGGCCAGGCACGACGCGATCTCCTTGGGAAGCGGGCGCTGGCCCGCATGTACCGCCCGGATCGCATCCACTAATTCGCGGCCTTTTACATCCTTCAGAAAGTACGAGCGCGCCCCGGCCTGGAAGGCGCGAAACACATCCTCGGTTCCGCCGTACGAAGACAATACCATGATCCGCGCGCGCGGAAATTTCCCCAGGATGGCTGTAATCGCATCGATCCCGCTTAATCCGGGGAGCCGCAAATCCATCAGCGTGACATCCGGCTGGTGCTCTTCGAAGAGCGCCACCGCCTGCAGCCCATTGCCGGTCTCAGCCACGTTCACCATGTCGGGTTGACTGTTGATGATCGCGCTTAGCCCCACCCGCACAACGAACTGGTCCTCGACGATCATGGTGCGAATTCGCCCGGCATTGTTCTTTTGGTTCATTAATAATCTCCGTGCGCCCGCTCGCCAATCGGCACTTCGACAAGCAACTCGGTCCCTTCGCCCTGCCGGCTTTTCAGCGTCAGGTGGCCGCCGATTCTTTCAGCGCGCTCGCGCATTCCAATCAATCCGTAATGCCCGTTTCCGGACGGAGAGAGGTGTTCCGGATCGAAGCCACGGCCGTCGTCGCGCACGCGCAACGCGAGCGAATCCGGCGTATATCGCAGCTCAACGTCCACAGTCCGGGCATGAGCGTGTTTCACCGTATTCGCCAATGCTTCCTGAAAAATACGCAGCAGGTTTATCTCCGTCGATGGACTCAGCTTCCGCGGCGCACCGACAACCTGTATGCGCGTCTGGAGAGCGGCCGCCAACTGCTTGGCGATTTCGGGCAGCGCCGCGGCCAGATTCGGGCATTCCAGTTCGTCGGAACGGAGGTCGGCGATGGCCCGGCGGGCCTCGGCGAGACTATATCTTGTCAGGTTGCAAGCCTCGTCCAGGCGCTCCCGCAAATCGCTTTTGACGTCCGGCAGGTGCATGTGCACGGCATCCAACTGCAGCGCGATACCGGCGAGATTCTGCGCCAGCGTGTCGTGTATATCCTGCGAGATCCGGTTGCGCTCGGCGAGCACGGCGGAGTATCTGGCTCTCAATCCTCGCATATGGAGCCAGTACAGCAGCCAGGCAAACAGCATCGCGGAAGGAATGACAATGGCGGCAAACAGCGGCGTCCGATAGAAAGGCGGCTTGAGATAGAACGAAAACGCGTCGCCGGTCTTGTTCCAGGCTCCATCTTCTTCACCGGCTACCACGCGGAAACGGTATCTCCCGGGACTCAGATTGGCGTAGTAAGTGAACCGCCTGGCGCCCGCGTCGATCCAGTTCTGGTCAAGGCCTTCGAGTGTATATCGGAACCGCATCTTTTCCGGGGCGGAGTAGCCCAGGGCCGCATAGTGAATCTCAAAATCGCCCGCGCCAAGCGGCAACTCGGCGTACTGCCGCAACGGTTGCTCCCGCTTGTTCAGAATGGCTTTTTCGATATAGACCGGGGGGACAAAGGTATTGGGGAAGATCCGGTCCGGCTCGACGACCACCAGTCCGTTCATCGAGGTGAACAGGAGCTGCCCGCCGGAGGTTCTCAAGGCGAGCGGCTGGTTGCCCACGTTGCCCGCTCTGGTCTTCATGCCGTCTCTCTCGCCGTAGGCAACCGAGACAACCTTCTTGACCGTACCCGCGGCAAAGCCCCGGAGATCCCGCTTGCTTACCCTAAATATTCCCTGGGCCGAGCTGAACCAGAAGTTGCCATAACCATCGTCGATGATCGCGTAGACAAAACCCGTCAAGAGCCCCGAGGCGGAAGTCCAGTTGAAAAAAACTCCATCCTTAAGCCGCGAGAGTCCGCGCCGGGTGGCGAACCAGAGAGCGCCCTCTTCGTCCTCGTGGACGGCGACGACGCGGTCGTTTGCCAGCCCGTCTCTGGTTGTAAAGTTGGTGAATTTGCCGTTGGAGTATCTGCTCAAGCCTTTGCCGAGCGTGCCGGCCCAAAGAGCGCCGCTGTGGTCGCGCACTATGGCGCGAACCTGATTGCCGGCTAAGCCATCTTGCGTCCGGTAGTTTCGAAACACCCCGCCTGCATACTGAAAGAGGCCGGCGCCATCCGTGCCGATCCACATGCGGCCTTCGGCATCCTTGTAGAGTGCTTCGATTTCGAAGGTGCCCGTCCAATTGGGCACCGGCGTCAAGCGGCCGTCTTTCATCCACAGCAGGTCCTTGCCCGCCGAGATCCAGAGATTCCCGATCGAGTCCTCGGCAATCGACCTGACGTCGCCCAAGCGGGAGCCATTCACGTGCGTCCATGTTGCGAAGCGCCCGTCGTGGTATCGGGCGAGCCCGTCGACGGTTCCAATCCACAGGCCGCCGCGACTGTCCTCGAAGACAGCCCGCGTCCGGTCGTCCGGCAATCCATCTTCAACCGATACCGTGGAAAGCTGCCTGGTCCGTAATCGTGCCAGCCCGTTCGACTGCAAGCCCAGCCAGATGCCCGCCTCGCGATCCATGCACAAGGTGTAGATGCCGCCTAAGCCGGCGCCCCCTTCCACCGAAACCGCTTCGAAGGCCCCGTTGTGCAGCTTGGTAATCTGCTTCCCCCGCACCGCCCACACCCCCCCTTGCGGGTCTTGATAGAGTTTGTTGATCGGGCCGCCGGCGTGCGGAGCGCCGAAAGTCTTCGAAACGCCGTTCCTGCGTTGCTCGATCACTCCGTCGCTGTAACCGATCCACAACGAGCCGTCGCTACCGCACAGCAACTGCCCCAGCACGGCGTTATCGCGTGCAGGCTTCGGCAGAAAGCGTTCCAACCTATCGTTCGCGAAGCGATAAATTCCATTGCGCGTCCCCGCCACGAGACCTTCGGAAGACGACCAGCACACCGCCGTGCGCGCATCGGCCGATCCATCGTCGGGCGTGAAGCGCGCGAATACCCCGTGAGAATCGCGCACCAGCCCTTGCGCCGTAACCATCCAGATGTTGCCTTGGCCGTCTTTGGCCAAAGACCTGATGACATCGTCGGGAAGGCCGTCCGCGGTCGTGAAGGTCCGGAATCTTCCGTTCTTGAGGAGAGTCAGGCCGCCTCCATAGGTTCCGATCCACAGGCCGCCGTCGTCGTCTTCTTCGAGCGCCCACACCTCGTCGTCTTTCAGCGCGCCGGTCTGGGTATTGAATGCGGTGAAGCTTTCTCCGTTAAACCGAACCAGCCCGCCATCGGTCCCGAACCACATGTATCCATCCCGGGTTTGGACGATGGCTCTGACGCGGGACTGGGCGAACCCTTCGGCTTCCCGCCAGAAGTCGACTCCATATCGGGCGTTCTCCTGATGCCAGGCTGAGTGGAGTGGGGTGCCCGGGGCGGTCGACGCGCACAGCGCCGGCCTCGGCGAAATGGCCGCTAGGCTGAACAGCGCGACAAGCTTCCACCTCCCACGGCATCGCCTTTTCGTCAACATTCTTCGGGTGTTTCGTTCAATCGTACCGATGGCCGCACCCGCAATCAACCGCGTGCCGTGCTCCCCAATGTCGCCCTCGCGATCCTCAGGCATGGCGACTAGTCAATCCGCATAGTTCCTAATTATGACATTTGCATATGTCGGGGTAAACCGCAGTGTAATGACAAGCAGCCCGCCATGGCTTAGCATTCTGGCCAGTGACAAGGCGGATGGGAGTTTGCTTCGTCGCCGTGGTGGCTGTTGCCGCCGGCGCGTCCTTGCTGAGCAGGGAACCCCTGTCTGCGTCCGAGCCCGACGAGGGTCGGGTATCGATCTTCAACGGCGAGAGTATGGACGGATGGCACATCGGGATTCGTCTTACTGGTTGTAACCGAATCAGGTTCGAAAGTACCGCTTGCCCGATTCTGTCCGGTGCATGAGAACACTTATGGAGCGTACGTTGGAGTCGGCCGGAACATCCGAAAGGAAAGGTTTGGCCTGACCAAGGAGCAACGACAATGAGGAACATTAGAACTGTAATCGGCGGGCTCATCGCGATTGCCACCCTATCGATCTGCGCTTTTGCGCAGAACAGTGGTTCAATCACCGGCACGATCAAGGATTCGCAGGGCGGGGTGATTCCCGCAGCGGCGGTGGTAGCCGTAGACCAGGCAACCGCTCTTCGCCAGACGACAACTACCAGCACGGAAGGGAACTTCATTTTCCCGGAGCTTCCGCCGGGGACATACACGGTCACTGTGGAAGTAAAGGGCTTCAAGAAGAGCGAGAGCAAAGACATCGTCGTGCCGGTGGCCACCAAGGTGGGCGTGGGCGACATCGTTCTGGAGGTGGGCAGCACCGCCGATACCATCACCATCGAAGCCAATGCCGCGACCATCCAGATTCAGGCGGATTCGGGCGAGCGTTCCGACGTCCTGACCAACCGGGACATTCGGAACATCGGGCTCAACGGCCAAAACATCGTCGATATGATGAAGTTCATTCCCGGTGTCAACGTGAGCGCCCTGGTGGCGAACGCGGCTTCCACGGTGACCAACATCACGGGCAGTTTCCAAGTCAACGGCACGCGCAGCCTGGAACACGAATACACGATCGACGGGATCACCAACGTGAACCTGGGCAACAACACCGGAGCGCTGGTGTCGATCAACCCCGACGCGCTGGAAGAGGTCAAGGTGCTGACGTCGAACTACCAGGCGGAGTATGGCCGATCGGGCGGAGGCGTAATCGCGCTGACCACGCGCGGGGGAACCAACGAGTTTCACGGCGGGGCGCGCTACTTCCGCCGCCACGACAGCATGAACGCCAACACCTACTTCAACGACGAGCGCGGCGGCCAGGGGCCGTCGTACTCGCGCCCTCTGTACCGCTACAATTTCTACGGGTGGGATTTCGGAGGCCCCGTCTGGATCCCCAAGGTCTATAACGGCAGAAACAAGCTCTTCTTCTTCGTCAGCCAGGAATACTACCGGCAACTGGTGCCCCAGACTACGTCGCAAAACATTCTGGTGCCCACGGCGGCGGAAAGAACCGGCGACTTCTCGCAATCGGTGGACGGCTCGGGAAAGCACATCACCATCACCGATCCCACCACCGGCCAGCCGTTTCAGAACAATATGATCCCGCAGAGCAGAATCTACGCGCCTGGCGAGGCCATCTTGAATTTCCTGCCCCCGTCCAACACCACCGCGGGCGGATTTGGTTACAACTACTCTTCCCAGGTGCCCAGTTCTTACCCCCGGATGGAGACCATCCTGCGCGGCGACTGGACAATCAACGACAACGCGCGGCTGAGCGTGCGCTGGGTTTACAACCACGACGATCAGCAATTCGCCTACGGCACCACGACGGCTTCCTGGAACTGGCCGCTGACCATCACGGACCGGAAGAACGGTCCGGGCAGCGTGCCAAGCATTTCGCTGACCAAGAACTTCGGACCTACCGTGGTGAACGAAACCGTATTCGGAATTGGGCGAGGCGGCGTAACGATCGCGCCGGAGGGCAACTCGATCACTCGCGCGGCGTCGGGCATTGACACACCGCTGCTGTACCCCAACGCTAACACGCCCGGCTACATCCCGAGCCTGACTTTCGGCGGGATCGCGAGCGTCTCTTCGGCCGCCAGTACCAGCCTCTTCGGGCCCTTCAACCAGCGATTCCTGATCTGGCAGGTCATGGACAACCTGATCAAGGTTCACGGCTCGCACGTGTTCAAGTTCGGCTTCTATTTCCAGAGCGCCTCGAATGCCAGCAACAGTCAAGCCCACGTCCAGAGCGACCTCGACTTTACGACCAGCGGCTCCAACCCACTCACTACCGGCGACCCCTTCGCAAACGCCCTGCTGGGGGTGTACAACTCTTACACGCAGTGGAGCGCGAAAGTGTATCAGAACTACCTCTACCACGACATGTCCGGGTACGCGCAGGACACCTGGAAGGTCACGCCACGCCTGACGCTCGACCTGGGCATACGATTCTCCTGGTATCAGCCGGTTTACGACACCGGTGGAGATGCGGCCTACTTCGACCCCTCGGCATACAACCCCGCCAACGCGGCGCGCCTGTACAGGCCGGTCTGCGTGGGCGCCTCGACGTGCTCGTTGGGGGCGGCCACCTACCGGGCCATCGACCCGGACACGACGGGCCCCGCGACGCTGGCGAACACCCAGCCAGGCTACTACGTGGGCAAGCTGGTGCCGAACGCCGGCAGCGTCACCGACGGGATGGTGCTGGTGAGTTCGGGTTACCCGAAGGGCGGCGTTACCACGCAGAAGATTCTGCCACAGCCCCGCGTCGGCTTTGCGTGGGACGTAACCGGCAACCACAAGACCGTGGTGCGCGGCGGCTTCGGAATCTCGATCGACCGGTACGAGAGCGGCGTCACCGGATTTGGAGCCAGCAACCCGCCGCTCGTGTTCCAGCCCACGCTTCAATACGGCTATTTACAGGACATCCAGCCGGGCGGGGGCGGCCTTCTGTCGCCGCTGTCCATAACGGCCGTGACCAAGAATATCAGTTTTCCGCACGTGTACTCCTACAGCGTGGGCGTGCAGCGCAACATCGGATTGGGCACGGTGCTCGATGTCTCGTTCGTGGGATCGAAATCGCGGGACCTACCGCGCAAGGACAACCTGAACACGCCGGCCTATGGGTCCACCTTCACGGCGGCGGCGCAGGATCCGACGAAGTACGCCGGGGGAGTGATTCCGGCCGTGGAACCCTCTTTGCCGACGCTTTACTCGGCCGCCGGTGTGAATTTCAGCGGGTCGAAAATCTTAGGCACGGATTTCCTGCGCCCCTACCAGGGGTACAGCGACATTACCAACTACGCCTTCGACGCCGACGCGAATTATAACTCCCTCCAGGTGGGCGTCAATCGGCGGTTCTCGCAGGGACTCACGTTTGGTATCGCGTATACGTGGTCGAAGACCATGACAACCATTTCCGACGATGGCACATTTACCAGACTGGCGAACCCATCGTGGGACTACGGGCTCGCCGCTTTCGACCGCACGCATTACATCGTCGGGAACTTTGTTTGGGATCTGCCGAAGGGCAGCAAGCTTGCCAAGGGAAATAAGGCGGTGGGCTTGTTCCTGGACCACTGGACCTTCTCTGGAGTGACCACGCTGGCATCCGGGCAGCCGACCGACGTTGGTCTTAGCATCTCCGGCCAGGATAGCGGGGCGCGGCTTCTGGGCACGCCTACCGCCGGCAATCTCTCGGGGAACCAAATGCGCTTCCTGTTAAACGGCGATCCACAAACCGGCGGGACGATCAACATGTCGGCCCTGGAGGTTCCGGGGCTCGGCGACACCGGCCCCTTCCCGCGCATGTACCTGCGCAACCCGTGGATCGTGAACCAGGATCTCTCGCTGTTCAAGAACATCCCGTTAGGCGGGGAAGGGAAACGGTACTTGCAGCTTCGCCTAGAGGTGTTCAACGCCCCCAACCATCCGCAGATGTCGGGCTACAACCTGACCAGCAACGTGACCAACGCCGCGGGCGCGACCGGAAACAACATATTCAGCAACTTCACCGGGCTGGTGGCTTCGAATAATCTGCGACCGGCCGGGAGCACGTTGCCGCTCGGAACCTACTTTGGGGAGTACAACAACGCGCAGAACATGCGCGTCGTCCAGATTGCCGTCAAGTTCTACTTCTGAGGAACACATAAAGGACGGCGACGCGAGAGCCGGGACTGGTCAGACGGAGCGGCCAGTCCCGGCAATTCGTTTGATGAGCCCCGGGGATGGCCGCGGTTACGGGCGGCTGCTTGTGCCTCCGGTACGCTTGGCGTTTCCGGGCGCGCTACGATGATCGCTCGGGGAGAGCCATATCCGTGCCTGACATCGTCATTCGTCCCACCACGAAGTTCCTGAGGGCGGGCGCCATCGCGGCGTCATTCGTGTTTCTTGGGTTGGAGATCGCCTATCTGGCCTTGTGGGCGAGCCAGTACCCCCGCCACTGGGTTATGGCTTTTCCGGCCTTGGTGCTGCTTTGGCCGGCTGCGCGCTGGTTGCGCCGGCAAGCCACGCGAACGGTAGTGACGGGCGATCGGCTACGCTACGAAACCGGCCTGGCCGCCAAGTCCACGCGCACCATTCAGCTTTCCAAATTCCAGGACGTGCGCGTGGAGCAGCGCCTGATGCAGCGCGTGTTCAATGTGGGCGATCTATCCATCGAGACCGCCGGCGAAGCCAGCCGGCTGACCCTGGCTAACGTCGACGACCCGCACAAACTGGCCGACGAGATCATGAACCGCGCACAAGCCGGCCAGTCCAGCGGTCCAGTCTAGGGTCCGAGCGCTTCAAGGATGCGACAACCCTCGTCTGACCGCGGCGGCGCTTCGCGATACAACTACCAATCGTGGGGTCGTGCTATCTTGCAAGGGGGAGCATCATTATGATTGAGGATCTGCTGCGGCCCCAGCATCTGCTTTTGATCCTGGGTATTATCCTCTTCTTTTCGGTGACGTTAGTGGTGGCCGGATCGGTCGCGGCCGTCGCGTTCGGCTTGCTGCGGCCCATGATGCCGCGCGAGCGCAGCCGCTGAGGGCACCGAACCCGCGACCGCAAGCTCGCGCCCTGGATCGATACAAACCGGTCGCGCCGCATCATCCCGGCAACCTAACAAACCGGACCGCCTCCTAAACCTGCTATACCAAAGCTGGCATCTCCCACCAAGAGCGGAGTAGAGTATTTTTCCCGGCCCGCTGAACCGTCCGTCCGTGATGTCTCTTGCCAGAAAAGATGGAACAATAATGCACTGCGAACTTAGTGAAGGACTGGCAAGTCAATGCTTGCGGTTCTCGATCTAGTGGACCGGGCGAAGCACAGGCTGCGCAACTCCGTAACTCAAACCAACATCGAGTGCGCCAACACGGAGCTGCGCCGGGTCGAAGAGTACCGGCACGATGTGCTGCGCGAAATCGCCGAGCATTGCGAAAGCCACGACTGTGCCACGCCAAGACTGGAAAGAATCTGCGGGCTTGAGCTGTTTGCTCGCCAAGTGGTTTCCCCCGAGCCGGTTTTCCGCGAGATGGTGGCGTAGGCCTGGCCTTGAACCTCGGGGCCCCTCCTGCTCTGCCGGTCTTGTCGCGGCCGGTCTAGACACAACCGCGGTTTTCATTTGGCTCCCGAACTCGGTTGACTTCATCACAAGCCGCCAACTCTTGACGTCCGAACTGCAGTGTTCTTGAGCTCTTCCTGAAACGGCCCTTTGGCCCGGCCACACGCAAATTCCGCCCCGCTCGGGACGATGCGGTCGCAAAGTGCCAATGCTGCCGGCTCCAAAGCAACCTGGCCATAAGTCGGCGCCGATCCTTCCGATTCAGAGTCGAGGGTGGCGGCGGGAATGATGCCAGCACATGGTCGGGGTTGGGCTTCGTCCAACCAACAACGGCGCTAGACCCAGCGCGAGCGTTAATTGGAATTATCGGACACTGTCTGCCGCCTTCTTCAGTGGCGTTTCCCCCGAATGATCGCCGCAAACTCGCGCCCGACCCCACGAAAGAACGGGTGGCCGAAGATTCCGATGCAGAGCACTGCGGCGAACAGCGCCATCGCTTCGAAACTTTCGCGCCCTTCCCGCTCCCAGTACACGTCACGGAGATTGAGCCACAGCGCGAACTCATCCAACGTGAGCGCGGCGCCCACTCCGTAAGCCATGCACATGGTCCGCGCGGCCCACACGTTTGAGCGTGCCGCGCCAGCGCCGACCTGGAGAAGCCATCCGTAGCCGACCACCAAGAGCAGAGCTATACCCCATACCAGGTGATGGATGTGCCTGCCGTGCATCGATACGTCGTGGAAAGGCCCAATGTGATTGTGAATGGCGAACGTGATTCCACGCACGACCAGGGCAGCGGTGAAATATCCTATCGACGTCAGGAAAAGCCGCTCCCGGCGCGATTCAGCCAGTTGGCGCTGGTAAACCCGCACCTTCGGTGTAATTGCGACCCGCGATTTCATCGAGCGTCAACTTTCGTCAATGGGTCACAGGGACCTCCTTGTGACCCAAACTTACCGTCAAGAAATGTCGAATGCTCGACCTGCCGCACGC
>Ga0116126_1001511_pt1 | contig 14650 bp, 11 predicted proteins | sample June2015DPH_16_5_FD_89730 | JGI IMG/M metagenome (GOLD analysis project Ga0116126, IMG submission 89730) | Peatland microbial communities from SPRUCE experiment site at the Marcell Experimental Forest, Minnesota, USA - June2015DPH_16_40 | ecosystem: Environmental > Terrestrial > Soil > Wetlands...
AAACGTGCGCGCCATGGCGGAATCCTACACCGAGAAGGACGAGCAGTTGCTGACCGCGCGGCTCGAGGACATCGGCCCGCTGTACTGCCGCATGTGCGGCGCCTGCGGTGGTGTTTGCGAACGCGGCGTTCCGGTCGCGGACGTGCTTCGATTCCTGACTTACGCCGAAGGCTACGGTCAGTTCGCCCTGGGTCGAGGGGAGTTCTTGAAGCTCGGGCCCGAGATCGCAGCACTGCGCTGCGCCGATTGCGAGCGCTGCACGGTCGAGTGTCCCTACGGGGTGCAAGTCTCGGCTCGACTGCGCCGCGCGCAGGAGTTGTTTGTGTGAAGAACAGCCTTACCGAATACGAGGTGGCGGCATGACGGAACTCGCGGGATGGGAGAACTTTTACGTGATTGTCGGCTCGTCTGCCGGCGCTCTGATCGGATTGCAGTTCGTCGTCATGGCACTCGTCGCCGATATGCCCCGTGGCCCCGGCGCGGCTCAGGCGGGCGCCGCGTTTGGGACTCCGAACATCGTTCATTTCGGCGCCGTGCTGCTACTCTCAGCGGTTTCGTGTGCTCCATGGCACGGGATCGGCGGGGCCGCAGTGCTCTGGGGCTTACTCGGCCTCAACGGGGTCGCGTATGAGATCATCGTGGCTCGGCGTATGCGAATGCAGTCCGCATACCAGCCCGAGTTCGAGGACTGGTTGTTTCACGCCCTGCTGCCCTTCGCAGCGTACCTCGTGTTGGCAGTATCAGCTTACGCGGCGCTCGCCCATGCGCGCGTGGCCCTGTTTGGCGTTGGAGCGGCAGCCCTGCTGCTGCTCTTCGCCGGCATTCATAACGCCTGGGACGCTGTTACGTACCATATCTTCGTCGTGAAACCGAGAACGCAGGAGACCGCCCGCCGCTCTGATGAGTAGGTCATCAACAACCGCAAGCAGCGTCGTGCTCATTTGCTCCGATGGGATGTCAAGTTGAAATTCACTCCTATTTTCGTTGCATCTCAACTCTTAGGTATGTCCGGGCGGTTCCACCAGCCGCCTCCCAATGACTGAAACAGCGCCGCCGTATCGGCATATCGATTGGCTCGCGCTTGCACCAGATTAATCACGGCTTGCTGGTAGGCCTGCTCCGCGCTTAGCAGCGCAAGATAGCCTGCGTAGCCTGCTTTCACCTGGCCTGTGGTGAGATCGAGCGTCACCTTGGCGGCGTCCGCGGCGGCGCTGGCGGCTTTCAGGGCGTCGGCATCCTGCTCGAGCGCGTGCAGCGTGTCGGCAACATTCTGAAATGCGGTGAGAACGGTACTGCGGTATTGCTCGGCGGTTTGGGTAAAGGCGGCTTTCGCGGCCCGCTCCCGGTGCCTCAGGGTGCCGGCATCAAAGATCGGCTGCGTGATTCCGGCGGTCAAATCCCAAAAGCCATTTCCGTATGCGAACATTCTGCTGAAGGCTGTCGGCGAGCTGCCCCCGTCGGCGGTCAGGGCGATACTGGGGAGCCGGTTGGCAATGGCAATGCCAATCTGGGCGCTGGCCGCATGCAGGTTTTCCTCGGCCTGGAGGACGTCGGGGCGCTGCTCGACGAGTTGAGAAGGAAGGCTCAGCGGCAGTTCTGGCGGTAGTTGCAGATTCGAGAGCTCAAACTTCTCAGCCAAATCCTGGTTGGGGAAACCGCCCGCCAGCGCCGCCAGCGCGTCCCGCTGTTGCGCCAACTGTTTCAGCAGCGGGGGTAAGGTGGCGGCGATTTGCGCAAGCTGCGATTCCTGCGCGGCCACGTCGAGTTGATCTGCATAACCGCTCGTAAACTGGTCCTTCAGAATTTTCAGCATGTCCGTGTTGATCTTGATGAGCTCACGGGTGGCGTCAATCTGCCCCCGCAGAGATGCTTCCTGGATGGCTCCAGCCGCGACGTTTGAGCTTAAAGTGATGTGCGTTGCGGCCAGCGCAAAGCGGGCTTGCTGCGCTTGCGCTGCGAGTGACTCGACGGTTCTCCGATTCAGGCCGAAAACGTCGGGAACAAACGAAACGCTGACCTCCGGTGTGTAGAGGCTGTAATTCTGGATATTGGCGTTAAGCACGGGAGAGACATCGGCCGATGTCCGACCCCGGGTCGCCGTAAAACTCCCGGTGACACTGGGGTAGTAAAAGCCACGCTGGGCCAGCACATTCTCCCTTGCCACCGTCAACGCCGCTTGCGCAGACTTCACGTCGGGGTTGGCTTTGAGCGCGCGCTCAATCAATTCGTCGAGGGGCTGCGAATGAAACACCTTCCACCACTCGCCCGGAATGTCCTTGCCCTCGACCAGGCGCTGCGCTTCTCCGCCGGCGACGTTGGGCGTGCTGCTGGTGGTTAAAATCGGACTGGGAGCGTAACCGCCCACGTCAGGCGGGGCGGGCTTCTTGAAGTTCGGCCCCACTACGCAACTTGGGGCGAGTAATAAGGCCGCCACCAGGAAAAAAGTGAGGAGCGATTTGGAGATGCGAAACATAGGTTTCCTCGTAGGGGCAACCCTTGTGGTTGCCCCAGGGCGGCCACACGGGCCGCACCCACAATGCGCGCCACAGCGAGCGCTGCATCCTGCTAACGCCGCCGACTCATGCCGGTTCCACTGACCGACCCGGTTCCGTTCGCTTGTGTCTTCGCCGATCCGCCTACGACCGCCGGGTTTGGACCGCGATGGCGCACATTGTTGACTGTTGGCGCGACGATTCGGGTAACGCTTGGTGCGCGAACGTTGCTCACCCCAGCATGCCCGATGAACCCGCTTCTTGCTGCTCTGACGGAATTGTCCGTGCCCGGCTGGCGTACTCTCGCGGGATTTCCAACGGTGGGCCGTCTCGGGCTGGCCGGTGGCTGCTTGTGACGACTTACCTGTTCGGATCTCGGGCCGGAAAGACCCCTCACCCGTTCCGCGCCGGCTGACGAAGACGCCGGCCGCGGGACACCCTCTCCCCAAGGGAGAGGGCGCGCAGATTCAGCAAGGAGCGGGCGCGCGACGAGAAAGGCGATGAGGCTGAGAATGAGGAGCAAAAGGTACGCCGCCTTCATGCCAAGGGAACCTCCGATGGGGGGTGAGTGTCGCGGCCCAGAAAGATCATTCTCAATGCGGGCACGGCGAGAAGTAGCATAACGGGGCCGAGTAACATGCCGCCCACAATCACCGTGGCGAGCGGACGCTGCACCTGGCTGCCGATGCCCGTGGAAATGGCCGCGGGAAAGAGGCCGATGCAGGCCGAAAGCGCCGTCATCAGCAGTGGGCGCATGCGCGTGCTGGCGGCGCGGTACATCGCCTCCACGGGCACCAATCCCTTGGCCCTTTCGTGTTCATAAAAAGTAATCATCAGGATGCCGTCCATGACGGACACGCCGAAAAGCGAAACGAAGCCGATGGCTGCGGAGATGCTGAAGTGGAGACCGGAGATATAGAGCGCCAGGATGCCGCCCACCACCGCGTCAGGGATGCCGGCGAGCGCCAGAAGGCTGTCGCGAAAGTTATTGAACAAGCTGTAGAGGGCTCCGGCAATCAAGATGAAGCTGATGGGCACGATGATCTCCAGGCGTTTTTTGGCTTCCTGAAGGTCGCCGAACTCGCCGGCCCAAACCAGGCGATATCCCGGCGGTAATTTCACATTGTCTGCGATCCGCTTCTGAGCTTCTTCTACGGTGCCTCCCAAGTCGCGGCCGCGAACGCTGAACTTCACCGGAGTGAAGCGCTGCACGCTCTCGTGATAAACCCAAGCCGCTCCCGTATCCAGGGTTATGGTCGCCAGTTCGCTCAAGGGGATGTAAGCGTTCGCGCCGCTGCTGGTTTGGTAGGCCACTTTGATATTGCGGACCTTATCGATGGTGTCGCGGTATTCCGGCGTATAGCGGACCACCAGCTCGAACTGCCGGTCGCCCTCGAGGACCGAGGTGGCGACGGCTCCGCCCATGGCCGCCTGCACGACCGTATTTACATCACCGGAATTGAGGCCATAGCGTGCGGCTTTGGCGCGATCCACCTTGATGTTCAAGTTCGGCTGCCCAAGGACGGGGAAGATGCCGAGGTCGGTTATGCCGCGAACGCGGCTCATCTGGTCGCGGATCTGTTCGGCGAGTTGGGTGATGATTTGGAGATTGGGGCCGACGACTTTGACCGAGTTGACGCCTTTGACACCCGAAATCCCTTCCTCGATGTTGTCCTCAATGTATTGCGAGAAATTGAAGACAACCCCCGGCAGTTCGTTATTGAACTCCGCTTGAATCTGGTCGGTTAATTTATCTTTCGTCAGGCCTTTCGGCCATTCGTCAAAAGGCTTGAGGGGCGCGAATAGCTCCACGTTAGAGAAGGGCGCGGCGTCGCTGCCATCGTCCGGCCGGCCATGTTGGGAAACCACGGTAAGGACTTCGAGGTGTCGCAGGAGAATCTCGCGCATTTTTCGGGAGGCCGCCTCGCCGTCTTGGAGCGAGAGCGTGATGGGCATGGAAGCGCGGATCCAAAAGTTGCCTTCCTCCAAATGCGGAAGAAACTCGCTGCCGAGTCTTGGTGCGATCAGGAAGAAAGTTCCCAAAGATATGGTCAATTCAATCCCGACCACGAGAAAGCGGTGGCTTAGTGAAAAACGCAACGCCGGGTCGTATAACCGGTGCAACATGCGCACGAGGAAGGTTTCGGCTTCCTTTACGCGCTTGGGAAGCAACAAAGAAGCGACAACAGGCGTGACCGTGAACGTTGCCAGCAAAGCTCCGGCCAGGGCGTAGCCGTAGGTGCGCGCCATGGGCCCGAAGATTTGGCCTTCAACGCCTTGCATGGTGAACAAGGGCACGAAGCCCGCCACCGTGATGAGCGCCGAAAACAGAACGGCCTTATCCACCTGCATGGCGCTGATCAGAATCAGTCGCAAGCGATCCGACCAGCCGCGTGCAGATGTTGAAGGCTCTGACGATCTTGTCGGGTCGGGCCCCCAGGCGCCCCCTGCCAGACGGTCAATCAGGCTGCGTCGTTCCTCCGGATCGCGCTGGAAATTCTTGAAGATATTCTCGACCAGGATCACGGCAGAATCCACAATGATGCCGAAGTCTACCGCGCCGACGGAGAGCAGGTTCGCGCTCTCACCCGTAATCACCAGGAGGATGGTGGCGAAAAAAAGAGCGAAGGGGATGTTTAATCCTACGATCGTGGCGCTGCGAAGATTGCCCAGAAAAATCCACTGGATGAAAAATACCAGCAGGCATCCGAAAATCAGGTTGTGCAAAACCGTGTGCGTGGTGAGGGCGATCAACGAGGAGCGGTCGTAATAAGGAACCACGTGGACGCCCGGCGGCAGGCTGCCGTCATGATTCAGCTTTTCAATGGCGGCTTTGACCTTGGGAATCATGTCGGCGGTCTTTTCGGTTCGCCGCATCACCACAATCGAACCCACCACATCGTCCTGCTGGTCGCGCCCCAGAATACCAAGCCTGGGGCGATAGCCCACGGAAACCTGGGCGACATCCCGCACCAGCACCGGCACACCGTTGACCTGGGCGAGAACCACATTTTCAATATCGTCAACCTTGTAACCCCGCCTCAAATCATCGTTACCGCCGTCGTCAATCAGACCGACGCCGCGGATGTTGATGGACTGCTGGCCGATGCGGATTTCGCGCCCGCCCACGTTCAGGTTGGCGTTGGCGAGCGCGGTGAGGATTTGGGGCACAGTGACGTTGTAGGCTTCCAGTTTGTGGGGGTGTACCTCGACGTCAAACTCTTTCGTCGGGCCGCCCCAACTGTTGACGGCCGCGATTCCGGGGATGGTCAGCAGGCGGCGCGCCACGATCCAGTCCTGCACGGTGCGCAGATTGGTGATGCCAAAATGCGGTGGACCAACAACCTGATAACGATAGATTTCTCCGGTTGAGCTGTTCGCCTGGATGGTGGGTACCAAGCCGCCCGGCAGATTGACGTTCTGTTGCATCGCCACCGAGGCCTGGGCGTAGGCGAAGTTGTAGTCGACGCCGTATTTGAAGGTGACGCGGACGAATGACAAGCCATAAAACGAAGTCGAGCGGATGACGTCGATGCCGGGCGTGGTGTAAAGTCCGATTTCCGTGGGAAGAGTGTAATAACGCTCCATCTCCTCCGCCGAAAGACCGGGAGCTTGGGCGGTGATCTCCAGAATCACGGGCGTGGGATTTGGGTAGGCCTCGATGTTGAGCAGCTTGAAGGCGATGAACCCTGCGCCTGCGAACAACAACAGGCCGAGCACCACAATCGGGCGGCGACTGAGACAAAATGAGATGAGAGACTTAAACATGACGTCGCAACGAAAATCGAAACGTGAAAATCGAAATTCGAAATTCGAAACTCGAGTTTTCCGGAGGGCTCGGCCCTAGCTAAGGGAAAGCCTCTGACTTAAGCGGCGATTTTCGAATTTCGAGTTTCGATTTTCGGCCTCTAGTCCGAGGGGGGCGCTTCCAGCATGTTGCTGAGAAACACCGCGCCGTCTGTTACGGCCAATTCTCCCGGCCGCAGGCCCTCGAGGATTTCGACCCAGCCGTCCTTGCGCAGGCCCACTTTGACGACCTTCTGTACAAAACGATGGCGATCGGTCGTCACCCAAACCGTCATAGTGCCGTCGGGTTCACGGACCACGCCGGCGGCGGGTATGGCGGTGGCGTCGATCGGGGCCTTAACCCGGATGACGAAGTTCGCGAGCATTCCGGGGTGCAGCTCATTGCCGGGGTCCGCGATTTCGGAACGGATCGTTACTCGATGCGTACCCGGGTCAACGCTTTCGTGGATTTTCGCAACCCTTCCCAAAAACACGCGGTCAGGATAAGAGACCACACGGACTTCGACCGGCTCACCCAAGTGGAAGAGCGGGATTTCGCTTTCGGCCACATTGGCCAGCATCCATTTGAGGGTGACGTCTGAGACCGAATAGGGCGCCGGCAGGTTTCCGGGCTGCACCAACCAGCCCGGTTGCGCGTTTTTGGAAGTAATCTTGCCGGGGATGGGGCTGCGCACCATCAGGGCGGGATCGATTTTGCGCGAGGCAATCATCTGATCGATTTCGGCATCCGTCTTGCCGAAGACTCGCACCGCATCTCGCGCGGCTTTCAGCGCACCCTCCGCCGTTTGTTGGTCGGAGATCGCTTGTTCCCTTTCCCGCTCTGCAATGCCTGCCAAGCCACGAACACGCGCCAGTTCCCTATTGGTCAACTCAAAAGTCGCTGCTGCTCCGATCAATGTTGACTCTGCCTGAATCAGGTCGGGACTCTTAATGGTGTAGAGGGGCTGCTCTATACGAACTTGGGCGCCAAGCTGCACCAAGGTCGCGATGATAGTTCCCTGGTAAGCAGGGAAAACTTGCACGGACAGGTCCTCGTCATAATCAATATTGCCCACTGCCTCCTTCTCCACCGGAAACAGGTAGCTTCCCACCGGCTCGACCTTGATGGAGCTCAGTTGAGTGGGCGTCAGCTCCAAGGTCGCAACGGGCTGGGCCTTGCTGGATTTGGCGGCCGAGTTCTCAGGTGTAGTAGTATTGGTCGCCTGACCACGGCTGCGGCCGGATTCCACCAGGGCCATTACGGCGGCCAGCGCCACGGCCGCCCCGAACATCAGGGCGAATCTCTTGCCGATATGAATCCGAACGTCCATTGAGTTCCTCCACCAAAGCTCGAGCGCCCTCCGGTAATCACTCGAACCATCTCAGGCTTCTGCTGCCAGCGCGAACGGACTAGGAAACCACCGCTGTTATTGCTGGCCGTCTCCGCTCTGAACCATCACCGTTTGCGCCCACCAATGTGCCGCTCTGGGACCTCAAGAACACGATAAGCCGTCTGCCGGAACATCCTCCAGTTATCTTGCGGGCACGACTGCCTATCTTTCGGCCAGCCCGGCCCTATCTTCCGGCCAATTCTTCAGACGTAGCAGGGCGATTTGGTAAAATTGCATCGGTGGTTTGATATTCCAGCGCAGACGTAGTGCTCAGGCGACAGCGATATGCTCTCCGCGTTCCTAAGGTTAAGCCGCACCAAGCTACTTCTTGTTGCGGGGGTCATGATCTTAACGGTGGCCCTGATCGACTGGTATGTCGAACTGAACGTCTCTTTCGGCTTTCTCTATCTTTTCCCCATGTTGATTGTGGGAAGTTGCCTGCCGCGTTGGCAACTCGCATTGCTGGGAGGGTTGTGTACCGTTCTTGCCGAGCGCTTTGCTCCTTTTGCGTGGGATGCCGCCGCGGGAGTGCCGCGCGACCTGTTCATGTTCACTTCCTACTTTGGCGCGGGCCTCTTCGCTTACGAATCCGCCAAGAACCGTCGACTCACGGAACAACATGTGCGGGAGGTTGAGCAAGAGGCCGCGCTGCGGCGGGACGCTGAGCAGCAGTTGCAGGCCCTCATCGAGAGTAGTCCGGCAGCCATACTGACGGTGGATTCGGCGGGCAAGATTGTGATGGCGAATCAAGCCGCCCACCGCCTGCTGGGTTTTGAGCCCGAGACCTTACCGGGCGAATCCATCAAGAACTTTCTTCCGCCCTTGGCCCGAGTGCCTCCGGCCAAGGAAGCGGCGCCCTGCTTTCGAACTGCGATGCAGTGCAGTGGCCGGCGCCGCGACGGAGAGGTGTTTCTCGCTGATGTTTGGTTTTCCACCTATAAGACGAGCGCCGGGCCGAGGTTGGCGGCCATGCTGGTGGATAGCTCTGAGGATCTTCGCGACAAGGAGGAGTCCAGCCTCCAGTATTTGCTCGTGGCCTCCCGCCTGGCGGTCGGGGCGGTGTCGCATGAGATCCGCAACGTCTGCGGCGCTATCGCCGTGGTTTGCGAAAATCTCTCGCGCCGTCCGGAGTTGGCCGAGAGCGAGGACTTCCACGCCCTGCGGGACCTTGTGGAAGGTCTGGGAAAAGTCGCCGCCTTCGAGTTGCGGCAGAGCGCAGGAAGCGAGGAATCGACGACTATTGATCTCGGCGAGGTGCTCGACGAATTGCGCATTGTCACCTTACCGTCGCTGCAAGAATCCGGCGTGCTGGTTCGCTGGCATGTGCCCGAAGATTTGCCTCGCGTGTGGGCGGATCGCCACAATCTCCTGCAGGTTCTGTTGAACCTCACCAAGAACAGTTTGCGAGCCATGGAAGACCGAGACGTAAAAGAGTTCAGAGTCAGCGCTTGTGTCGAAGGCGAGCGCGTTGTGGTGCGTGTCCGGGATACGGGTCGCGGCATTTCCAATCCGGAACGTCTCTTTCAACCGTTTCAGGAAGGGGCGGAAGCCACTGGGCTGGGCTTGTATCTTTCGCGGGCTCTGGTAAGGACATTTAAGGGTGACCTCCGTTATGAGCCGGGGCCTCCCGGATGTTGCTTCGCTTTGGACTTGATGCCTTGTGTGGAGCAAGATGGCGAGGAGGGAGGGTCAAATACACATGGATAAGATCCGGATCCTCTTGCTGGATGACCACGCTCTTTTCCGGGAAGGTCTGAGCCGCCTGGTGGACAGCGAGCCTGACCTGGAAATGACGGGACACTGCGCGACGGTCGATAAGGCTATCGATATCTTGCGGCAAAAAACAATTCATCTGGTTCTGCTGGACTACGACCTGGGAAAAGAAAACGGCTTCCAGTTGATTGCGCGCGCCCGCGAGATGGGCTTCGAGGGGCGTTTCCTCATCGTCACGGCCGGAATGAGCGATGCCCAGTCGGTGCAGGCAGTGAGGCTTGGGGTAGGCGGGATTTTCACTAAGCACAGCTCGCCGGGCTCGCTCGCCCGTGCCATCCGCAAAGTGATGGCGGGTGAGACCTGGCTGGATCAGACCTCTGTGCAGGCGTTGGTCGAAGTAACCAAGAGGCAGGAGACGCCGGACTCAAATCGGCCCTTCACGGAAAGGGAGAATCAAGTACTGCAAGGAGTGTTCGAGGGCTTCAGCAATAAGGAAATCGGGGGGCGCCTCGATATCTCGGAAAGTTCGGTAAAGGCGGCGTTGCAACAACTCTTCCACAAAACCGGTGTGCGCACCCGCAGCCAACTTGTACGCATCGCACTCGAGAAGGGCTTTGGCCGCCGAAAGTAGAACCGCGATTGCAGCCACTGCCTGATTACGAGCCAGGCAGCAAAGACCTGCTTCCCAAGGTCTGCAGCTTGTGCGGACAAAGCGTTCCCACCCGATCGCGCAGAGCGAAGCTCTGAAGTTTCCAGCGAGCCTGTGACAAATCTTGAAAACGCCGGTCGAGTTTGTGTTACACTGAGTGCGTCACAATTATGGGACGCGCCGCTGCGGATGCGTTTTCGTTTGTGCGGTTAACGGGGCATTCAAGCGTTTCGATCATTCATCGTTGCGTTCACTCCATGCCCCGAAGCGTAGCGCCAGCGGTGGAACCTCCGGAAGAACAGAACTGAAATCCGCAAGTGGCCATAGTATAGAGTTCACCGGAAAGCAGCCGCGCTTTTTGCCGCTGCACCGTCCAGCGTAGCTCCCGTAAATCATTTGGCGGGCCGTTAGCTCAATCGGTAGAGCAACTGACTCTTAATCAGTAGGTTGGGGGTTCGATTCCCTCACGGCTCACCATCTAAGTCTTTTCCCTTCTATGCTCTCCCATTTTCCATACTCGTTTGAAAAGCCCAAAACGTAACAAAACCGTAATAAAACCCCCTAATTTGGACTCGACGTAACAGAATCAAGTTGGTGCTCATTCGCATTTCGGTCGAGTTTATCGAGGGCTTCGCGCATCATGTTTAGCTTGGCTTGACTGTAACGCTTGAAGACCTGTGCATCCCCCTGCCGCAACATGAGAGTGACAAAGTGGTCAGAGACACCACCGGCACTGAGTCTGCTGGCGAAAGTGTGGCGTAAGTGATACAGGGGAAAATACGGGAGGCCCGCACGTTTCAGGGTTGCTCTCCAAGTCGTTTTGAGGGTGGTGAGGTACGGCTTGGCTGCTTTAGCTTTGGTAGTCGGGAAAATGTATTCGGAGCTCCGTGCAGCCTCCATCTGCGTTCTGAATGCCTCTTTTGCCAAGCTAGTCATTGGCATATCCCCTATCCCACTGGGTGTTTTGGAATCAGGGATGTAGACGAGCGAATTCTCAAGGTCGACTTGAGATTTCTTCATCGGCATGAGCTCTTTGTACGGCCGAAGGCCCATTTCTGAAATAATAATGACAACGTTTTTCAGGTGACTGGGAGCACAGAATTCGATTCGCTGCTGCTCAGACGCAGTCATGTAATGTGGCTTGTGAGTTGCGGTCGTTGTGCTGACGGGGAATTCGACCGCTGAGCAGGGATTACTGGCCAGCCGTTTTTGCTTAACGGCAACGTTTAGAATGCGTCTGAGAACACGAAATTCCTGGTGGACAGTCATCGAGCTGATCGTGCCTCGGTATTTGACTCCCATCTTGGTTCTCACTTTCTTGCCAGCGCTGAGGCGTCGGCGCAGGTGCTCTTCGATAGCCTCCGGTGTGATATCCAGGAGCCGTGTATTCTCGAACGTTGACTTGAAAAGGTCGACAATCCTGATATTCTGCAAGTGTGTCTTCTGTGTTCGAAAGGGTGGTTTTGATCGTCTCTCCAAAAACCAGTCTCCCCACTCTGCAAAAGTGAGGTTCTTGCCCGCGAGGACCGTGCGCAACAACCCCGCATCCTTAGCATAGAGTCGTTCTCTTAAGAAACGGTCTGCTTGCTCCGGATCTGCCGTGCCAGTGGACTCTTTAACTACCCGGCCCTCACGATCTCGATAGCATATCCACAAAAATACCGAATCCATTCGGGGATAAACGGTTCCCCCGATCTTGCGTGGCCTACTCATTGATTCCTCCATTCACAAAGAATCTGAGCCGCCACTTTTCGAGTTCAGCGAGGCTGAATCGGATTGCGCGGCCCATCATCCGGAAATGGGGAATCTGCTTTCGCTCGACGTAAGCATACACCAGGGAAGGACTGACACCAAGAAAGTGGGCAGCTGTCTTGACATCAACAGCAGCCTCAAGGCGGTTTAGCTGGCGCTGATCGTCGGAAGGATCCGCTGGTATTTTCTGGTCGAGGCCATTCATTGCGATTCCTCCTCATTGGCCGAAAACCCGATTCGGCGCTTGGGCGGGTCGATAGCCGGCTGCATCAGTTCCCGGATCGCCGTAAACACAACCTCAAACTTTTCGTCGTGCTCCCCAAGCCTCTTCTCGAGATCCTCAAGTTTTCGAGTGAAGTCCTTTTGAGTCTTGGCCAGACCTTGAAGCCTGACGAAGGCCCGGACCATGTACACGCTGATGGTAATTGCCCTCGATGTGTTGTGGACATTAGCCGCCATAATGGCCTGTGCTCCGTGAAGGCGGAGGGCAAAACATGTGAATACTTCAACTTACGGAGGTGGTAACAATTTGTGACCACCTCCGCCTTCTCTTCTCGGGTCAGGCGAAACATGAAGTCCTCGGGAAAGCGGTCCTGGTTCCGTTTGACCGCTTGGTTGAACACTTTGGTGCTGACCCCGTAAATGTCCGCCAAATCTGAGTCCAGGATCACCTTCTGGTCCCGTATAACTAGGATCGAGCGCTCGGTTCCTTGGGCCGACACCGTCATGTCATGCTGCGACAGCTGAGTTCTTCCTTGCTCCATGTGGCTCTCCAATTGCGCCCTACCAGATTCCACAAAACAGCCGGTGTCTAACCCTGAACATGTAGCGGTTGTAGCCCGGGAGATGAGCTTTTAGAAAACAATCCTCGACCGCCGTGCGGCGGATAATCACTGCGCTGTGTGCAAAAGCTGGGATCAAGGCGAGCCACGAGCCGATGGCCACGGCGCTTGCAGGCATGGCCATCAGCATGGCTAGGTAACCAGGATGCCGGAGGAAACGGTACGGCCCGCGACTGATCACCGAATGGCCATGTTCGGCCTGAATACGGAGCGCCGGCGAGAAGTACGGGTTCACGATCATCGCCGCTGCCTGCAGAATCAGCGCTCCCGCAAACACCATGATCGCGGCGAGCTTCCACGAGGGCCGGATGCTGTCCGACTGGTGGAGACGGCCGACATCCAGGGCGGCAAAGATCACGGTTACAAGAAACAAGAAGCCGCTGGCGGTACGCGATCCGGGATCGATGTCTCGACCCGCCGGACGAGCCCGCTCCCGGGCGAGCTCGGGATCAACCGCAACCATCGTAAACAACAGAAGGGCCGAAAGAACCGCGACATAATCGCGCAGCGAGGGGATCTCGGTGCTTCCGGCGGCGATAAAGATTATGGCGGCGTGCAACGAGGTGAGCACCACCCACCGTAAAAGGGCGCGAAGCGTTGCCATCTATTTTCCCCTCTTCTTCCGCTTCCGCCGGATCTTTCGAAGCAGCAATATCCACACGATTCTCGGCATATTCCCTCCTATCGGTTAGGTTGAATGTCGGCCTCTCGGGCGGCCGGCGGGTCAGGCGGTTTCATCCCCAGATGTGCCATGGCTTTCTTTACCGTATGCTCGGCGTAGTACTGCGGTCGAGCCTTCGCCGGCACCAGGTTGCCGGCGCGATCGGAGCGGTCCTGGCTCCGGTAGTTTCCCATCTCCCGGATAATTTTCTGTGGATCTTCCCCGGCCTGGAGCTTGCGGATCGCGTAGCTCCAGTCACGCTCCGACTGGCTCTGCTCGCCCGCTGCCCGCCGGGACGCGACGGCAGAGGCGGACGGGGCGCGCTCTGGGTCTTCAGCCCGGACCGTAAAGTCCTCCGGCCGGTACACCTGGGCGGCGGGCGCTTCTCTCGCTATAGTCACCTGGAAATCCTTCTCGTATTTCTTGCTGTTGAACCCTGGCAGCCGGAAGATGCGCGTCGAATCGGTCGCCGCGGGATCGCCGCCAAAGCGTTGTGCGAGCGTGCGCAGCGCCGTCTCGGCCTGGACCTGGCCGAAGCCCTCCGCTCTCCAGATGACCTGGTACTTCCCGGGCGAGGTGTTGAGAACGTAATTGGGGGCCGGAACCGCGCTGTCATGCCGGATGGCTTCGAGCTTGCGCGCTCCGTCCTCGTCCAAATCGAGATAGAGGTGCCGGACCTCTTTTAAGTCTCCCTTCGTCCTACCGCGGGCGTGCTCCTTGAAGGTATTGAGGCTCATGTAGACGTCCGAGCCCGTGGCGTTCAGGTGGCGCAGCCAGCGTTGGTAGTCGGGGCTCGCGATGTTTTTCGCGGGGCTGAGGCGCTGTACCACCTCGCCACTCTTGCGGTTGAGCGCGACAACCGCCAACCAGTCGTCCGGCTTGAAGTTCTCATTGATGTAGCTGCGCACGGACTCCTCGGCGGCGCGAGTACGCTCGGAGGGAATCGGAGCCGGCTGCGGGTGGGTATCGTTCGAAACCTCGGGGTCACGCTTGCGCGGCTCAAAACCGAATTCCCTCTTAAAATCCTGTTTCCCTTGGTCAACGGGAGAGAGGTCGAGAGAGGAAGCAGTATTCTCTTCTTCGATCAAGTGCCGGGCGTAAGCGCGGACATCGCGGCCGGGATTGAGGCGCACGAAGTCGGTTTGGAAGGCAACCTCTCCCTCGATCTGTTCCTCCGGTACGCCGCGCTCGATCTCCTTGCGGATCAGGGCGCGGTCGCGCTCCTCGCTTTCGTATTGGGCACGAAAACTGTCGCCGGTGTCGGCATTCATAATTCCTCCTTTCGAACGAAAACCGGTGTGAGGCTGTAGAGATCGCTTTCGGGGTTGTATCCCTGTACTTGCAGGATGGCGGAGACGAAGCGG
>Ga0116126_1001525_pt1 | contig 14575 bp, 11 predicted proteins | sample June2015DPH_16_5_FD_89730 | JGI IMG/M metagenome (GOLD analysis project Ga0116126, IMG submission 89730) | Peatland microbial communities from SPRUCE experiment site at the Marcell Experimental Forest, Minnesota, USA - June2015DPH_16_40 | ecosystem: Environmental > Terrestrial > Soil > Wetlands...
AGAGTAGTGTTGCCCGCCAAGTAGCCGGCGAAGTTTCAATCCGCGCCCCGCGTTCTTCTGCGGGGCGACGGCCCCCACCCTCAATGTCGATGTTCCCAATGATGTTTCAATCCGCGCCCCGCGTTCTTCTGCGGGGCGACCACTGCACGAAGCTATGTCCATCGACCAGGAAGCGGTTTCAATCCGCGCCCCGCGTTCTTCTGCGGGGCGACACTTCAAAAACTCTGGTTCTTTGTCAGAATTGTATGTTTCAATCCGCGCCCCGCGTTCTTCTGCGGGGCGACTGCGACCGCTGTAAACTACGCAGCCACAAGAACTTAATACACTATTTTCGCCAACCTGAGAAGTTGTGCTGACCGCAGCGTGGGGAAATACCGAGAAATAACTGGATGCTTCTGAAACCGAAGCCAGATGCCAATTGCGCGAAACCACAGCACTTGGGGCAGTACTCTTGGTTCGCGGAGAAGAGGTCATAAGATAAGTGGCTCCGTTAAATCGAGCGGCTTGGGAACTCCATGGTGTTCGGTCTTTTGCGCCGCTGCATCGTCCAGAAAGTAAAAACGCAGAGAATCTTCGCCCGATTCATATTCAGTCAGTAAACGATCCCGTAACAGGGTCCACTCCGCCTGTCCAATCCGGCATTCGAAGACCGACTTCTGTGCGCGCACACCATAGTCACAGCAGGCGCGCGCCACGCGACGCAGTCTCCGCCGTCCAGCAGCCTCCACCGTGGACACATCATACGTCACCAGAACAAACATCCTCTATCCTTTTTTACTTACTTTGGCACCAGTGGCAGATATTCCGGCAAGTCTTCGCGCAGATGACGCGCCAAGATGCGCGCTTGTATGAATGGCATTTGGGCAAGACGAAGGTTCTGTTCCAATAACGGATGCGTGAGACTATCCTGCTTACGTTCCTGATAAGCCCTGATGACCAGTCTGCGGCCGGCTTCGGTAAATTCCACAACTCCGCCCTCGCGTTCGATAAAATCCGCGCCCGAAACTTGCTGACGATTGATGAGGGTGATCGCCAATCTGTCCGCAAGCCAGGGGCGAAACTCTTCCATCAGGTCCAGAGCAAGCGATGGACGGTTCGGCCTGTCCGTGTGCAAGAATCCGACGAACGGATCGAGACCCACTGCTGTCAGTGCTGCAACACAATCGTGCCGCACCAGTGCATACAGAAAGGACAGCAGGCAGTTGATACGATCTCGCGTTGGACGGCGGCTGCGCTTAGTGAACTGAAAGGTTTCGCGCTGCTGCTTCAGCGCGAAGCTGAAGACGGAAAAATATTGTTGCGCGGCCAGCCCCTCCGACCCGCGCAACGCATCCAGATCGGCACTCGCTGTATCCAGCTCAGCCAACAAATGTATTTGGTTCGCCAGTGCATCGATCACTCTTTGAAGTTGACTCAATTCACAGCCTTCGTTGTTTTCGCGCGATGCGCGCAATAGACTGTTGCGAGCATTCTGAATTTTGCCTGCGACGATCTGTCGCGCGATGGCGGCACAGCGGACAGGATCGTCGGCGGTTCGGAACTGCGCCCTTCGCAGAGTTACGCTGGTATCGGCCACGCCCGTCATTCTGGCCTGGAAGTGTCCGTGTTCGCTCAGAAAGTTAACCGCTACACCGTTTTCCCAGCACAGATCAAGCGCTCCAGGGCTTACCGTGCTTGGCCCGAAGAGGCAGATGGATTCCAAGTGATGAATCGGGACCGACAGTTTGCGGGTCTCGATAGCAGTCTCCCGTGTCCGTTGGCTCGGGGGCATGTTTTCTGGATACACCGGCACTTCCACGCGCAAAGTGAGATGATCCCGCGCCACATAGCTTCCGGACGTGAGCAGGTAAAGCGTGTTTTGCTGAATCTCGCTCATGGTCGATGCCTCATCGTTTATGTCTGAAAGAGGCGCATCGCCGCCTGCGCCAGACCGCTGGGGCGCGAAGTGAGTTTCGGAAGACAGATTTCATACAAAGAACACTCCTCGCAGGCTGGCTTGAAAACAGCTCGCGGGACTGTTCCCTGTTTCACCAGGACATGCAATGCGGCGATTGCCTCTTCGGTGGTCTCTCTCAATTGGGGCGTAAACTCGACGCCCCGCCTGCGCTTGCTGATGGCATGAAAAACTGCTCCGCGTGGCACTGCTTTTCCAAACATTTCCTCCAGACATAACGCTTGAGCGCAAAGCTGAGCATCGTCGTTTATGAATTTCCGCCTGGGGCCTTTCTTGTATTCCACGGGACAAAGTGTGCCATCGCCATCTTGCTCGACGATGTCGCACTTGCCGGACAATCCAAGACGTTCGGAAAAAACTGGCAGCGCCCGCAGCAGTTTCATGCCTTTAGCTACTTCATAGCCCGGCAAGTCCGCATGATCGTGAGCAAGATCGCCTTTCACGGTATGAGCATTCTCCCCCCAGCAACCGTCAACCGCCTTCAACGCCGCCCGGCGGGGACAGTAGAGAAAGTCGTTGAGAAGCGAAAGAGGCAAAACTTCCGGCTCTCCCGATTCCGCAAAGCGAATTTTGGAGTTGGCTGTAATCACAGGAGGAGTTCCAACAGTTCGACGGTTTTAGGTAGTTGTTCTCTGTCGATCAACACGTCGTAGTCGCTAAACGCCCTTGGCGCTTGCTTTTCCTTCTTCACCTTCTCTTTCAACTGCACGGTAATACGATCGAAGAGCTTGTGAGCGGGCGCATTGCCGAGTGCCGATCCGTGTTTGAAAACAACAAGCATTCGCGGTGCCATTAGACCGTGAGAGGATGACTCATCTCCCATGAACATGTTCCGGCCAAAGTCCTCCGTGACCGAGGCGCGCCCGCAGAGAGACCGAAACACCATAGCCAGGTCGTCTTCGGTAAAATTGCACGGGGCTTTGGCGAGATTGGCGGATATGAAGCCTTGGCAGCGGTAAAGGCCATAGGGGATGAGGTTCTTGCGCCCCATCTCGCCTTCTGGCTTGTCCACATCCGCAACCCGGGTAATGCATAGATCGAGCGACTGGACCGGATCGACCGAACGCGAAAAGGTAAATTGAACTGGGCCGCGAATCTGGCCCGCGTTCGGGCCTGTGGATAGGACGCCACCAAAAGACCGTATGTCAAAGTAGCGGGCACAAAGGGCCTCTTGCAGTTTTCTGATCTCAGTCGGCGGGCGTTTCTTCGCATTGTCCTTATCGGTTTTGTCCGACTTGCCGTCTGCCTTCCAGTTGACCGGCAGTTTCGCCTCGTCGCACATTTCCGCAATCCGGGGGTTGAGCGGTGATTTCTGCTGAATGAAGATGTCGTTGCCGGGGCCTCCTTCGCTCAAGACAAAGTTGCGGATTTTCCGTTTCAGACAGACATCGGAAACCAGTCCGTGCCGGGTCTCCGGATCAATGCGCGGCGCATTGGCCGCATCTGGGTCGCCGTTGGGATTACCATCTTTGCAATCGAACAAGTAAACGATGTCGTAGCGATTTCCGATTATGACGCTCATGGTTTCCTTTTCCTTCAGTGGGTTCTGGCTTTTCGTTAAGATCACTCGTTATCGACCGGGAGTTCTTCGGCCTTTTCTTCAATCACGGCTTCATTACGGTCCGCCCGATATTGCGCGAGCTGGCAGTAATAGCCGAGAGCAAAGCGCCCTTGCTCTTCGAGGCCGAGAAATGGCGGGAAGCCCAGTCTATCCTCAGCCTTGTCTACCGCATCGATACGGGCGCAGAGTGTTTCAATTTCTTTCTGCTTGTTGGTGCCAGCGCCAGGAATTCTAGAATTGGCCTTCTTCAAATAAGCAGGCACTTTGGTGAGAATGGGGCCGAGCGTGGAAGCGGGCCGGGTGGAAACTCCACCATACGTCCGCTCGGCGAGAGACGTGCCCACCTTGCCGAGCGCCAATAGTTGCAGTCTGCCGATAACAGCAAACAACTGGCCACACAAGTAGGCAATGTCGGTAGACGTGGAATCGAGTTGTTTAAGTTTATCGCTCATAGCTTTTTGTTCCATTGGATCGGTGGAATGGTTGCGGACAAGATAAAGTTTTATCAGGGCGAGACGCGCGGAGTTTAACTTATGTTCCCCGCCCAAGTTTTGACGAGCCACCGCCGCCGCAAGCAGTGAGGGAGGCAACGCACTCCCGTTCATTGCGGAACGAAGTAGTTCCGCCGGTAACTGTGGCGGCAATTTTTCAAAATCCGGTTTCTGATTTTTCCACAGGACAATCGCTGCCAGGAGGGCGTAGAGCTTGAAGGCGGACTTCGTTCCACCCTCGCGCTCGTTCGCTATGGTGAGGTGATCGAACCAGTTACGGACGTGGGCCTCGACTTCCGAGACGGTTGATTCGAGCCAGTCGCGGACCACGATGCGTCCGCCGTTGCCGGAGAGACTAAGCAGATAGTACTTGTTTGCGACGAGCCCGTTGGGTGGGGTGCCTTTAAGCGGCGAACGCAACAATTCGGCGACGGCCGCTTCGTCCGCAGTCTCCAGTAAGTCAAACGGGTCCGTGTCTGGTTCGCGCGTCCAATGCAGATATCGGGTGTCCTCTAGACGATAACTGCGCTGGATGAGCTTGTTGAGCGCACCCGTGATCTTTGCATCTTCGGTAGAGGAGAGCGGGGCATTCTGGGCCTGATCAAGACCAAAAGACCGGAAGGAGTCTTTGTCGAAAGAAATGAGATTCGCTCCCGCTGGCGGGGCACCGGGGATACCTTTAATCTTTCCGGCTGTCCGAATCGGCATCACCATTTCGCCCGAAGCGAGGGACATGACAGGTGTGCCGCCCATCTGCAGGCGCTCGGATTCTCGCCGGCGCCGCCACCAATCCTGCAAACTGTGCGAAGTAAGAAGAGGTTGGTTATCCACTTCAAAGTCCACGTTTTCGGTGGGTTTGCAGCCCAGATCGCGAAGCGACTGATGGACTCGCTTCAATTCTTCGATGTCATCTAAGAACGACAGAACGGCCCTCAAGCGGTCCGCCTCGTCTGAGCAGGCTTCAGCAGCCTCTCGCAACAATCCTTTGAAAAACGCGAAGTTTACCTTTCGGCTCTCGGTCTTCTCTGGATTGTGCGTGATGGGTAATGCTAAGGCGCGCTCCACGTTATCGCAAAGGAAATAAGCCTGTCCGTGGCCAACGTCGTCAGAGCGCGAAAATGGACGGAGGAGCGGTTTCGGGGAAGGCTTCCGTGCTGCAGGATCTTTCAACAGAGGTATGACACTGCCTAGCCATTTGCCGGTGGCATCAAGCGGTATACGCCACCGTACAGCTACAGATTCAAAGTCGGGATCGAAACCTTCGCGTTCCGCGTAGGCCATGAGGGCTTGTAGCATCATGGGGCGGCTCCAAGTTGTTTCTTTACTTGCCCCCAGGTAGGAATAACGACCAAACCGCTTTCAAGCCGCGCGGAAAAGAAGGACACCCTGGGCTTGGCCTCAACCCTTCCGGGTTCGTACATCGTGTCGAGGTCGAACACGTCGTAAAGCATCATGCCAAGGTCCGAATCTGGGTTTGTCCCTTGCGATACTCGCATCGCGCTTTTGTCTGCGAGTTCGAAGTGGGCCGGGAATTCGCGGCACCCGAAGCATGGACGCGCGAAACATTGTCCATCGCCGACTCGACGGCGAAACATGCCATAGTATTTGCCCAGACTGTCATCGCCCTCCGGTTCGTCTTCGCAGCGCGGCCTGCGGCGGTGGTGATTGGCGAGCGATGTCAATTCCAAGGTAGCTTCGATGACGTATTCCACATCGCGGAGGGCGAGAGTGTTGCGTTGGGTCCGCTCGTCTTCCGCGCAGATCGGCTGCGGGTTGCGGGTTGGAATGCGGCACTTGACCTCGTTTCGCCGAAGGGCTATAAATCGGATCGGCTTCTTGACTGCTATGCTATGCACCCGCCAGCGGAACTGCGGTTTATAGAGGATTGCTTCCAGTAGGCCGCGCGCCGCGCTGGGCGTCATGACGGAATAGCTTACGCGTTCGACCTTCATTTCAGGCCGGGTGAAACATGCGAGATCACCCCAAGATCGGAGATACAGTGGTTCGCTCATACAACCAAGCCCTCGGCACCATGATGGGTTGCGCCCAAATCTTCGTCATATTTCGACGACCAAGCGTAAACGGCCTTGTCAGGCGTTAACGGAACAACCGCGCCCTCACGCTCCGCACGGTCGAACTCTTGCTGGTAGAGGTTCACGGTGAATCGTTGGCATCGGCGGGCAAGCGTCGCGTTGAAATAATGCCGTGCTCGGATGGTTTCGATCAAATCCAAGCCCTCGCTAGCCCACGATCCCAAGCCGCCATCCTCGTTGCCCATGGGCACGAGCACACCTCGGGTTTCGTCTCCGATGAGACGGCACTCTTTGGCGGCCTCGGGGAATTTGAGTTCCTGACTGGCGGTGTAAACAGGGTCTTGGGCGACAGACTCGCAGCCGAGATCACGGTAAAGACAGGCGAAGTAGGAGCGATAAGTTTCGGGAAGATGCAATTTTCCTGAGATGCCGGGATTGGCGGCGAGAAAGGACTCGGCACGCTTCATCGCAATCTCGTAAGCGCCACGCGGCCAACCACCTTCCGTGGGCCGGAAGACATAGACAGGTCGAGGCTCGGGTGAACGCCCTTCCCGATTGCAGCGGCCCGCACTCTGGATAATGGAGTCGAGCGGACCCAACGCGCGCCAGACAACTGGAAAGTCCACGTCCACACCGGCCTCGATCAGTTGCGTTGAGACCACGAAACACGGTTCTTGGACGTTGGGATCGAGGCGGCGGCAGATTTCTCTGAGCTTGTATTGACGGTGTGCGGCACACATCCGGGACGAAAGGTGGAAACAGTGGGACCCTTGCGACGACGATTTGAGCAGTTGAAACAGCGTTCGCGCGTCTTTGGTAGTGTTGACCACGCAAAGAGCTTGTGGTGGCTGGCCTGCCTGTAGGATCGCAGAGGCGACTTCCCGCCAGCTCATCTGGCGTTCAGGCGGCGCAATCTCAATGCGAGTTCGCCGCATCGTTTCAGCCAAGGCTTCGGCATCTGAAGCTATGGGCGTGGGTTTCCAGTCGCCCAAGATAACGGAACCGGCGCACTCGAACGCCGGTTGAGTGGCGGTGCCGAACACCGCCGTGACCCCGAAGTCTTTCACGAGAAGATTTACCGCCGAAAGCAACGCAGGAACAAGCCATGGCGGGAGCGTTTGCACCTCGTCAAAAATCACAACCGAGCGCGCAATATTGTGAAGCTTGCGGCAGTCGGATGGACGGTTGCTGAACAAGCTCTCGAAGAATTGAACGCTAGTCGTGACGACAATGGGCGAATCCCAGTTTTCCGCCGTTAGCCGGGCACGACGCAGACGCGCTTCTTCGGCATCGCGTTCGCGGTCGGATTCGGTGGGTCGTGACGCTACCGCGCTGTGGTGTTCGAGGACATAGTCGGGACCGAAGTGCGCCTCGAATACCGTCCGATACTCGCGAGCTGTCTGTTCGATTACGGTCGTGTATGGAATGACCGTGATGATCCGCTGCAAGCGGCCAGGATCGCCGGCGGGAAGCGCATTGTTGTGCGAAACGACATGTTGGAGAGCGAAGGCCATCGAGGAGAGGGTCTTGCCGCCACCGGTTGGTGCCGTGAGTGTGAACAGGCCTGTTGGCGCGTCGGCCGCGGCAAGACAATCTTGAAGCAACTGACGGCGGCGGCGATTGACCTCTCCATTCGCCGGTTTGGAATGGAGGAGCGACAGTAGCGCATCGAGATTGTCTTCGGCGCGAAGGCCCGGTGTATCGCGAAAAGCCGAACTGGCCGGATTGAAATGTGCTTCGGTATCGAGAAAGTCGGCATCGACAAGGCAACTGAACAAGAAACGCGTGTGAAGCGCCGATGCAAAAGACTTGGAAAGTTGTCCAAACGCCAGATCCGTCGGCAGCTCAACGCCATCTCCTCTGGCGAGATCGACGAGTGTAGCTACGGACTCCTTGATGCCGAACTGCCTCAAGTCACCACACTGGCGGTATGCCCCGAGAAGGTTCTTCAATTCCGCGAAAGCCGGAATGCCCTTGTGATGCCCATCAATCGCAAATGCGGCAGACTGCGCTTTGGTTCGATATGCTTCGAACGCACCGGCAGTCCAGTGATTGATGCCTGATCCGTGGCCGCGCAACCGAAGCTGGAACGCGTGACCGTATTTTCCCAAATCGTGTAATAGCCCTGCGCAGTATGCTTCATCGCCAAACCCGAACGGCTCGCCGAAGTCACGGGCCTTCTCAGCCACGTTGAGGAGGTGCTCTCGTAGCGATTGCCAGCCGAATTGCTCCTCGGCTAAGTCCGAAAGGCACGGCTTTTCAGTGGTCTGCCGCCCGTCTTTCAACGTGTAAAGCGTCCGCTCTTGGTCGTCCTCCGCTGTGTGCGCGTAATACTTCAAGTGCCAATCCTCACGGATCGAACATTCACCGACTTCCATCGCAGAATAGCCTCAAAAATCCCCTTCACCGCACTGTACGTCGGGGCGACGTAAGAGACCGGTAAAGAACCTGTATCTGGACGAGTCCACATTGCGGTCGGACCGGAGATTTCAAGTTGAATGGGACAGGATTTCATTACGGCTCTTTGCCTGAACTGCGACAAAGCCCGAGCAATGCCATCGCCTGCTCATCAGGGCATTCTTGCAGGTCACTGATTCTACGGCTTTGAGATGAAACACTTGAAAGATTACGACCAACCGCAAAGTATACACCCGCCCGAAACGTGCAATCTGATATAAGCGCGGTTGTCTCCGCGCGTCACTTGGAGAAAATCCATCCGTGATCCGCGATACATCTGGGCGATTGGTTCAGCGCGTTATAATCCCTCTTATTTCGTGGAACCTGTTCGAAAGTGCGCTCGTCCCCCCTCGCGATTTGCCGCATTTGGAACTTTGATCCCGTGTGACACCGGTGGCGTCCAGCGTCGATGGACAGGCGGTCGCACGGGACGACCGCCTAATTTCAGTTCCGTCGCCGAGTGACCGTCCCCATCCCAGCGCTGGATCCCGCAGCAAAATGCCGGTTATAAGGTGTCAGAAGGTATTGTCTTCTGGACAACCGCTAGACCACCGGAATTGGCAGTGGAACCCGTTTGTTGTCACTAAAGTCGGAGGCGGTCGGTGCGAAGCCTCTAGAGACAGCCATTTTTTCTTCTCGTAGAACTCGGCAAACACTGGCTTTCGAAATGCCATGAGTCGCCGCCAACTGGTTTAGGCTCATGCCGCGCTCACGATTCCGGAGCAGCACAGCCCGGTTCACCTGTAGCGGCGCACGCCCGATCCGGCGTCCTTCCGACTTTGCCCGGCGCATCCCCGCCCGAACGCGCTCGATGATGATGCACCTTTCCAATTCCGCCATCGCCGAGACGATCACCACAATCGCACGACCAAGCGGCCCCTCGGTGTCGATAGCTTCACGTTGCGAGACGAATTGAATGCCCCTTCCATTCAGTTCGTCCAGCACTTGTAAAAGATGTTTCGTGTTCCGTGCGAGGCGGTCGATTGACCAAACCATCAGCACATCGAATCTGTGTCGGCGGGCATCTTCCATCATGCGGTCGAGTTCTGGACGCCGTGCTTTCGCCCCGCTGAATCCGTGATCCGTGTATTCGCCTACGATCTTGAGCCCTCGTTGGACCGCGAATTGTCGGAGATCGAATAGTTGAGTCTCGGGATTTTGGTCAAGCGTCGAAACGCGGCAGTACAAAACGGCTCGCTTCATTTTCTAAAGTTCTCCTATGGTCTCAGTTTCAGCAGCATTCACCGAATCGCTTATTTCCGTATTCCCTCATATTATGTCCACCGGACATACTATAGAGACCCGCACGCAGGAAGTCAACTGTTTTCTGTCCATCGGGCAGATTGCTGCTACAATCCCGCTATGGGCTGGCAAACAATGCGGGTTGCGGTTTGCGATGTTTGCGGTCATCGCTGGATACCGGAGAGTGAGAATCCGCCCAACTGCCCCAGCAAGAAATGCCGCTCAACTCTCTGGGACAAGGGCGGCGTTGACGGCAGGACACGAGCGGAGCGAATCAAAACGGGGCGTAGCCGCAGGACGGCGGCGAAGAAGAACCGACGATGAACCGCCTCAACGACTGTCACAACGGTCACCGTCCGCTACCGAAACACAGGCAAGGTGTGTTCGATGGCGCAAAAGTGCGACTTAGAGTGAGGCACTCGCTCCTTCGATCTCTCGTGGTGGTTGCAGATTCGATTCCCCGTAAAGCAGAATGTCTGCGATGAAGGCATGGCAAATCTTTGTCGTGGGGGTAGCTGTACTCGTTGCCTCTGCTTCTGCCGTCTTACGAACCCGTATTGGCGGGCATGGCGGCAGTTGCCATGGTCGCGGTAGTCGTGGCGGGCTTCCTTTTCCGCCCACGCAAAGACAAGTTCTACTTGCGCACAACGCTCGTCGTTTCCGAACCTGATTACCCGCTCTTGGTGGAACATGACCGCAACGCCATCCGAGTCGAACTGGCGAGACTATGGCTGCTGTTCATGCCGACATTCGCGGCAGTCGCATTCCTCACTGTTACCTCTGCCAAGGGCACGACATGGGATTTCAGTCTCCTAGATAGGTTCGGGGGGACAGGTTCGTATCCTATTTATCTCGGCATTCGAGGGTTTCAGATCATTGTTGTCGGGCTTCTTTCTACGTGGGTCAGCGAGCGATGGGTGCTGCGGGATGCCGAAGCTTGTAGTGCTGACTCCATATCCATGAGGACGGGTACCCTGCTGTACAGCTTCAAGGATCGTCTAGGCGAATACTATGGAGGCGAGGGATTTCCATTCGCCCTAGTCCGCTCCCCGAAATTGGCGAGGATCGTTTTCTACCGAGCCTCCAAGCCACAAGTGAACAAGATCGCGATGGGATGCCTGTTTCATCGACTCGTGATCGTAGGAGCGGACTGACGGATTTGGATGAGGCAATCGTGTCCGCTCACTCCACTAAACCGCAATTTCCGAAATCTTACGGGAAATCCTCGCAGCAGAAGAAGAAAAAGGAATCGCACGATGATCTTGACGAGAAATCTTTCGCAACAGAAGAAGGAAAGCAGCCTGAGAGGAGGTGGTAAACAGCAACTTCACAGTAGCGTCAATGCCTAATACAAACGGGTCCTGAGCCGAGGGACGGCAAATCCATTGCGGCTCCAAGACCCGTCGCCACAGATAAGCGTGGCTGCTTGACCGTAGGACGCTTCTCCGACGGATGTCAGGGGCGGCTCCAGCCACGCTGTCCACCTTCAGAGCTGCCCCTGGTCTTGGGGTGGTCTATTTTGGCCAGCTCGCGCCCGCGCATCCGGTCGGTTTTCTATTAGGCTCTAGCAGCGACACCACCGCGCCAATTTCCGTCGGCCAACCCGGCGCGCTTGGACCCAAATCGTCCCAGACACCGGAGCGCCCCTGCTCTAAGACTACCCAGGCGTCATCTCCTGCGGCCCGCGCGGCCGCCGTGAACTCAGTGTTGCTGAATACTATATACGACGGTTCGAGCGCTCCAACAATGAGCCGTTCTGGCACGCCTAACGGCAGAAGATTTATGGGAGACGCCTCGGCGTATCGTATAGCAAGTGTGGCCGGGTCCATAGTGCCGAGAAGTTCATAAACGTCTGTACGGCCCCCCAAAATCTCGGCTGCCAAATCGAATTTCCCTTCCTGTTCCGCGACACCTATGACTGGCAGGGGATCGGGCACGTACAAATCGGCGGTTGGGGGCAGGTTATGCCGGGCGGCCACCCACATCGCCAAGTGACCGCCGGATGAGTGGCCCATCACGATGACTCGATTCAGATTCAGGTGGTAAGTGGGGGCGATAGTGCGCAAGTAATCTGTGCCTTTGCCAACATCGAGGAATGTGTTAGGCCACCCGCCGGATGAATCAAGTGCTGGAAAGATCGAGGGGTTGCCGCCATCTCCAGTCAGAGAACCGGCGCTAGGCGTGTTGCCAATTCGGCGGAACTCAAGATTCCACGTCGCTACGTGTGCTTGTTCGGTCAGCTTTTCGAGGAACGGTGCAGCGTAGTCCAGCGGGAAATTGACGGTCCAGCCTCCACCGTGGATATAGACGACAACCGGCCACCCACCAGGGGGAGGGTCACCTTGCGGTAGGCGCAAATCGCCGAAACTCGTGTCGGATGGATTTGTCTGGTCGTAAACTATCCGAAAGTTCGCTGGCCGCTTGGGAAGCCAGCTTTCCAGGGAACTTTGGTAGACGTAATTGGGAAACGGTGCGCTATAGGTACAGTAGTTGAACCCAGGGGTCGGTGTCGGCGGGATGTCCTCGCCGGGGATGACGACCGGAGTCAGCGTGCACGTGCACTCATCTGCGCTCGCCTTACCGCCCCACACTAACAGCATAACGAAACCAATTAACAACATAACGAAGTTGAGGCTCGACTTTACACTCATACGCATCCTCCTGTACGCCTCGCTGCTTCTCCTCGCGCATGTCGCTTGACAGACTTTGGGGGAACGCGGGGCTGCCGCGAATCGTAGCACATAATGTCCTAGGATTTCAGGTGATTTTAGCCGAGATTTCCTTTTTGACCTCGAAAACGGCAAAAGTTATACACCCGTTTTGCCCTCCTGCACGTTGGTTGAACCATGTTCCATCTGGGTCCCCTGGGGTCTGCGATCCGCACCAGCACAGCCCGAAATTGCCCCAGATTCCAGCCCACTTTCGCAACACCTCTCCTTAGCCAACAACCAGCTGGACCCGATTCCGATACGGACTTGACCAGCAGTCGTTATCCTGCGGGCACCGGCAGCATCGCTATGCTCCGCAGCATCGCTCCGAACCGCCGCCGACAAACGGTTCGACAAAGGTTGAAACCCCCGAATACCTGTAGAGCGTAGGAAGAATGAAGTCCGTGTATCTGACTTTTCCACCGGGATAGCGGAGCAAGGACATCCACCGATGGTGAACTGAACTTCAGCAGATGACAAACATGGCGACGGCGAATAGTGAGAATAAAAATCGGATCGCGCTCATGGGGTGGTCGGCGAAACGGAATTCTGGTTAGCAGCCCGTGGTGCAAGTCTGGATTCGGGGAACGAAAAAGATTATGGGATGCACAGGGATGATTCGTAGAATGCGGGCATGGCGATGGGCACGCGCAAGCAGCGGGAGAAGCAAGAAGATTTGTGGATCGCGCACACGGAGTTGGCATCTGCTCCGGGGCATCCGTTCTATCAGCGTTTGAATGAACTGCTAGAATTTGAATGAACTGCTAGAAGCGGAGGGGTTCGACGAGTTTGTCGAGAAGCGGTGCGCGAAGTTCTATGCAGCCAAGTACGGGCGTCCGTCGCTGACGCCGGGCATCTATTTCCGGGCGTTGCTGATCGGGTACTTCGAGGGCATCGGGGCGGAGCGCGGGATTGCCTGGCGGCTGGCGGACTCGCTGGTGCTGCGTCGTTTTGTGGGCATTGCGCTGGACGAGTACACGCCGGATCACTCGACGATCTCGCGCACGCGAAGATTGATTGACATCGATACGCATCGCGAAGTATTCGCCTGGGTGCTGGGCGTACTGGCGGATCGCGGGCTGCTGCAAGGCCAGCGCATCGCGATTGATGCGACGACACTGGAAGCCAATGCGGCGATGCGCTCGATCGTGCGGCGCGACACGGGCGCGAGTTACGAGGAGTTTCTGCGCGGGCTGGCGAAGGCGTCGGGCATCGCGACGCCGACGCGCGAAGACTTGGCGCGGCTGGATCGCAAACGCAAGAAGCGCACGTCGAATAAGGAGTGGAAGAGTCCGGCGGACGGCGATGCGCGGATTGCGAAGATGAAGGATGGGCGCACGCATCTGGCGCACAAAGCCGAGCACGCGGTCGATCTGGACACGGGCGCGGTGCTGGCGGTCACGCTGCAAGGCGCCGATCAGGGCGACACGGCGACGCTCGACGAGACGCTGTGCGAGGCCGGGATGGCGGTGGCGGAGCAGGTCGGGCGCGAAGCGGAGTTACGGCCGGACGATAAGCCCAAGGTGAACTGCAAGGGGATCGAAGAGACGGTGACCGACAAGGGCTATCACAGCAGCGCGGTGGTCCGGCGGATGAAGGCGTATGGCGTGCGCAGTTACATACCGGAGAAGAAGCAGAAGGGACGGCGACACTGGCAGGGCAAGCCGGCAGAACAACAAGCGGTCTATGCGAACCGGCGGCGGGTGCGGGGCGAGTACGGCAAGAGTTTATTGCGGCGGCGCGGCGAGTTGGTCGAGCGCAGTTTCGCGCACTGCTACGAGACGGGCGGCATGAGGCGTTGCCATCTGCGCGGACACGAAAACATTTTGAAGCGGCAACTGATCCATGTCGGCGCGTTCAACCTGAGCCTGATCCTGCGCAAACTGCTGGGTGCGGGCACGCCACGGGAGCTGAAAAACCGTGTTGGGCAAGTGTTTTCCCGACTTTTGTGCTTTCTGCTGTGCCTGGGGAAGGCCGTTTCGCGGATCCCGATGCACTCTCCCGCCGCTGGCCCGCGAAGGGAACCATCGTCCCCTTGCCGCACACCGGATCACCGCCCGCGATTCTTGAGCTGTTCTACCACGGGCTGTTAGCTTCTTCATCTCCACGAGCGACAACGGCAGCGCCGA
>Ga0116126_1001526_pt1 | contig 14557 bp, 9 predicted proteins | sample June2015DPH_16_5_FD_89730 | JGI IMG/M metagenome (GOLD analysis project Ga0116126, IMG submission 89730) | Peatland microbial communities from SPRUCE experiment site at the Marcell Experimental Forest, Minnesota, USA - June2015DPH_16_40 | ecosystem: Environmental > Terrestrial > Soil > Wetlands >...
CTGAAGCAAACGCCCCGCGAAGAGTTGCTCACGGCCCTCAAAGACGTCCATGCAGGAGGGTCGCCCATGACCAGCAACATCGCCCGCAAAGTGGTGCAATCCTTTCTCCGCTCCGCGCCCCAGACGGATGAATCCGTAAATCTTTCCCCGCGCGAACGGGAAGTGCTGGAATTGCTGGCGTGTGGTTATTTATACAAGGAAATCGCCGACAAACTCGGCATCACGGTGGCAACCGTGGTCACCTACATCCGGCGCATTTACGAAAAACTGCATGTGCGCTCCCGCGCCCAGGCCGTGGCCAAGTATGGGCATTTTGCCACCAAGGAAGAACGTGGGCGAAACCCGGCGGCCAAGTAAGATTTTTCAGGTTGCCGGGTGGTGGCGTCCGATCTCGTGTCCTTTCCAACCGTAGAAGGCCACATAGGCGTAAGCCACCAGCGGAACGATGAAGGAGACCTGGAGATTCCAAACATCCGCGACGCGCCCCAAAATCGCGGGCAGGATGGCGCCGCCGACCACGGCCATCACCAGCAGGGACGACACCTGGCTTTTGTAAACGCCCATCCGGTCGAGTGCGAGCGAGAAAATATTCGGCCAGCCGATGGAAGTGAACAAACCGACGCCGACGATGCACCACATCGCCAGTTTGCCGCCGAAAAGAATCGCCACCGCCAGCAACACAACCATCGTCCCCGAAAAGATGAACAGCGTGCGGCCGGCAAGTCCCTTGCCAAATTGAAAGAGAAGCCAGCAAAGCACGAGCAACGGCAGATACATTTCCACAATCCCAAAACCATTGGAGAAACAGGCGCCAAAGAAGTGAACGAAGTCTCCGAAGGACAAACCCGCAACGGGTTCGATCCCCAGTTGGGTTTTTGCCAGATGCCAGCCGCTGGCGAAGCAAATAATCAGAAATGCCAAAACCGGAATGCCCGCCAGGAAAAGCTGCTTGTTGATTTTCTTCATTTCGCTCAATTCCACCGCCCCCATGAAACGGCCGATCAACATGCCGCCCCAGAAAAGCGAGACGTATTTGCTGGCCTCGAGCGCCGGCAGGGCCGCGACGTTCGGCTGGCCAAGAAAATTGATGATGGCGCTGCCGATGGACACTTCGCCGCCGACATACATGAAAATCGCCAGCACGCCGAGCACGACGTGCGGATATTTCAACGCGCCGACCCCCGGCTCGATTTTGCCTTCGCCGATGTGCGGCAGATGAACCGAGAAGAAGAACGCCGCGAGAATCACAAAGACGATGCAAAATATCAGATAGGGGACTTTGACCGATTCCGCGCCATGGACGCCCGTCTTTGCGAAGTATTGGAGAATTAAATATCCGCCGATGAGCGGGCCGGCGGTCGTGCCGACGGAATTGAAGGCCTGCGCCAGGTTCAAGCGGCTCGACGCGGTCCGTTCCGGGCCCAGAATCGTCACGTAGGGATTCGCGGCGATTTGCAGCATGGCGAATCCGAGGCCGACGACAAAAAGCGCCACCAGGAAAAAGAGATAAGAATGAACGGTGGCCGCCGGCCAGAACAGGACACTGCCAGCCGCGGAAATCAGGAGGCCGAGGACGACCCCGTTCTTGTAGCCCATGCGCGCAATCGGGTCGCCGGTTGCAACCGAAATCACGAAATACAACAACGACCCGACAAAGTAGGCCCCGAAAAAGGCCAATTGCACCAGCATCGCCTGGAAATAGTCCAGCGTGAACGCCTCCTTGAACCGCGGAATCAGGATGTCGTTGAATACCGTCATGAAACCCCACATGAAAAACAGGACGGTCATGATCGCGAACGGGCCGCGATAGGTCCGTCCTCCATCCGGAGGAGCAGAAGGCGCGTTGGGTTCGACGGATGAGCCGGACGGGGACATGTTATTTCTTTGGCGTCAACAACGGACCGAGCACCCCGGCAAAAATGTCGGCCTGGCGCGTGAAACCGAGATCGGTCGCGTGTGAAGCATCCACGCTGCCCTCGCCATCGTCGCCAAACAAATGTTCGCCCGGAATGTAGTAAAGATTTTTGTCGCCGGACTTTTTCAGCCGCTCATAAGCGGCTTTTAGCTCAGCACGGTCTTTGAGATGATAATATTCCATGCGTCCGGCAATCAGGAACGAATCCTGCATGGTGCGGTCTTCCACGAGCACGATGGGCGTGTCCGGATGCGCCGCCCGGAGTTTGCGGACGAACGGTTCGACGCGCTCCTTGATTTCATCGGCCACCAGGTTGGGCAGACAATCGAGGACGTAAACGGACGGGTCGAGTTCGGCGAGCAGATCGGCCATTTCGGGTTCCATTTTTCCATTGCCGGAAAATCCGAGATTGATGGTCGGCCAGTTGAAACGGCGACCGAGAATCGCGTTGTGCACCATCCCGGGGCGCGAAGCGGAAAGGCCCTGCAAAATTGAAGTGCCGTAAAAAACCATCGGCTTGCGCACGCCCGGTCCCCACGGCCCGGCCTTTTCGATGATCGCGTTGGTCGGGATTCCGAGTTCGACAAATTTCGTGCCGTTGTAGAGTGGCAGGTAAAGCAGATACTCGCGTTTGCCGGGCACAAGATTTTCCACGAGGGTCACGTCGTTGGTCTGCGCGGTGGGCTGGCCGACCGCGAGCCAATGCCAGCCCTTTTCCGTTTTCACATACAAATCGAGCCCGCTTTTGCCGATGGCCGTCATATTGGGCAGGTAAAGCCAGGGGTCGGTCAATGCCCAGCGCGCGCGGAGGATCGTCGCGTCGGTGACGAAGCGAACGCACATGCCGGCGGAGTTGCGGCTCAACTCCCAGACGGGTTGGCGCACCAGGCCCTCGGCCTTGGCCGGCAGCCGATCATAAAAGGCCTTGGTGTCGTTCCAGCCGCGGCCTTCGACATTGAGTTGACGGATGTCAAACCAAAAGTTCGAACCTTCGGAACGGGAGGGCGTCAGGGTGGAATTCAGAATCTCTCCTGCCCCGGCCAAAACGGTGGAAGCAAAAAACGGCAGGCAGAACATAAATAGGGCAACCCCACGACCCCAAAACATCAATAATATCAGGCGCATAAGCATCTGGTTGAATGCCAACCGGCTTTTATAAAACCGGAAAAAACAAACAACGCGAGACTTTACGGTGTCACCTTTTTAGATGACATGACCAACCGGCCAACCGCCATTAACTTTGACCATGTTGTACCCTAATAAATACTGATGTTTGTTGCCCGCAGCATGAGATGCAATTTTTCACTCCAACCGTCAGGAAGCAATTTGCAAACGACAAAACGTGGCGGGCATCCTGGTAAAAACACTGAAAACAAATCCATGAAGGCGGGTTTAAAAACCAATGAAACGTTCGAGAAGCTCCCACCTTCCATTTTGGTTGCCAGTCGCGCGGGATTTACCCTGATTGAACTATTGGTCGTCATTGCGATTATCGCCATACTGGCGGCGCTTTTACTTCCGGCGCTGACCGCCGCGAAAGCCAGAACCTACAGAATGCAATGTGCCAACAATCTGAAACAACTTGGTTTGGGCTTCAATCTTTTCAACAGCGATCACGATGATCAGTTTCCGCCTGCTGCAGACAGCCTGAGCAGCGTATGTCAGCTATCCTGGGACGACTACCTCAACCAATTTATCGGCGACACGGATACTGACGCGGATTTATTAAAAGGCATCACCGCCAGCAACAATGTGCCACCCATCTTACGCTGTCCGGCTGACCGTATAGTACCACAAGCCACGATTAATTATGCGGTTGATTCACAACGGAGATCGTACGCCATGAATTGGGCTGGTCCGGGTTGGTCTGTGACCTCGTTTTCAGCGCCATTGCCACCGGCAGCTTACGGCGTGGGAATTTACTACAAAATAACCGGTTCACTCCCATCCTGGGATCCACCCGGCTACAAAACCAGTGTTCTAAGGGACCCTGCGGGAACCATTCTGCTTGTGGAACTGCCCAACGCCAGAAACGTTGCTGGCAATGATTGGCCTTCGTTTTGCGCCGGTCCGGGTCCCACTACCGCCTATTCCGGCATCACTCCAGATTGCATCCAAACCGGCGATGCCACAGCAACCATGAATTATGGGTCCGTCAATTACGGACTTCATGGCGGACGCTTCAATTATCTCTTTCACGATGGGCATGTGGAAATTCTCAAACTTGGGGACACGATTGGCAGTGGAACCTTGGCCGCTCCCAAGGGAATGTGGACCATGACGCCGGGAGACTGATCTGCCTGGTCAATTCGAAACCAGCAAATCGCTCAACCGCTGGCCGTTGTCATCTGTTTATGTGACATGCAATCGTTTTTCAAAATTGCTAGGCTTCCTTTTGTCCCATTGGAAGCACATTGAATTCCAGCCGCCATTTTAGGCGCGTTTGGAACGGCTGTGGGACGGCGTTCGGCGTTTCCTGTTTTTGGGGCATGATATTTTGTGTGGAATCCAGGTTGGCTGGGTCACGAAACATGAAGACTGTGAAACAGAAACTGTAGCGTTGGATCCCTTCAGCCGTGAACGATGTGACAAAGCTGTTGTACCCAGTTTTGGTGACAAGCGTTCCGGGAATCGTGTGATAGAGTAAATTAAGAAATCCAGTTGTGTTTATGGAAAGGCAGCATGCTCTCAGCCGGTTTTGGCCTCAGCGGACTCCACTAAAGTGGAGAGCTGTCAGTCCCGGAGCCAGAACGAAGGGCAGACTGTGTCAAACGTGAGTTAGCAACCAACCCAATCGCAAAATCCCCACCCCAATAAATAAAAAAACCACCAAACCCCAAAACCAATAATTATGAAAAACAATCGATATCTAAAATACCTCGGGCTGGCAGCGGCCGCGCTGCTGCTGGCAGGCGCCACAACCCAAAGTCGGGCGCAGACCGTGCTGACCAACACCATGACTTGGACATTCCCCATAGGAGCCAACACCGCTGACTTTACAGACCCCAGCTGGCTTTATTGGTATAGCGTCATACCTCAAGGGCCGGCGACGATCAGCGTCGAGAAACTGGACCCCAACGCGGGCCCCGGTTGCGGCTCTATGCAGGTGATCAGTCCTCTCGCTGGTGGCAATCAGAGCTTGTTTTTCTGGATGCTTAATGAAGGTGGTTATGTTGGCCAGTACGCCTGCAATCTTTTGCTCTATACCAACATCACATTTGACATCCAGGTGCAAAAAGGCACTCCCCCGGATGCGAACGGAGATTTCGGAGTCATTAACGTCGGCTTCTTGGAGGGCGGTTGGACTTGGGATCAAATTTCCAGCCTGACAATTCCGGGCGCCGCCTCGAATGGCTGGGTGCATATGGTGTGCCCCGTAAACCCTCAGCAGGCTAATATAGACAATTGCCAGGGAATCTGTTTTTCCATTACTTCTTGGGGCGGTTATCCACAATTTACCTTTACGAACTGGATTGGCAACCTCGCGGTTAATCAGAATCCCGGCCCGCCGCCGCCGCCGCCAACGATGTCCACAAAAATTCCTCCGGCCATCACCGGCTTCAACGCGACTGCCACTGACCCCAATGGTCCGAATGACCGTGAACACATCCTCACCGCCGTTGCCACCGGCTATTCGTTTGTGGGTCAATCCTCGGTGACCTATGCCTGGACCAACAAGGCGTGGCCCAACATCGCCACAGCCAATAACTGGCAAGAGGACTTCTTCATCGTCAGCGGCACCTCTTCTTCTGGTGCTCCGAATGGCGACCCTGGACAGTATGATACAGCTACGGATTGGAACATGGCCAACGTTCTGTGGTTTACTGTTCAACAAGATACGAATGGCACCGGGTATATCAACTTCCGTTGCAAGACCAATGAACCTGCTGGGAACGGCATGATCTTTAATACCCTTACTCTCGATAATGTGACCAATGTCAATCAGTGGCCGGTTGAACCTCTATGCATGTTCCGCGCGTCAACGCCCTTGGGCCCTTGGAGCGTGAATATCACCAGCGGCGGTTTGATCACCATCACCACGCCGGACCAAACCTCGACCAACTTCCAAATGGATGCTGCGACAACCGCGCTGTTTGCCGATCCTTGCACTCTGTGCCTGGGCATCCAGCCTAACAATGCAAATGGCTACGGCCAAACCACGGTGATCAGCGGCTTCGGGGTCCAGGGCAACGCGACTCCGTTTAGTGAAGACTTCACTTCCGAAACGGCGTTTAGTTCAAACTGGAGAGTTCTTGCCAGCGATCCCAACGGCGTCATTCTGGTGCCGCCGGGTTCGGCGTGCTGGGTGAGTTGGAACTTGCCCGATCAGGGGTTCAGTTTCCAGTCATCCCCGAATCTGACGGGCGCGTGGAATAATCCCACAGTTCTTACCAGATTGAACAATAACCTACGTCAAGTCCTCGTTCCCTCATCTGCGGTGGGAGCCAATCAGGGTTATTTCCGCCTTATCAAGCGCGTCTTCTCGCAACTGCAAGTATTGCTGCCAGGTGAGGTTGCCGCGCCGAATACGCTCACTGGCAAGACTGGAACCCCCCTTGCCCAGTCAAGTGGCGTTCCCTTCAACGTGATTATCAATGCGTGTGACGCCACTTGGAACGTGGTCAATGTGACCGACGATTGTGTGCTCACCGATGCAACAGACAGTGGTTTTATTGTGTTGGATGGTACAGATGCAAGTCAGACAGGGATGCTTTTGGTCAATGGAACCGGAACCTTGTCGGTCGAGTTCCTTGACGATTCAAGCTCACAGATCACCGCGACTGACATTACCAACATTCTAATACCGGCGGCCAACAGTGCCACAGTAACGTATTGATTGGTGCCGTGCGCTGAAAAGTGAACAAATTCACATGGGCGCCGGCCTGAAACCGGCGCCCGTTTTTTATTGGACATTTTTTTAAAAAACGTGTATATTAAAAACGAATCAACCAAGCCTGTATGAGAGTGAAAGTTCAAACCAAACATCAAAAAGCTGATTCCAGAAATGGCGGCTTCACCCTGATTGAACTGCTGGTGGTTATTGCCATTATCGCCATTCTGGCGGCCATTCTTCTGCCGGCACTGTCCAGGGCAAAGCAAAAGGCGCAAGGAATGCAGTGCATGAGCAACACCCGTCAAGTCATGCTGTGCTGGAAGATGTACGCTGATGATAACAGCGATGTCGTGGCGCCAAATGATTATCCTTATGAAACACACGTAGCGCGAGACGGCACGGTGAAGAATTGGGTTTTCGGCACCATGTATTTTATTACTGATGCGGTTGATCTTCCGGGTTTGGGACAAGGAATACAAGTGAACCCAGCGCTTACCTGCCTGGCTGCCTACAACCAGAATAACGCTATTTTCAAATGTCCTGCGGACATCACTCTGTTCCAAGGCCAGATACGTCAACGCAGCGTGTCAATGAATAGCGCCGTTGGGACGCGCTGGTGGTCGGCTGGCGTGGGAACCGGCGCTACCGGAGCAATAGGGCCGGCTGGTTCTGCGGTCGGAGGCGGATGGCTTGGAGCTAGCTACGTTGATCCGCAGGGTACTTACCGCACCTACGGTAAAACCGCAGACTTTTCTGTGCCGGGGCCTTCCAGCACGTGGGTAATCGCGGATGAGAACCCGAATACCATCAATGACGGGTCGTTGGCTGTAAGTATGGCACAGATAATCGTTGATTTCCCTGCCAACTATCATGGCGGCGGAGCCGGTCTGGCTTTCGCCGATGGTCACTCGGAATTACACAAATGGATGGACGTTTATTTAATGCTTATTCCCTCACCCAACTTGCTAAGTGCCGCCGCCGAAGATGGAGCACCAGTTTCAAAATTTATGTCTGGCCCTTCCCAAGATTTGGCCTGGATACAGCCTCTGACTTCAGCGCTAAAGTGATGTTATTTGCGTGTTGAGTTCGCTTGACCTGTCGGCGTGACGTATAATGTGGCAAATGCGTAAATATGCGGCGTTTGCATTTGCTTTTGGTATTGCCTTCAGCGCCATTGCCCAGGCCCCGCTGGCGATTTACACCGACAACCTGGTCAACGGATTCCAGGACTGGGGTTGGGGGGGGGCCCGCAACTTCAGCAACACGTCACCCACCCATTCGGGAAATGACTCCATCAGCGCGGCCCTGACCGCTTGGGGGGCGCTTTCGCTCCAGCATTCGGATTTCAATGTCACGCCTTACGCCAGCCTCACCTTCTGGGCCGACGGCGGCACCGGCGGCGGACAGCAGTTGCAGGTTTACTTGTCATACGCCCCCAACGGCGCCACCAATGGCCCGGCGTATTCATCACTGTCGGCGTTGCCAGCCGGCGCCTGGCAGCAATACACCGTCCCGCTCAACTCGCTCATGGTGGCCGGCGTCTCCAACTACAACCGGGTGAACATTCAAATAACCGGCTCCGGCACGACCAACACGTTTTACGTGGATGACATCCAGCTTGTGGCCGCGCCGGCGCCCGCCCTGGCGCACCTCGGCGTGGATACGACTCAAACCATCCGGTCGGCGGACGCACGCTGGTTCGGCGTGAACACGGCCACTTGGGACAGCTACTTGGGCAATTCTCAAACGCTCCCGCTGCTTCAGCAAGCCGGCTGCCTCGCCCTGCGCTGGCCCGGCGGCTCAACGTCCGACACCTATCATTGGGCCGCAAGCGCTAACCGGGCCGGCAATGCAAATTTTTATAACCTTGCCACCAACCTCGGCGCCCAGGTCTTCATCACGGTCAATTACGGTTCCGGCAGCAGCAATGAAGCCGCCGCTTGGGTGTTGTCGGCGAACAAAACCAACAACTGTGGGTTCAAATACTGGGAAATTGGCAACGAGTGTTATGGTACATGGGAAACCGACACGAACATCCCTGCGCATGACCCTTACACTTATGCCGTCCGCGCCGCCGGTTATATTGCGGCGATGAAGGCCGCCTATACGAACATCCCGATCCGGGTGGGCGTGGTCATGGTGCCCGGGGAAGACAGTAATTCCAACAATGCCGCGCATCCGGTCGTCAATCCGCGCACCGGCCTGACCCACTACGGCTGGACCCCGGTCATGCTGGCGACCTTGAAAAGCCTGGGGGTCACGCCGGACTTTGCCATCTATCATTTTTATCCCGAATACACTCCCACGGGCGTCAGTCCCGTGCCGGCGGCGGACAGCGACCCGCTGCTGCTGCAGGTTGCAGGTAATCCGTGTCCCATAATTTGGACCGACTGGGCCAGCGCCGCCGCCAGCTTACGCCAGCAAATAAGCGATTATATCGGACCCGCCGGCACCAACATCGAACTCGTTTGCACCGAGAACAACAGTGACTCGTCCAGTGCCATGGGAAGACAACTGACCAGCATCGTCAACGGGCTTTATCTGGCGGACAGCGCCTGTCAGCTCATGAAAACCGAATTTAACGCCTACCTCTGGTGGGACCTGAGAAACGGAACCAACAACACCGGCTCGTTTGATCCGACAATCTATGGCTGGCGTACCTATGGTGACGAAGGCCTGATGAACATGATTAACAACGTCACCGGCCTTTATCCGATGTTTTACGCCGAAAAATTGCTGCAATATTTCGTCCGGCCGGGCGATACCGTCCTGAGTGCCACCAGCGACTATATGCTGTTGTCCGGTTATGCGGCCCGCAAGGCCGACGGCGCCCTGACTTTGCTGGTCATCAACAAGGACGCGACCACCAATTTCAACGCGCAAATCTCCCTGTCTGATTTCACGCCCCTGTCAACGGCCACGGTCCGGTCTTACGGCATTGCGCAAGACGATGCCGTGCGCACCAACAACCTCACTCCCGGCGCGCAAGACATCGCGACGAATATTGTTTCGGTCGGCGCCGTTTTCACCAATTCCTTCCCGCCGTATTCCCTGACGTTGTTCACCTTTACGCCCGCGCCGGCGCAACTGTCCGCGCTCCTGCCGCAAGCGGGACAATTCGTCTTGCAACTCCAGGGCCAGCCGGGCACGCCTTACCTCATCCAGAATTCACCGGATTTGTTCACGTGGACATCGGTTTCTACGAACCTGCTGGCGGGCAGTGTCTTGAACATCACCAATACGATTTCACCCGACAGCACCCAACAATTCTGGCGCGCCGTGTGGCAGCCGTGAGAGTGGTGAAATAGAGCAGGCGTTTGTCTGCGTGAATGCTCCCGGCATCGGCGGCAGATCACGGGCTTCCCGCAAGTCCCTTGGGCAAATCCTCCCGGTTGACGATCCAGGGATGATTCAATAATTCCGTCGTGTTGGTGTTCCGGGCCAGGCTCCATTTGTCGTTCCAGCTCATAAAGAACACCGTCCGGGGGAAATCCTTCTGCACTCCCTGAATGAACCGGAGATAATCGTAGTCGCCCGGAGGATTGCTGGGACCGTGCGGCCCGAATTCTGTAAAACCGAAAGGCTTCTTGATTTGCGCCATCTGGGCGTAGCCCTTGATGTGGTTGGTGTCAACAAAGTCCGTATAGGCGTCGAGACCGACCAGGTCCACATAGCGGTCACCGGGATAGTAGGCGGTGGTCTTGTTCCCATGGTTGGGCGCGTAAACCCAGAGCAGGTTGTCCAGGCCTTTTGTTTTTGTGAAGTAGTCAAACATCTGCCGCCACAGTTTGATGAACGTTGCCGGGTCTTTTCCATTCCACCAAAACCAATCCCCGTTCATCTCGTGAAATGGCCGCCACAGCACCACTACGCCGGCGTCCTTGAGTTGCTGCAAGCCCCCGGCCACTTGATCGAGTTCGTGCAGCCAGCGAACCTGCGTCTCGGACCGTGTATCAAGCAAGGTGTCAAGCTCAACGCCCTTGTCGCGCAGTCCGCCGTTCGCATTCGTCCGGGCGGGATTGTAAAGGTGCGTGCTGATGGTGACCAACCCGCCCTGCTTCCAATACTCGATGGCTGCCTGGTTCGGTGCGCCGTGAGTGATGCCACCCCGGCCGGCATAATCAACGCCGAGAATCGCCGGCCAGTGACCCGTCTGATCGTGAATCTCAGTCACCAGACGCAAGTCCGCTCCCTGCCCAAAATTGGAAAATTGGCCGGACAGCACACATTTGTTGGTGCGCCCCTCAAGGCTTTGGAAATACTCCAGAATGGCTTTCGCCCTGACATTGGACTTCGGATTGGCCGGGGCTTGGGAAGTGCGGCACCCGGATGCCAGAATCGTTGTCAGCAAAAGGCAAAGAATTTTTTTCATGTTATGGTTGGCGCATGAGGCTAGGATTAAGCCGGCTTGGTTTCTGAACATCCATCGGCAAAGAGTCATGGCGCCGGCGGGGTTGCCGGGGGCAGCGGCGGCAGTCCGGACGCGGCCCGGATGGGAGTGATGCCCTTGCGGTATTCCGGGTCGTCACGACTCAGCGAGCGGGGATCGTTGACCAAACCTCGCATCGGGCTGTTGGTTACCGCCATCCCTCTTCCGCCAACCGCCCAGAGCATCCACCAGGTCCATTTCGGCTGCTGCTTCAGGACTGCCGGCGCTGGCGCCGGGCCCACCTCGCCCAGGGTAACCGGTTTGCCCGCCGCCAGCTTGCGCAGGTCGTTGTAATAGGACTTTTGAAAGTCGTTCCGGTAAACATCCAGCGCCGCGATGTCGAAATAGTCCCGGCCGGGAAAGTAATCGGCGAACTGTCTTTCCGGAGTGCTGGGCCGGTCCACGCTCCAGATCCAGACCAGATTGTTCAGATGATGATAATTCACCAGCCGGTCGAACAACTGGCGGTAGAGCACCGTCGTGCCGCGCTCTCCCCGCCGACCGCCCCACCAGAACCATTCGCCGTTCATTTCGTGGTACGGCCGCCACAGCACCGGAACGTGCGCCGCTTGCAATTGTTTGAGATAACCGGCAATGACGTCCACCTGGGCGCACCAGTGATTGTACAATTCGGTTCCGGGCGTGATCACGTCGTTCCACTGTTCATCCGTGAGCTGGCCCTGTACGCTGGCGAGCTGGTTCGTTGCCGCTCCCGGCTTCGGCCGGAACGTGACCGGCTCATCCGCGGTGGGCGGCACGGCGTGCCAGCACAGGGTGATGATTGAGCCGTTCTCGTACTGCCGCTTGACCTCCGCGATAATCTCGGGTCGGGCGGCCGCCGCGTCCTTGTCGCCGGGCCTGGCGAAGCCGAAGTCCTGGCCGAAAATAGCCGGCGTCTTGCCCCAAGCCTTGACGGCCAGGCGGGTGGAAGCGTCCTTCGTGTTCGGATAGTTATGCTGGCCGGTGAGCGTGTGCCGGCCGGAAAGACTCCGGATATAATTCAAAAGCGCCGCGGCTTCCGGCGAAGGATTGGGAGTTGCCGGCTTGATGGAATTGCATCCGCCGCACAACAAGCCGACCAACGGCACGAGCATGGTTCGTTTTTTCATGACTGAAAACTCCCTTCGTAAAAAAGAATTCATCGCTTAGACTTTTCCACTTTTCAACAGGCCGGCCGCAGGTTCTGTTCGATCAAACGACAATGCTGTTCGACACAAACTTTCGAACGCCGGCCGTCTTCGGGTGTGTTGGCCGCGTAATCCAACAGTTCACCTTCGCCCCTGCTATTCCACGATTTTATCCGGCGATTTGCCGGGCCACGCCGCTTTGCCGCTGAAATACTCCAGTTGCAATCCTTCGACGTGGCGCGCTTCCAGCGCCGCACCATAATAATCTTCCAACGATCCGCTCCAGATCACCTGCGTGTTGCGAAGCGTCAGTCCGCGCACAAACTCGCAATGGATGCCGGCGATGGTGTTGGTGTAAATTCCCGCGAATTTTCCGCCGGCTGAAGCCGCCCCAATCGGACGGTCATCATAAAATCCCCCCGGCACGTCGCTGGTCTTGCCTGCCTCCAGGCGCACGTTGTCAAACACGATGTCCTCGATCGGCTGAGCCTCACAGCCGTGGAGGTAAATGCCGCTCTCGCCCCGGCACAGAATGTTGCTGAAGCGGATCTGGCGGACATGCCCCAGCTTCGTGTCCGGGTGGCGCGGAAGGTTGCTGATATGAATCGGCTCGCCCGCGCCCCACCACTTGCCCGGTTGTAGTTGGGTTTCAATCGTGAGGTTTGAGAAAAGAACATTTTCAATGTCACCCTCGTCGCGGCTTTGAATGCAAAGCCCGCGATTGCTGCGGTAGATGACGCAGGCGTCGAAAATCACGTTGCGGATTCCCGGCGGCGCATAAGCTTCATCGAGCTTCAGGGCGCAACTGCGCGAAGCGATGGTGCAGCCGGTGACGGTGATGTTTTCGCTGCGGCCGTAGCTGGCGAAGTTCGGCGTGTTCTTGAGCACGATGCCGTCGTCCGCGGTGTCAATGTGGCAGTTGGCGACGCGCACGTTCCGGCAGTGATCGAGGTCAATGCCGTCATTGTTTGCCACGTTCCAATCGTTGAGGATGCTGATGGAATCAATCACCAGGTCCTCGCACCCGGTCGGATGAACCGTCCAGCTTGGCGCGTTGCGAACCGTGATGTCCCGGATGCGCACCTGCTTGCATCCGATCAAGATGATCACCATGGGCCGGCCGGCGGCGAGTGTCTTGTCGGTGGCGCTCCGCCCGAACGGCCACCAGACCCCACAGAAGGATTGCGGCCACCAGCCCGGTTTGTTCACGTCGCCGCCGGCCTCTTCATCGGCGAGTTTTTGCCATACCGCCTTGTCATTGCCATCAAGCACGCCGTCGCCGGAAATGGAAATGCCCGTCGCATCCTTCGCAAACAGCAACGCCCCCGCCTGGCCGTAATCCTGCCAGCGCGCGCTTCCCTTCAACACCGCGCCGCGCGCCAGGTGGAAATCCACGCCAGTTCCCAACGTGACCGCTCCGGAAAGAAACGTTTTCCCGCCCGGCAACACCACTTGGCCGCCACCCTGGGCGGCGCAGGCGTCCACCGCTTTCTGGATCGCCGCCGTGTCATCGGCCGCGCCATCACCCTTCGCGCCGTAGTCCAGCACATTGTAAACGCCTGATGCGGCCAGTGGTTCGTGATGGCCGGACAGGTCAACGGCGCGCGTTGTGAACGCGGACAGAATCAACACTCCAATCAGAAAATGAGCGGTCATGTTTATGGGTTGCAGTTTTTCAACGCTCAGGTTCGCCGCGCGGTCCTCAGGCGAAGATTGTTTTCGATCAAATGACAGCGCTGTTCGACACAAACTTTCGAACGCCTGCCGTCTGCGGGCGTGTTGGCCACGTAATCCAGCAATTTCTCAACCGTCGTCGTCACCACATGCGTGCGCGTGTCCGAGGAACCGTAGTAGAGGAACACGTCGCCATTGGCGCGGGCCACCCAACCGTTGGCAAAAACGACATTCGACACGTCGCCCACACGTTCTTCGCCTTCGGGCGCCATGAAATAGCCACCGGGGGTCTTGATAATCTTGGCGGGATTGTTCAGATCGCACAGGAACAGGTAGAGCACATAACGCATGCCGGCGGCGGTGTTGCGCACCCCATGCGCCAGATGCAGCCAGCCCTGCTTCGTCTTGATCGGGGCCGGCCCGAGGCCGTTTTTGCCTTCCTTGATCGTGTGGTAAAAACGCGGGTCAATGATCTGTTCCTTGCCGATGACCGCGTTCTCAATGTCATCGCACAAACCCCAGCCGATGCCGTCGCCGCTGCCGGTGGCCGCGAAATCGGCCATGGGCCGGGTGTAGAA
>Ga0116126_1001531_pt1 | contig 14535 bp, 13 predicted proteins | sample June2015DPH_16_5_FD_89730 | JGI IMG/M metagenome (GOLD analysis project Ga0116126, IMG submission 89730) | Peatland microbial communities from SPRUCE experiment site at the Marcell Experimental Forest, Minnesota, USA - June2015DPH_16_40 | ecosystem: Environmental > Terrestrial > Soil > Wetlands...
CGTCGTATTGGCATTGGCGATGATCACGCTGTCCTTGCCTCCGGCGGAACGGCGTGCAGCCCCATCTTTCGCAGATCGGGATGAGCCGACAGCGTCGCCAATTCCGGTTCGAGCGGAAGTTCGCTACCATCGTCAGCGCCCACACCGTCCTGCCGGTCAACATCACGATGACGCGGAAGGCGGGCGCTCTGCCGGACGGCAACAATTCCGGCCAGCGGCCCAACCTGGTCCTCGGTGTACCCATGGGCTTACCGCAAGGTCATCGCCGCTCGAGCGTGGTTCGGGTTCTTTGAGCGGCACGCCACACAACTTCCTGACGGGTTCTGGGGGCAGTGGAACGCTCGCCGGCGAACCCAGGTACGGTTGGAGGCGCGCGCCGCTATCCGGCTCCACCAGCCAAACGTGCCGATCCCCCAGGTATCGGATCAATTGCCGGTTGCGCCGTTCGCCCAGGTCGTTGGCCCAAACTACCTTCGCGTGGTCGATATCGGCCCGGTTATACACCCACTCGTCGTGCACGACGTGCTGCGGGCCGTAACGCACGAACACCAGGTGGAGACCAGGAGTAGCCTCCAGTTGCCTGGTCAATGCACCACGCTGCGTAAGCGGTCCGGCCCCGCCGAACAGGTACCAGGGATACAGCACCCTCAGGCCGCCGGCTGCGCTAGCGAGAGAAAGGCCCACCGCAAGTGCCACGCCCCAGGGGCGCCCTCCGGGACGCCAGCGGCTCATGCGCAGCAGCCCGTAAGCTCCCAGGGCGAACCACAGACCCGTCAGCGGAGCCAGATACTGGGGCACGATTCTCGGATAGAGGAGGCTCCATAACATCCCGGCGCCGAGCAGCAGTCGCATGTTCCGCGTCTTGCGGCTGCTGGAGAAAAGACCGATCGCAAACGGAATCGTCAGAGGATACCCGATGTAGAACGCCCAGACCTTCTTCAACTCATCGCCGAGCAGGGGCCACATCCCGGTCAGGGAACGCGCGGTCCGAAAATGGTTGCGCTGGTAGAGATAGATGCGCCGCTGTTGGGGAGTCAGGTGTTCGGGTTCCGGGACTTCCGCCTGCCAAACGAACGCGTGCGGAACCCCGTAGACTCGCTGGGTCAGGCGATAGGGGGACAGCAGCGGATCGCCCGTTACCCTCCAGTTGTCGTAGCACATGCCCGCGACATCCAGCGCGGCGATGCCCGCCACCAGAAGCGACGCGAGGGCCAGTCTCCGGCCGGCGGATTCGCCACGATTCCGCCACAACCACGCCAGGATGGCCGCAGCCGAGACGAGTCCCAGAATCATCGACTCGTAAGGTCGAGTAAACCACACCAGGGTCCAGCCCATCGACAGAATCCATGCGTACCGCAAGCGTGCAGTGGCCAACAACGCTGGAAGAGCGCCGATCACCAGCGCGCCGCCGGCAGCGGAAACGCCGCCGCCGCTGTAGCTGTTCATCCAGACCGAGGAGATGCCGAGCGAAAGACTGCACAACAAGCCCCCCGTCCACGCGGCCAGTGGAGGAAGCCAACGGTACTGCATCCAGGCAACCGCGCCGCAGCACAGAACCATGGACATCCACGCGCCGAGCCACGGCTGGCCCGTCACCTTCCAGGCGACTGCCAAAAACGCGGCGGTGCCCGGCGGGTAACTGGCCGAGTAAGTCGGTTTCTGGATCACGTAAATGGTCTCGAAATGGCCGGAACAAGGATGTGGAGGATTGGCCAGACGCCCGTGCAGCAGCGTGTCCGCAGCCAGCAGGTTTACGAACTCGTCGTGCACGGCGGGGAATGGAATGGGCGCCACGGGGATGAGCGCCAGCCGGATACAAGGCCCGAGAAGAGCGAAGGCCACGACCCAGAGAACCCGGCGGCGCGCGGTCTTGCGCAGGGTGCTCCCTATGCGCTCAAGACGGCCCGCCGGCCGCGACCAGGCGGCGGCGAGAATCGCGCCGGCCAGCAGTCCTGCCAGGAGTTCGATCCACTCGGGCCGCACAGGAAACCTTCGAATCGCCGGGCTCGCGCTCACCAGTGCCAGCAGCATGGCTCCATTACCGCGCGGCGCCGCCGCCGGCGGCCCGTTACCGTGGGATCCCCCTTTTCAAATCGTGCATCCTTTTCTTGGGAGCGCCGGATCTCGCTGCGGAGACAAGCGCTCGCGCATCCCCTAAGAATACTCCGCTTACTGCCAAAGTTGGGCGTCAAGGGGACGTTTTTGGGCGTTTTGACCGCTCCCGTTGCCAAGGCTTGCCCTTGCCCCACCAGTCAACGGAAATCGCGCCCTTTCCCGGAACTACGGCGCTGGCGCCGTGTTGAAAAGGATGTGGGGCAACTATGAAGTTCATCGCTGGCACTCTGTTATTGGTTGGCGCGGGAACCATCGGCGCGTTTGCGCAGATTCCCGGTTTTCAGCACGTCGTTGTCATCGTTCAGGAGAATCGTACTCCCGACAATCTCTTTCAAGGCTTGTGCGTTCCGCCGTACGGCTCGGCCAATCCTTGCAGTACAAGCCCTACCGCGTCGCAGTACGATATTCAGACCGGGAATTGGCTCAACAAGAAGTCGTCCACGGGAGTGACTCAGCCCTCGACCGTGGCTCTGGCGAATAAGTACGACTTGAGCCACGCCCACTCGGCCTTTACAGTCATGTGCGACGCCGATTCGCTGACCGGGGCCTGCAAGATGGACGGTGCCGGCAGCGTCGCGTGCTCCGGGAGGTGTCCCACCAAGCCGCAGTTCCGGTTCGTTGATAACTCCACCGGCATTTTGAACCCGTATCTCGATCTGGCTACGCAATACGGTTGGGCCAACTACATGTTCCAGACCAACCAGGGGCCCAGCTTCCCGGCGCATCAATTCCTCTTCGGGGGAACTTCCGCTCCCAGCGCGGCCGACGATGCGGCTGGTATTTTCGCTTCCGAGAATATGTCGGGTACCGCCAAAACCGCGGGGTGCGCGGCGGAAGCCGGGACCACCGTTCAATTGATCGATCCCGCTGGCGAAAACAGCAAGACCTATCCGTGTTTTGAGCATCGGACCATGGCGGATGTGTTGCCTTCGACCGTCACCTGGAGATACTACGCGCCGAGCGCCGGCTCGATCTGGACGGCGCCCAACGCCATCCAGCATCTCTGTCAATCGAGCGGCCCCGGCGGCCAGTGCATGGGGCCGGACTGGACCGGCAACGTGGATCTTTCGCCGGCCGACGCGCTCAAGGACATCGGCGCCTGTAACCTGCGTTCGGTGAGTTGGGTGATTCCCACCGGAGCGAACTCCGATCATGCGAGCGGCAACGACGGCGGGGGCCCCTCGTGGGTGGCATCGATCGTCAACGCCATCGGCGCCAGCACGGCCTGCGACAACAACGGCGGGTACTGGCAAAACACGGCCATCTTCATCACGTGGGACGATTGGGGCGGCTGGTACGACCATGAGAGACCAGCCATCCTCGCGCAGCCGGAAGGCGACTACCAATACGGCTTCCGCGTCCCACTGGTGGTCGTCTCAGCTTACACGGCAGCGGGCTACATCAACAACGAACGCCACGATTTCGGCAGCATACTGAGATTCATCGAGCGCAACTTCGGCATAGCGGAGGGTGCGCTCAATTTCGCCGATGCCCGCGCGAAGAACGACCTCGGCGGCTTTTTTGACCTGAACCTGGCCCCGCGCCCCTTTCAGACCATTAGCGCGCCGAAGGACGCGAACTTCTTCCTCAATGACAAAAGGGTAGCGACCGATCCGGACGACCAATAGCACATTCGGCCGGAAAGGGAAGACGCGTGCTCATGCCCGAATAGATCGCGACGAATCCCTGCCCCAGCAGCCCCAGAGACCACCCAGCTGGCCCGTCACGCCAATCAGGCCTCCCCTCAGTTCTGCTTGTCGTCGGTCGTATCCTTCTTGCCGGTCTTGTCCGTGGTCTTGCCGGTTGTGCCGTCGGGGGGGTTGTCGCCGGGCTTTTCACCGGGGCGGTACAGGGTGGGCGGCTTCCGCTTTTGTTCCTCGGTGGCGGCCTTCTGATCGGCTGCCTGTTTGGCTTTGCGCTCGGCCGGCGACATGGCATCTTCCAAGGCCTTCTTGTCCTTCTCCTCGCGCACTTCCACGGCGTGCTCGCGCTGCCCCATGTCTTCCCTCGCCAGCTCCAGGCTGTCGCTGGTGGTGTCGATGGCGTCCTTGAGCACGAAATCGTAGCGATCCTCGTCCCTGGGGTGGCTGTCTTGAATCCTGCGCAGCGCGGGCAGCAGTTCGCTCTCCGCGCCGGCGACGAACTTGAGTCCCAGGGCAATGTCGATCTTGCGGTGCAGCGCATCGTCGGCCACATCGTCGAGCGCATCGATAATCCGGTTGAAGTCGTCGAGCGCATCGTGAATCAGAATGGAGCGGCCCGGTTTGTCCTTGCCGAGCAAATTTTTCACCAGGTCGACGCGCTGGCGGGCAAAGCCGGCATAAAGGGCCAGACGCTGATTCGGTTCCTGGGCCTCGCGGATCTGATCCGCTTCATCGGTCGAAAGAAAATCGCGCGCCTGCTGCGCTACGCCCGCCGTCCCCAGCAGCAACGCGATCGAAACCGAGCACGTCAGGATTCTCATTTTGGTTTGCCCTCCATCAGGCCCAGCAGCAGCTTGTCGTGCACGCGCTGCACCTCGGTTTTGGCTTTCTCGAGCACGGGGCGGTCCGCGAAGTTCATGTCCCGCTCCAAGGTATCCAGCTTGCGGAGCAGACCGCGCGTCTGGATTTCGGCGTACTTGAACCAGCGCGAACTTTTGCGCGGGTCCTTGCCGGTCTGGTTGAGCGAGAGAAAGGCCAGATCCACGGAATCGACGATTTTCGCGGCGTCGGCCGCCACCCGGTCGGTGTCTCCTTTCTGGTAATCGGAGCGGGCGGCTTCGAGCGCCGCGGCCGATTGGTCCAGGGCCAGCCGCGCGCGCTTTTCGAGGTTCGGCTCGGCACGCGCCTTCGCCAGGTCGTCCGCGCGGGAGATACCCACCATCCACGCCAATGCCACCAACGCCACCCGCCAGCCGCGCATCATTAGTGTGCCTCCAGCTCGTGGCGGATGATGCGCACCCGCTGCCGCGCCTGAAATTCCTGGTCGGGGAACTTGTCCTTGCTCATGGCGAGAAACTGCTGGTAGGCTTCGAGCGCGGGTTTCAACTGGTGCATCTTATCCAGGGTGATGGCCCGCATAAAGGCAAGGCCGGCCGTGTTCTCGCCCAACTGGCGCGCGTGGTCGAAAGCCTCGAGCGCCCGTGGCAGGTCCCCGGCCAAATACAGCGCGTCGCCCAACTCGCGCCACGCTCCGATGGCGTCCGGCTTGAGCTTCCCGGCTTCGGTGAACTGCGCGGCCGCGGCGGGAAACTGCCGCGCGTCCTGCAAGGTGTGACCATACATCATGCGCAAATCGAAGTTGGCGGGATCGCCAGCCACCGCCTTTTGGAGCAGCGGCGCCGCCTTGGCGGGTGCGCCGGAGAGTACGTATGCCTTCGCCAGGGCCACGGCATTAGTTGTGGACGGCTCCCCGGCGTATGCGGTTTCGAAAACCGGCACGGCCTCGGTGTATTGCTTGCCTTCGAGCAGCAACTGCCCGAGGCGCGCCTGCGCCGCTGGATCGCCGGCGAAATCGCGATAGATGGCGGCCGCCGGGGCGGGCTGGTGCGCCTTTTCGTAGGCGCCGGCTAGCTCCAGCATCGAGCCGCGGTACTTGGCGTCGAGCGCGGCCGCCTGGCGAAAATGCGGCGCCGCATCGTCGAGTTTGCCCTCGCGCGCCAGCACCCGGCCCAGGCCGGATTCGGCGGCGGCCGATTTCGCGTCCAGTTCGATGGCGCGGCGGTAGCTGGCTTCGGCGCGATCGAGGGCGCCCGCCTGCGCCTCGGCTTCCGCCAGGTAGTAGCGCGGCCGGAACTCGCCCGGCTTCTGTGCGGCGGCTGCTTCGAGCAGCGCCTCCGCGGCCGCATCCTTACGCCGCAGGAGCAGCATGCCGCAGTTGAGCTCGGCTTCGTACAGGCCGGGCTTCAACTCCAGCGCCTTGCGGTATTCCGCAATCCCATCCTCGTCGCGTCCGAGGAAACCGTAAGCCAGGGCCAGGTTGAAATGAGCGCCGTAGTCGGACGGGTCCGCCGCCACGACCTTGCGAAACGCTTCCGCCGCGGTTGAATACTCGCCGCTTTCGAGCGCTTTTAGCCCTTCGGCCGCGAAATCGGACGCCTGCACCAGCAAAAAGAGGACGGCCAGCGTGGCCCACATAATTCAATTCTAAATCCTCTCGCCGTGCTTCCTATTTCTTCTTGTCCGGAGGGGGCCCGGTCCTCAAGTCCAGGTTGCCGGGAGCATCCATTGGCGCAGGTTGAAAATTGAGCGGGAGGTCGATGCGCGCCTCGTGCTGGCCGTCTTCATCGAGAATGTGCAGCGTGTAGTGGCCGGTGGCCACGTCAAATACGGCGTTGCCGACCAGCGTATCGGCGGGCGCCAGCGTGCGCAGCGCACCGATCCAGTCCGGCACGCCATCCCCGTCGCGCACTTCGGGGAAGCGGCGCCCCGTGCCGTCTTCGACGCTAAAATTGGGCACCGCCGCGTCGGAGTTGCCACCGTTGGTGACGCTCAGCCGCACCAGCAGAAACTGGTTCTGCGCCGCGCGCGCCGTGGGCCCCTCGCCGAACGCGGGAAGCCATTGCGTCTCGAGGCCGAGGTATGTCAGACTCCCCAACTGCACTTTCTGCCCCAGGGTGTAGGTGCGAACTTCCGAGGGGCGCTCGCCGCAGGAAACCAGGCATGCGGAGCACAACGGAATCAGGAGCAACAGCCAACCATGATGGCGCATCAGCAGAACCATTGTCGCGACCGGCGCCCGGCGTGTCAATCATGTGCGGGAATGGCGCGCGCCCGGCGGCTTTACTGGTGCTGCGCTTCCTGCAGCAGGCGCTCGAACTTGCGCCGTTGCTCTTCGGTGAGCACCTGGTCGATGCGATTCTTGCTGTCGCTCAGCACGGTGCGGTAGTACTGCCAGGAGTCGCCGAGGATGGACTGCATCTGCTCGGCTTGCGCCGGCGTCAGATCCAGTTGCTTGCGCAGACGTTCGAAGTAGAGAGTGCGGCCGGCGGGCGTATCGAAGGCCGGCTGATGGAGGCGGTCGTGCCAGCCCAGGTGCATCGCCAGCGCGCCGGCGGCAAAGCCGCACAGAAACACCAGGGTCAGCACCGTCAGGCCGGCCACTTTGGGGTTCCAGGCACCGCTGGTGGCGGCCTTCTCGATCAAGTTAGCGTTCATACGCCGTCAGCGCAAGCAGCATGTTGTCCTGCGCCAGAGCGTTGCCGGATGCCGCGGTGCTGTCTTGCGACAAGACTGCCTCCGGCGTAAAACTCCCTCGGTAAGCGACCTCGCGCGATACCAGAAAGCTCGCCAACACCGCCAGTGTCAACATGCAGCTAAACGCCAGGCGTCTGGCGAAAACCAGGTCGAACGCGAAAAGGCCGGCCAGGGAGGGCGCGGCGCTGTTGGCCTCGATCCGCTCCGCCACACGGGCATAAAAGCCCGCAGCCGGCTCGCACTCCTGGCTCCGCAGGGCGCCGAACAGGCTCGATACGCCAGCCATGCCGTCCATCCCGGCACGGCAGCTTGCGCAGTCATTCAAATGGGTCTCGATACGCCGGCGCGCCGCCGGCTCCAGCACACCGGAGAGGTACTCTTCGAGGCTCTCCATCACTACTGCGTGCATACTTTTCTTCCCTTACCAACCTGCAATACTACACCCGGAACCTGCCCCACCGCGGGTCTTTTTGCCGGTCGCGGCTGCCCGCTTCGGAGGCCATAATTCCCAAACAAAAAACACCGCCCGCACCGTCTCTAGCTGGCCGTCAACCCGGCCGGGCGGTCCAGCCGTTGCGCCGCCTTCACCAACTTCTGGCGGGCGCGGAAAAGCTTCACCTTGATGGTGTTTTCGTTCATCCCGGTTCTCTCCGCCAGCTCTTCCACGGAGTAACCTTCTACTTCCTTTAACATCAACAACATGCGCTCCTCCTCGGACACTCTGGTGAGGAGCTTCACAACGTAATCCCTTTGCGACAGGCTGGTGTCGGCTGGTGTCTGCCGGTTCACAGCGGGCTCGGAATTCTCCACCCGCCGCACTTCATCCTCGCTGAGATCGCTTTCATAAACCAGCTTGCGCACCTTGCGCTTGCGCAGGTAATCGAAGCACTCGTTGACCGTGATTTTGTAAATCCAGGTGATCAGCGAACTGCGGAAATCGAAGTTCCGGATGGAAACGTAAACCTTGGCAAATACTTGCTGCGCAATATCTTCCACGTCATTGCGCTGGCGCACGATGCCGTGGATGATGGAGAATACCTTGGTTTGGTATCGCTCCACGATTTCGCGGAACGCGCCTTCTTCGCCGGCCTGCGCGCGGCTGACCAGGACGCCTTCCGGGGTGTTCTGATAGTCCACTCTGGGTTTCGCCGCAACCTTGCTGCCGAACCCCGGAATCGTCAACGTGCCGGTCGCCGCTCCCATACATGGCTTCCGACGTTCAGCGCGGGGTCAGGGTTTCAATTTAACGATGGATCAATAGTAGTTTGTCGGATCGCCGGGCAGTGGTTCCAACCATTGTTCTTCCCGGCTGCGGCTTCGTGCGCGATCGAATCGCCATTCGCCTCCATTTTTCTCGCGACCCAACCGGCCGGCGGCTCATCTAAATGTGTGCATAAGGAGAGCGCCCGGCTGTCCTTTGTATAATACCAACCAGGGGTATTACCCCGTAGAGGAGTCTAAACGCATGGTGCAACTAACCGAAAAAGCCATCGGCAAGGTGAAGGATATCATGAGCTCGCAGCAACCGTCTCCGGCCGGACTTCGGATTGCTGTTGTGGGCGGGGGCTGCTCCGGCTTCAGCTACTCCATGGCGTTCGAAAACCAGCCCAACATGCTGGATAAGACGTACGAATTCGGCGGCCTCAAGGTCTACATCGACCAGGCCAGCATGCTCTATCTGGATGGCGCCGAAGTGGACTACGTCGAGACGCTGGAGGGGGCCGGTTTCAAATTTAACAATCCGCACGTAAAATCCACCTGCGGCTGCGGCAGCTCGTTCCAGGCGTAAAGTCGGGTAACGCCGGCGGTCTTGCCGCCGGTGTTTTCGTCAGGACATGAACACCGGCGGCAAAGACCGCCGGCGTTACCGGCGCTGCGACCCTAGTTGCGCGGGCCGGTTTCGATCTGCTACACTGCTGGATGTCCCGAACGTAAGGCTCAGTGGGAGGTTCGTTTGTCTGTTTGGAAAACGGACCGCTTGCACCAATGAGGTCACATGGCGCGTAAACCAGGCAAACACTATCAATCCGCCAGAAAACAGGTGGAAACCCGCGAATACCAGCTCGAAGAGGCTGTGACGCTCATCCAGAAAATCAAGTTCGCCAAGTTCGACGAGACCGTTGAGGTCCACTTGCGGCTCGGCGTCGACCCCAAGCACGCCGACCAGATGGTGCGCGGCACGGTGCTGATGCCGAACGGGCTGGGCAAGTCGAAAAAGGTTCTCGTGATCGCCAGCGGCGACAAACAGCGCGAGGCAACCGAGGCCGGCGCCGATTTCGTGGGCGGCGAGGACATGGTCAACAAGATTCAATCCGAAGGCTGGACGGATTTCGACGCCGTGATTGCCACGCCGGACATGATGCGTTCGGTCGGCAAGCTGGGCAAGGTGCTGGGGCCGCGCGGCCTGATGCCGAACCCGAAGACCGGCACGGTGACGGTGGACGTGGTGAAGGCGATCAAGGAAATCAAGGCCGGCAAGGTGGAATTCCGGGTGGATAAGACCGGCATCATTCACGCGCCGGTGGGGAAGATCAGCTTCGCCACACCCGCGCTGATCGAGAACGCGGCGACCCTGATCACGGCCGTGATCAAGGCCAAGCCGGCGGTAGCCAAGGGCAAGTACGTCAAGAGCGCGACCATCTGTTCCACGATGGGGCCGGGCGTGGCCGTCGATACCGCCCCTTTCAGCGTGAAGGCGGCGGGTTAGAGCGCCGACAGGTGTTTCCATGAAAAAGAAGTCAGACAAGAAGAAGGATATCGACGCGCTGCACCAGGACCTGGAGCAGTCCGGCAACCTGTTCGTGACCGGCTACGAGAAGCTGCGCGTGGACCAGGATTTCGAACTGCGCAAGGCAGTGCGCGGCGCGGGCGGCAAGTACCGGGTGATCAAGAACAACCTGGCGGAGATCGCCGCCCAGGGCACGCCTTCGGAAGCGGTGCTCAAGAACCTGCGCGGCATGACCTCGCTGGCCTACACGAGCAAGGATCCGGTGGCGCTGGCCAAGGCGCTGACCATCTACGCGAAGGCCAACCCGTCGTTCACTTTCAAGGCGGGAATCGTGGAAGGCCGGGCGATCGACGTGGGGGCCATCCACGAACTGGCCAGCATGCCGTCGAAGGAAGAGATCTTTTCGAAGCTGTTGTACCTGATCAACGCGCCGGCCCAACGGTTGGTGACGGTGATCCAGGCGGTGGGCCGCAACCTGGCCGTGGTAGTGGATCAGGGAGTGAAGGAAAACAAGTTTCAGGCGTAGGGGCCGGGCACGCGCGGCCCGCGCCGGCGATTTTTGATTCTAAGGAGTTCAAGAGATGGCGGACATTAACGCAATTGCGGAACAGATTCAGGGCCTGACCTTGCTGGAGGCATCCCAGCTCGTCAAGTTGCTCGAGGAGAAGCTGGGAGTATCGGCCGCGGCGGCCGCTCCGGTGATGGTGGCGGGCGCCGGCGGAGGCGCGGCGGCTGCTCCGGCAGCCGAAGAGAAGACCGAGTTCACCGTGGTTCTGACGGCTGTCGGCGCCAACAAGATCAACGTCATCAAGGCGGTTCGCGAGGTCACCAGCCTGGGTCTGAAGGAAGCCAAGGACCTGGTGGATGGCGCTCCCAAGCCGGTCAAGGAAGGCGTCAGCAAGGACGAAGCCGAGACCATCAAGAAGAAGTTCGTCGACGCCGGCGCGACCGTCGAGGTGAAGTAGAATTTCCGGGGCCGGAGGCGCGAGGCTCCGGCGTTGGCCCCGCGGCGTTGGCGGTCGGGGCTGCCCGTGTTTTTGTGGTTTGACTGGCGGGTGCAAGTCCTGCTAGTATAAGTAGTTGGGCTGTCGATTCCGCGGACTCGATCCCCATTGGAGAAAGTGATTCCAGAATCCTGGCACTTCAATTGCAGTTCGCGTGAAACTGCCGAGAGGGTACCTCTGTCTGTTTCGCGCCGTCAGGATTCCTGCACCCGCCCGGCCACAGGCGCAAGCGTCATCGCTGGTCTTTTCGCAACGCCCGTTCGCACCCTGCCTTTTTTCATACATTCGGCGCTCCAAGAGGTCTCGCCTCCGGGAGCGCCTTTGGTTCTGTGCTTATAGCCCCGGTCCCTTTGCGTTGGCTGTCCGGCCGTCAGGAGTTATAGAATGGCAAATCAAAATAACGGCGCCGTCCCTGAGCGAGTGGATTTTTCCAAGATCAAGACCTCGATCCCGATTCCGAACCTGATCGAGGTGCAGAAGAAATCGTACGAGCGGTTTCTGCAGATGGACCAGCTCCCCAACGAGCGCGAGGACATCGGCCTGCAGACGGTATTCAGCTCGGTATTTCCGATTTCGGATTTCCGCGGCGTCAGCGACCTGGAGTTCGTCGATTATTCGATCGGCAACTGGGAATGCAAGTGCGGCAACCTGAAAGGGCTGCACCACCTGCGTTCGACCTGCCGCAATTGCGGAGCCGCCGTGCGCACCGATCCGTTCCACGCCGGCGACATTCTCTGCCAGCACTGCGGAACCTTCAACAAGAACGTGGTCACGTTCTGCAACAAGTGCGGCGACCCGGTGGGCCTGCAGTTGAAATACGACATGCAGGAGTGCCAGGAGCGCGGCATGACCTACGCCGCGCCGCTCAAGGTCACCATCCGCCTGACGGTGTATTCGAAGGATCCGGAAACGCAGAAGAAGAGCGTTCGCGACATCAAGGAACAGGAAGTCTTCTTCGGCGAAATCCCGCTGATGACCGACAACGGCACGTTTATCATCAACGGCACCGAGCGCGTCATCGTCAGCCAGTTGCACCGTTCGCCCGGCGTGTTCTTCGAGCGCGTCCAGGCGCAGGGCTACTTCCTGGGCAAGATCATCCCGTACCGCGGAAGCTGGGTCGAGTTCGAATACGACAACAAGAATCTGCTGTACGTCCGTATCGACCGGAAACGTAAATTCTACGGCTCCGTGTTTCTGCGCGCCCTCGGCCTGAAGACCGACGCCGACATTCTGCGCGCGTTTTACCGCATCAGCAAAATCACCTTCAAGGACAAGAAGATTTATTGGAACGTGGACGAGGGCCTGACCGGGCTCAAGCTCTCCCACGCCGTCTCGACCAAGGGCGGGGACACCGTGGTGGCGCAGGGCAAGAAGATCACGCCGTCGCTGTTCAAGGAAATCCAGAAGGCCAAGATCGAGCGCGTGGAAGTGGCGTCGAACGATCTCGAAGGCGCTTACGCGGCGGCCGACGTCTGGGACAAGGAAACCGGCGAAGTATTCATCGACGCCAACAGCGAAATCACCACCCCCATCCTGGCCAAGCTGATCGAGGCGGGCGTGGATGAAGTCGAAGTGTTCTTCCCCGAGCGCGACGAAGTGGGGATGGTGATTTCGTCGACCATCAAGAAAGACACGATCAAGACCCAGAACGAAGCGCTGATCGAGATTTACCGCAAGCTGCGGCCGGGCGATCCGCCGACGCTCGACACCGCCACGCAACTGTTCCAGGGCATGTTCTTCGACCCGCGCAAGTACGATTTTTCGCGCGTGGGCCGCATGAAGTTCAACATCAAGCTGCACGACAAGGCGGATGCCACCAGCCTGGATAAGCGCACGCTGGACAGCGAAGACTTCCGCAATACCATCACCTACCTGCTCAAGCTGCGCAAGGGCATCGGCGCGGTGGACGACATCGACCACCTGGGCAACCGCCGCGTGCGCGCGGTGGGCGAGCTGCTGGAAAACCAGTTCCGCATCGGCCTGGTGCGCATGGAGCGCGCCATCAAAGAGAAGATGTCGGTGTACCAGGAAATGTCGACCGCCATGCCGCACGACCTGGTGAACGCCAAGCCGGTGATGGCGGCCATCCGCGAATTCTTCGGGTCCAGCCAGCTTTCGCAGTTCATGGATCAGACCAACCCGCTCTCGGAGATCACCCACAAGCGGCGTCTTTCGGCGCTGGGACCGGGCGGTCTCAGCCGCGAGCGCGCCGGTTTCGAAGTGCGCGACGTGCATCCCACGCATTACGGCCGCATCTGCCCGATCGAAACGCCGGAAGGTCCCAACATCGGGCTGATCAGCTCGCTCTCCTGCTTCGCGCGCATCAACGATTACGGCTTCATCGAAAGCCCGTACCGCCGGGTGGAAAAGGGCGTGGTGATCGACCAGGTGAAGATCCTCAACCCCGGCGACCTGGATCACAAGGTGGGCGACACGGTTTCGCGCGGGCAGGCCGAAGAAGCCAACCGCAGGCTCAGCGCCAAGAAGCAGCCGGCCGAGTTCGAAGCCCACTGCGAGTATCTTTCGGCCTGGGAGGAAGACAAGTACACCATCGCGCAGGCCAACGTGGCGCTGGACGAGAAGGGCCGCATCGTGCCCGAGCTGTGCAACGCGCGCCAGGCCGGCAACTTCGTGCTCAAGCCGCGCGAAGAGATCGAGTACATCGACGTCAGCCCCAAGCAACTGGTCTCGGTGGCCGCCAGTTTGATCCCGTTCCTCGAAAACGACGACGCCAACCGCGCGCTGATGGGCTCCAACATGCAACGCCAGGCGGTGCCGCTGCTGCGCGCCGATGCGCCCCTGGTGGGCACCGGCATGGAGTACGTGACCGCGCGCGATTCGGGCGCGGTGGTGCTGTGCAAACGCTCCGGCGTGGTGGACTCGGTGGACAGCGAGCGCATCATCGTCCGCGTGGAAGGCACCGCGCACGAAGGCCAGCTCTCGCGCGAGGTGGGCGCCGATATCTACCAGCTCACCAAGTTCAAGCGCTCCAACCAGAATACCTGCATCAACCAGAAGCCGATCGTGGAAGTCGGGCAGCGGGTGGTGAAAGGCCATGTGCTGGCCGACGGCCCCTGCACCGACATGGGCGAGCTGGCCCTGGGACGCAACGTGCTGGTGGCCTTCATGCCCTGGCGCGGGTATAACTTCGAAGACGCCATCCTGGTCAGCGAGAAGCTGGTCAAGGAGGATTACTACACTTCGATCCACATCGAGGAGTTCGAAATCGAGGCTCGAGATACCAAACTGGGCCCCGAGGAAATCACCCGCGACATCCCCAACATCGCCGATTCGTTCCTGCGCAACCTGGACGAAAGCGGCATCATTCGCATCGGCGCCACCGTGAAGCCGGGCGACATCCTGGTGGGCAAGGTGACGCCCAAGGGCGAAACCCAGCTCACGCCCGAGGAAAAACTGCTGCGCGCGATCTTCGGCGAAAAGGCCGGCGACGTGAAGGACGCCTCGCTGTTCTGCCCGCCGGGCATCGAAGGCACCATCGTCGATTGCAAGA
>Ga0116126_1001532_pt1 | contig 14531 bp, 9 predicted proteins | sample June2015DPH_16_5_FD_89730 | JGI IMG/M metagenome (GOLD analysis project Ga0116126, IMG submission 89730) | Peatland microbial communities from SPRUCE experiment site at the Marcell Experimental Forest, Minnesota, USA - June2015DPH_16_40 | ecosystem: Environmental > Terrestrial > Soil > Wetlands >...
ATTGCCGGCCGTCACCAAGCCGCGTCCCGGCCACGCCGATCTCGCAGGGGTCATCAAATACGACCGTCAGGACGCACGCGACATTCTGGAACGCTCCAGCGCGCGGGAGACGACGGTGCGGGTGGCCATTGGTGGGGCCTGCAAACTTCTGTTGGCGGAGGTCGGCGTCGATATCGTCGGCCACATTGTCAGTCTCGGCACTGTGCAGGCGAAAACGGATGGCCTGACGTTTGCCCAGATCCGCGAGCGCAGCGAAGCCAGCGAGGTCCGCTGTGCCGATCCCGCCGCCGGGAAGCAAATGATCGAGGCCGTCGATGCGGCCAAAGCCCAGGGCGATACACTCGGTGGCGTGTTTGAGATCGTTGCCATGGGGGTTCCGATCGGGCTGGGAAGCCATGTCCAGTGGGACCGGAAACTCGACGCCAATCTGGCGCGTGCCTTGATGAGTATCCAGGCGATGAAAGGCGTGGAGATCGGACTCGGCTTTGAAGCCGCGCGGCGATTGGGCTCACAGGTGCATGACGAAATCCTGCCAGCGCAGGCCGGCATCCTGACCCGGGCGGGCAATAACGCCGGCGGGTTTGAGGGCGGGATGACCAACGGCCAGCCGGTTGTCGTCCGGGTCGCCATGAAACCGCTGTCCACACTGATGAAGCCCATGCGGTCGGTGGACATTCAAACCGGGCAGGAAGTGAAAGCCACCGTGGAACGCTCGGACGTGTGCGCCACGCCTGCCGCGGCAGTCATCGGGGAGGCCGTGGTGGCTTTCGAGCTGGCGAAGGCCGTTCTCGACAAGTTCGGCGGGGACAGCGTTCGCGAGCTCAAGCGAAATGTCGACGGCTACCGCGAGGCCTGCAAGCGGTGGTAGCGCTGGCGGTGGATTACAAGACTTTCTTTAGCTCCAGTTTGGCAATCTTGCCGGTTGCCGTGCGGGGCAGGGCGTCCATGACCCGAACTTCCCGCGGGATTTTGTAGTCGGCAAGCCGGTCGCGGCAAAACCGCAGAATCTCGCCCGTGTCCACGGTCGCGCCATCGGTCGCGCTGACGAATGCAATGGGCACTTCACCGCGTTTCTCGTCGGCTTTCGCCAGCACTGCCGCTTCCCGCACGTTCGGGAACTGGTGGAGGACTTCTTCGATCTCGCGCGGATACACGTTCATGCCGCGTACCAGAAGCATCTCTTTGCGGCGATCCACAATATAGATGTATCCGTCGTCATCCTTCTTCCCCATGTCGCCGGTGTGCAGCCAGTTATCCCGCAACGTCGCGGCAGTTTCCTCGAGGTGGTTGTAGTATCCCCGCATCACGTTTGGGCCGCGCACAACGATTTCGCCGACCCGGCCCGGTGGAAGTTCGCGTCCATGGTCGTCGAAGATTTTCACTTCGATATCGGGCAGCGGCAGTCCGACCGACCCGGCCTTATGCACGCCGCGGATTGGATTGAAGGACACCACGGGCGACGCCTCGCTCAGGCCGTATCCTTCCAAGAGCGGAAAGCGGAAGTTCCGGTCGAATTTTCCGAGCGTTTCGCCGGGAAGGGGAGCGGCGCCCGAGACTGCCAGTCGCAGTTTGAGGACCCAATGCAGCCAGAACGGGATTTTGGCGTCGGCCAAGGCCTGAAAGAGCTGCGGGATGCCCACGAGGATCGTCGCGCGGTTGCGAATGATCTCCCGCATCGCCGCCTTGAACGGCTGCACGGACTTGATAAGAACGATGGCCGCGCCCATCGAGAGCGGGGTAAAAATGCAGACGGTCAACATAAAACTGTGAAACATCGGTAGCAGCAGCGTCAGGCGGTCGTCGGTCGTTTCTTCGAGAGCTCGGATGCAACTGCGGACATTGGACGCGATGTTTCCGTGCGTGAGCATTGCGCCCTTCGCTTTGCCAGTCGTGCCGGACGTGTAAATGATCAGTGCCAGATCGTCCGGCTCAACGGTCGCCCACTTGGGCGGAATCGCCGGCGCGCCCCGCTCAAGTTCCGGAAGCAAAATCGCCGTAACACCCTGAACTTTCGAGATTGTCTCGTCGAACTCCGCCGACGTAATCAGACATTTGATCTGGCAGTCGTCCACGATGTGCTGAATCTCAGGGGCTTTGAGAAAATTGTTAATTGGAACGACGGTCGCGCCTGATTTCAGCACGGCGTAGAGCGCGAAGATGAACTCGGGACAATTCTTCAAGAGGATGCCCACACGGTCGCCCCGGCTTATGCCATAATGGGCCTGCAGTTGCGCTCCGTAGCGATGGATGTGGCCGGCCAGATCTGCATTTGTAAACCGGTCGCTGCCCCAGTAGATGCAAACCCTCCGCGGCTGCCTCGCCGTGACCGCATCAAATTGGGCAATGACGGTTGACTCTGTCATGTCGACGCGTAAACGAGTGCTACCAGAGGACCGACCTCTCTTCCGCCACAAGCTGGTCACCGTTCCATAAGCTCACGCGCCAGGCGGAAACCAGGCCGCCGGAACGAAACGCCTCGCCGCGCACTTCAAACAGTTTCCGAGTATCTCCGTGCGGAACATAGGTTTGTTCGAAAACCTCGGCAGGCTTGGCGACCTGGCGATACTCAAACTTCACCAAGCCAACAGTTCTCGGCGTCCAGCGGACGTAAAACTCCTCGCGCTGGTCGTCGATGCTCAGGTCCTGCGGTTCGTAGCGAATGAGCGACGCGCGGTCCTCAATGAAATAATCGCGGTCAGCGAGGTCCACGTCCTGAAGGCGGGTCCGGTTGGTGACCTCGAGCACGCGCGGCCTAGTGGTGAAGCAGTCAGTCAGCAGCAAGGCGCAAACTGGAACAAGGCGGAACAAGGCGGAACAAAGCGGAACTCTGCGCCAACCAAAAGGCCTGCTGGTGTAGCGGTGGGCGGTGGGCGCCGAAGGCGACGCTGGAATGCACAATTTGGAAAACCCGTGATGGTTCATTTCTGACGGCCCTGGACGACCAGGGTAATTTCCCCCTTGATCGTGCGGTTCTCAAGCTTTTTCAGGACAGACTCGATATCGCCGCGCAGGAACTCCTCGAATTTTTTGGTCAACTCGCGGGCAACGACCACATTTTGATTCCCCAAGAGCTCGCGCATGTCCTGCAGGGCCTTCAACAGGCGGTACGGTGATTCAAAAAATACCAGCGTGTAGGGCAGGGGAGCAAGGCGGGCGAGGGCGTTGCGGCGCTGCCCGGACTTGTGCGGGAGAAACCCGTAAAACAGAACTCCCTCTTCGACACCGTAGCCGCTACCCGCCAGCGCCGCGGTGACGGCGGAGACCCCGGGAACGACTTCCACGGCGATTCGGGCGTCAATGGCAGCCCGAATGAGGCGTTGTCCGGGGTCGGAGAGGGTTGGCATACCCGCATCTGAAACCAGGGCGATCTGGCGGCCCTGCTGCAGTTCCCGCAGCAATTCAGCGGTCCGCTTCGCCTCATTGAACTCGTGGTAGCTGATCAAGGGCTTCTTGAGTCCGTGGCGGGCAAGCAGCAATCCCGTGTGACGCGTGTCCTCAGCGGCAATCAGGTCGGCTTCGTGCAGGACACGCAGGGCGCGGAGAGTAATGTCCTCCATATTCCCGATAGGCGTCCCGACGATGAACAGCGTGCCGTTTGCTGAAGTCATGGGCCGACTGTATTTGGCCTCGTTCAAAAACACAAGTGGCCAGTCCGAGAATTGGCTCATTCTCGGACGCGCACCGCTGCCGTAATCCCCGTTGCGCCTATTGCGGGAGATTGATGCGGTAGAAACGCGACGGGTGGTTCGCCGCTCCGCCAATCTCCGTATAATTCGTGGGCCCAAAGCCCGGCATGACCACCACCGCCAAATTTACGAAATTGTTGGTGTAGCCACCGGTCGACGGGCTGCTGGAAACCTGAACGATGTTGCTTCCAAATTGCCCGTTCCAGACAAGGTTCACGTTTGTACCGCTCCGTGTGATCGAAGTGATCACGAACGGCGCGAGCGCGGCGGGCTGCGAGATGACGATGCGGTAGAACTTGCTCGGCTGTGTCACGTTCTGGTCGGCGATCGTAACCTGGCTGCCGTTAGTCACAGGACCCGCGTAGCCTGTAAGCGGCAGCCAGACACCACTCACCAAATCCGTACAGAACTGGGGCGTGTAGAGGCGACCCGCTGCGATCGGGCTAAAGACCAGGTTTTCCTGCGATGGCTGGTTCGTCATGTTGGCCATCTGCAAGAGGAACACGGAAGCCGGGTTCGTCGGATCCAATCCCGCCACCAATTTGAACAGGTTGTTCTGGCCCGTGCCGTCGGCATCCGCACTCATTTGCCCCTGCGGGCAATTCGTGCAGTTGAAATACTGCGTCTGCCACGCTTGAAACTGTCGCCCCTCGACCGGGGTCAACACGGTGACGTAGAAGGTCGGGGTAGTTGTGCTTGATCCGCCCGGGCCGCTGACGGTCTCCGTCACGGTATAGGTGCCTGCCGCAACGTACGTGTGGGACACGGTCGTGGTTAGGACATTGGTGGTGCTGCCGTCGCCGAAACTCCAAAACCAGTTGTTATTGGTGGCGCCGGTCGAGGTGTCGGTAAAGGTCACGGTCAACGGTGCCACACCGACGGTCGGAGCCGCGGTGAAACTGGCTGTTCGGGGCGGCGCCACCGCCTTGATGTAGTTCACCTGCGTGTTGGTCAGCGATCCACCCGGGCCGCTGACGGTCTCCGTCACGGTATAGGTGCCCGCCGTGGCGTACGTATACAACGCACTCTTGGTGGTGATATCGGTAATGCTGCCGTCGCCGAAACTCCAGTACCAATTGGTAATGCTGCCGTTTGAAATGTCGGCAAAGGTCACGGTCAACGGAGCCGCACCGACGGTCGGAGCCGCGGTGAAGGCGCCGGTATAACCGGGCGACGGCGGCAGCCCGGCCCCAAGGGCATAGAACAGTTCATTCCACATGAACCCCGCCAAATACTGTCCTCCGTTGTAGGTGTAGTGGACCGCGTCCGACATAAATCCCAACGAGTTCATCCACGGCCAACTGACGCTCGGATCCATCAGATCGCAGTAGGCGCGGTTGTACTGCAGTGCGATGTAGCGGACAAGGGTATTTTGTTCGACGGTGACCGGCGTGGCCGGATTGGTGTCGTACGCCGTGTAGGGTGTGCCGATATAGACGACGTCACAGGACGGGGCCGCATTCGACCACCACTGTTCGCAATAGATCAGTCCGTTGCTGGTCGTCGTGGAGCCATCTTCCTTCATGTGCCAAATCAGCAGGTCGGGCGACAACGCCGCAAAAATCGGCGCCCGAATGGCGGAGGGCACATTCGTGACATCACTGATGGCAATTCCTCCTTTGTCCATGAACACCACGTGGACTCCACTCGTGGTTTGCAACAGCAATTGCGGGCCAATGACGCAATTGGTGCCGGAAACGCCATCCACGCGGATTTGATGCCAATCCGGCGTTAGAACAACATTGGTGTACTGGCCCACGGCGGCCGCTGCGTACCCATTCAGCGTCAGCAGCGGTGTCCAAGGCCCCCCTTCCGTGGAGACGGAGAACGTCATTTGACCGCCTTGTGGCTGGGCTACCCAAAACACGCCCAGCTTGTCCGAGTAAACTCCCTCCACCGAATTCTGGTTCCACCACCACAAGCCGCCGCCGGGAGGCAGTTGATAGTAATCCGAGAACCACAGCGGTGTTGGACCGACGACCACCGACACCCCATTGGTGAGATTGTAGAGCGTCGCGTTTCCATAGTTATTCAGCGAATATCCCGCCACGCCAATGCTTCCGACCATCATGTTGATGACAGAATACGTCGGGGAGGCGTACGAATTCGCCACGGAGTCCCCGAACGAGATGACGGTCACAGGTCGAGTCGTTGCCTCTGCGGCGGCCCAGAAGTGGGTCAGAAGATCAACATTGGTCGTGGAAAGATCTTGAGCCATTGCAGTCGGCAAAAACATTGCCGCCAGCCACAATAGGGGCGCAACCCATCTCATACGCTTTCCCTTAAGTCCCTCAGCCTGAGTCTAATCTACCACCAAAGTTTCAGCTAGAATAGTGCGGACAGGGCTTTGGGGCAACCCGAGAAACTAACGGCGTCAGCGAAAACAAGGGTTGCTGGGCTGGCAGAAATGAAGCGGTGACGAATTAATGCTCATAGACCCCGAGATCCCACGGTCCCGACGCGGGACTGGGCGTGCCGTCTTTATCGGTGTTAAGCCCCAGCAGATTCAGGTTGCCAAGATTGACCCCCGCGCCAATCGCCAGCATCGGGACGCTGATTTTACCAAGGGCTACGATAAGGGATACGCCGAATTCAGGGTGGGCGTTCTGATTCGACAGGCGAGGGAACAGGTTGGGTTGACGCAGGAAGAACTTGCCAAGCGGCTGTGTACCAAAAAGACTGCCATTTCCCGGCTGGAGAAACACGCGACCGACATTCGATTGAGCACTCTGCTTAAATTGGCAAAGGTTTTGGGCAAGGAACTACAAGTGGTGTTGCGGTAGGACTGCGGCTGGTTGCTGGGGGGACAGACGGTGGCGGCCAAGCAATTCATTAAATTCAATTTCCGGCCCCTGTTGGGGTCAGGGGCGTCCTGCCCGTTAGCGCTCCCATTTCAGTCGCTTTGAGTATAGTCGCTTTGAGTATAGTCGCTTTGGGTATAGAACAGCACCGTGTTGGTTGGACTTGGAGGGCTCCCGGCCTCGATGACGTACATGTTCGTACCGAGCGAGTTGGTAACCATCTCATACGCAAGACTAAAACCATTGGACGCACCCATGAACCACGGATTCCCGTTGTACATGATGGCTGATCCGTCGCTGTTGGTCTGCTCGATATACGTGTCGGTAGCGGCGGGACCATTCGAGACTGATGACCCGAACTGGCATACATAGTTGTTCCCGTTCGCATTTGCTTCCCCCACCGGCCCGACGAAAATGGAGTGAGTAAAAGCGATGTTGCTCGCGCCGTTTACTGGATCAAACCCGATAACGAAGTTGGTGTCGCTCCCAAGCAAAATGGCGTTACCCACTCCCCACGTCCCGGCGCTGTTGCCGTCGTAGGTGATCGGATACCCCGGCGTGCCGCTCCAGTTCAACGCAATCCCGTCCATGGGCAACCCCGTCGCGGTATTGGTCGCCGCCAGCACATAAGACACTCCCCCCTTGAAGTACACCGTGTCTCCGGGCGCCAGCGGCGTTCTCGCCGCGTTGCCCGTCGCCATCGGGTCGCCAGGGCAATGCTGCCACGCCGACAACGGGTCTGTGCCGGCATTGGAATCCGAGCCATCAACGTAATCCACGTAGTAACCCGGCGCGGTAACGGGGGGAGAGACAAAGGTCGACTGGACCGCGGGCACGGTGATGCTCCCCGAGCCGCCCTCCGCAAAGTTGCCGGGGAACTGAGCAAACAGATTGTTGAACGTGTATGTGCCCGGAGCCAACGCGACGCCGTTGATGAACACCGCACCGAACTGGCAATTTTGATGCAGAACCATGACGCTATCGCTTCCCAACAGCGTGAGTGTGCCCGGGCTTTGAATATCGTAATCGACTTCCAAAGTTGCCCCCGCAGAAACCGTGATACTCCCTGTCCCCAACGATCCCACGCCTGATCCCAGCAGATAGCCGTATTGAACCTGCCATGCGCCACTGTAGGGATTGTTTGTGCTTTGGATATCCAACGGGGCCGACAACTCGCCATTGACCACCGTCAAATCGCCGGTGCCAATGATTTGGGCCGTGATCACGAACCCGCCTCTCCAGTTGTGGAGAATAGCGGACGGCGTCACCACCGCCATTCGACCCGCAATGGTGGAGGTTGAACTGCCTGAGTCTGGCAACTCTTGCAAGGACCCGCCATTGAGGATCAAACCCGGATTCCCATCGGTCCCGTTGAAAATCAAAATCTGGTTCGATAGACTGGTAACGAAGATTCTGGCACCCGCATCCAGCGTAAGTGAATTCCCCGGAAACACTGTGAATCGACGCGTGGATGGATTACGAACGAAACCGCCGCTGAGCACTTCGTAGGTATTGCCAACAGTAGGTGATACCGGCCCCGGCTCCCAAATGGCATCATCCCAAGTTTGCGTTGTGATCTCCTGGACAGAAGTCGTAAAGTTGTCCGCGCGGCTGGCGGTGATGGGCAAGGACAGGGCGAGCAGGACTGCGATTCTGGCCAGTCTTCGCGCAGAAAATCTATTGAACGTCATGGTGTCGTTGTTCCTTCCAGCTTCATGGCTGGCGTTCTCCGGGTGTTTTTCATCACATCAAACTCTAGCGGCATTGATGGAGAACCCGAATTTACTGGATTCCCTATTTTCGGCCGGGAAATTACCCTAGAGGATTTCCCCTGAACGAGACGCGTGCTAGCGACTGCATCGTGACCGCATCGTCCGGGGTGAAGAGAACAACGGCGGTAGCAACAAAACAGCAGCGGCGACATGGCCGCCGGGGGTATGATGCCTCCAATGTACTTGTACTATGTCATCCCAACTGACATTGCATACGAAAAACCATTCCCTCCTGTTTTCCTCGACGCGAGCCGTCAAGAAAGGGAATTCTAGATTACCCATCTGGCTGGCATTGTCAACACATTTCTTACCGCCAGCCCAATGTTTTTCGAGGTCGGAGGGGGATCCGCCTCCGCTAGAGCTACAGCGGACAAGGGGAGAAAGCGGAAAGGGCGGTTGCGGGGACCGCGTCATTCATTGAAACAGGAGCGCAGATGCAATGGCAGGCAACCGGCAGACGCCGGGGGCTGCCCCTACGGCGGCGAGGGGCCGACGAATTGGTCCCGCTTCCACAAGCCTTCTTTAACTATACCTCTCGGATTGGTCATCTTCCCCTTGCCATCCATTTTCCCTTTGAGGAATGCGCCGACGTATACGTTCCCGTCTGGCCAGGTCATCGTGCCCATACCGGACGGCACTTCAGGCGCGCCATCCACGAGCACCCAGTCGCCTGTGTACACGCGCCCGTCTTTCCACCTAATCGTCCCGCCGCATTTGGTACCGTCTAGGTTCCACGTTCCTTCCTCCTGGAGGCCACCGGGACCGACCCACCTTCCAGTCAACCGGTACGACAGGCCATCACGGAACTCCCCCCATTGATGGGTCCCACCGACACTCGTAATGGTTCCCTGGCCATTCGGTTTGCCGTCACGCATCTCGCCGACGTAGACGGTTCCGCCCGGCATCACAAGGAACACCACACCGGTCTCGTCAGTGATCACCGTGGGCCGCAGATACGCCAGCCAATTCGTTCCTTTCCACCAAGTGAGCGACAACTGCACTTTGCCAACATCAGTTGTTGACGCGCCCGTGGCCTTCGATTGGCTCGGCAGTGAATTCGTTGTCGGCGCGGGAGCCACGTCAACATTCTTGACGTTGTTGGGGTCGGTTCCCGCCCCCACGGCAGTGGATAGAATCAGGAAGAAAATCGGGAACGCTTTCATCCCCATGTTGAGGTTGATCATGCGGGTATTTATATCATGGCCACAGGTTCACTTCAAGGCTAAGATTCCACCCCGAAAAGAATTCGGGGCAGGATGCCAGTGGGGAAGGAAACGACAGGCATCGAGCCCGAGCCGCCCCCTGTCAAAGATCGGCAGTCCAAGCTCGCTCGGCCCCCTTACTGTGTCAGGGATGTCGCCGACCACGGATTTGGTCATAAGCATGAGGATGAGCTTATTGCGACCCCGCTTCAACTATAGTACTCTTGCGGGCGGACGCCACGCCATTATGACCGACGCCCAAAAGAGGCAGTTCCATCCACATCAGAATGCCGTGATCATGCTGGCGGTGGTATTGTCTTACCTGCCGACGCTACGGGCCGGGTTTGTTTTCGACGATTGGATCCTGCTGGTGCAGAATCCGCTGATCCTGGCGGCAGATGGGCTGAATCGCATCTGGTTTACCGCGCAGGCGCCAGACTACTATCCGGTGACATGGACGAGTTGGTGGCTTCAGTGGCGGCTATGGGGCGCCAATCCGCTCGGTTATCATGTTGTCAATGTGTTGATGCACGCGGTGAACGCCGTGCTCGTCGCCCAAGTGTTACGCCGACTCGATGTTCGCCGCGCGTGGCTCACCGGGCTTATTTTTGCCGTTCATCCAGTCAACGTCGCCGCCGTCGCGTGGGTCAGCGAGCAAAAGACCGGCTTGTCGATGTTGTTCTTCCTGACAACGGCGCTGGCGTATCTTCGGTTCCAACGTGGTGGAAGATGGCGCTGGTATGCGGCCTCCATCATTTGCTACTTGCTATCACTGCTGGCCAAACCCATGGCCGTGATGTGGCCGGTTGTCCTTCTTGGGCTCGTGTGGTGGAAGCAGCGACAGTTCGCCCGTCGTGATCTTGCGCTCTGTCTTCCGTATATCGCCGCCTCGCTCGTCATCGCTCCCCTGACAGTTTGGTTTCAAGCTGTTCGCGTGCTGGAAGGACAACCGGCCCGAACTGACGGCTTCCTGGCACGGTTGGCCGGGGCGGGCTGGGCTGCGTGGTTTTACATCCTCAAGGTGCTGATACCCGTGCGGCTGTGCATGATCTATCCAAGGTGGGAAATCGATCCTTCCAAGGCTGTTGTGTACCTACCGGGGCTGTTACTGATTGCGATTCTGGTTTATTGCTGGGTTAACCGCCATGGTTGGGGACGCGATGCCCTGGCGGGGGCCGGTTATTTTCTCATGATGTTGTTTCCCGTGCTTGGATTTTTCGATCAAGGCTTTTACCGCTACTCGTTCGTGGCGGATCACTGGCAGTACCCGGCTATTCTTGGTCTGATTGCGCTTGTCGTCGGCGGAATCGCAACGTTTGTGTCGAGGCGGCCGCGATCCTTTGAACCGGCGGTACGGGTCGGGGGCGCACTCGTCGTTGTCGGCCTTGGGGCATTGACCTGGAGCCAATCGCGCATTTACTTCGATGATGAGACACTATGGCGGGACACCATCGCGAAGAATCCGACCGCGTGGCTGGCTTACGACAATCTTGCTGGAGCATTGGAAAAACAGGGGCGGATTCCAGAGGCCATCGCAAGTTACCAGGCGGCACTGCGGATAAAGCCAGACTACCCCGACGTCCTCCACAATCTCGCTACGCTCATGCACGAGCAGGGCCGTGAGGATGAAGCCCTCGGATACTGGCGGGCGGCGATACGCTATCAACCTGACCATATCGAGTCGCTCAACAATCTCGGAGCGACCTACGCGAGGCGGGGGGATTTCCGGCATGCAAAACTTTATCTCTCACTCGTATTGATCCTAAACCCCGCGGACTTTGATGCACACATGAATCTTGGAACCGTTTATCTTAACGAGAAAAAGCCGAGTGAGGCAGTCGAACAGTTCCAAGCGGCGACACGCGCCGACCCGCGCTCGCCTCAGGCTTGGCAGGAACTTAGTTTGGCCCTGGCGGGTTCGGGGAGATTCGCACAGGCGATCGATGCCCTTCAACAGGTACTTCACATCGAGCCGACGAATCTAGCAGCCCGTGAGGCCCTGAGACAACTTGGAGACAGGTCCGTGGGTAACAGCAGTTGATACCGCGAGAGCGTAGCACCCGAGACCAGAGATGATCGACAGCCAGTTGGGATGCAGGCAGGCGCAGGGCGGGGCAGGCTACAGGAAGCAATCGGGCACTACGAGCAGGCGTTGTGGATCAAGCCTGATTTTGTCCAAGCCCAAGCTGCCCTGCTGCGGGCGCGGTCTCTTCCGTAGGCGGGGGGTTGTGAAACACCGAATCTGCGCTTCATAGAAGCGCAGCCACACAGAACAGGCGACGGACGGCTACGGGGAGCCCCGCAACTGGGCAAGCTTCTTTTGGGCCGGAGCGAAGTCAGGCTTCAATCGGACGGCCTCTTCATAATGGGTGATCGCGTCCCGCGTCCGTCCTGCCTGCAACAAAGCGTTGCCTAGATTGAAATGCCCCACGACGGAATCAGGCGCCATGTGCAGGGCCTCTTCGTACTGCGCGATCGCGTCCTGGGTCATGCCCGCTTGCAACAACGAGTTGCCCAAATTGATGCGCATGTTGGGGTTGTTGGGGGCAATTTGCACCGCCCGCTGGTAGTGGGCAATCGCTTCCTCGATTCTTCCGGCTTGCTTGAGGGCGAGCCCCAGCTCGAACTGGTATTCTGCAGAATCAGCCTTGTCATGCGCCGCGGCCCGCAATTCCGCGATCGCATCCTGTAACTGGCCAGCCTGCAACGCAACCAAGCCGAGATTGTAATGGGCATCCGCAAAATTCGGATCCAGTTGCAACGCCCGCTGAAATTCCGCCGTCGCTTCCGGGAGCCTGCCCAGGTTAAGCAGGCTGACTCCGAGGGAATTGTGGGCGGTGACGTAGTTGGGGTTGATTTTCACCGCCCGTTCGAAATGGGTGACCGCCTCGGACACTTTGCCGTCATCCATGAGGGCTGTGCCCAAATTAACCTGTGCGTACGCGTCGTCGGGGTTGATGCGGACGGCGAGCTCGTACTCCTCAAAGGCACTTTCTCTGCGGCCGGACTGTTTGAGGAGGGCCCCTAAATTGTTGTGCGCCATCCAAGCACCAGGGTTTTTGGCCAGGGTGTCCCGCCAGAGGGTCTCGGCATCGCGGTAGATACGTGCCTGTCGCCAGGTGCAGGCTGCCAGGATCAGCAGCAGCGCTCCATAAAACACCGATTCCACGAGCACTCGTCTTCGTTGGAACGACTTGAATGCGGTGGTCATTGCAGCCGCCACCAGCGCGATGGGTCCCAGACTGGAAAGGTAGACCCAGTGATCGCACACGAACGAGTACCGCATATAATACGCGTTCATGAACCCAAGCAACGGAAAGAGCGTGCCGACAAAGAAGAACGCCGCTGCTGCTGGCCCGCGTCCAATTCGCCTCCGGGCGACCCAGAGCCCCAAGATCGCTCCAACCGCGACCCCCGGATAGAGCCATTGCCTCAACGAGTGGGCGTTCAGTTGCCACCGGGGGTAAACGAAACAGAGATTCCGGGGCCAGAGCAGCTTGCTGCTGTAAAACACCAACGCTCGGCCCGCAATCAGGCATCGCTCCGGCAACGAGATGGCCCATTCTGGTCCACTCGCGCCGCCGTTTTTCTCCAGCCGGGCCGTTACCAAGCCCAGGAGGATGGCTAGGGCAAAGAATGGCACGGTTGGCTCTACATCCTCTCGCCACCGAATCCGTCCACGCTTCCACCAGCTAATCAATAGGATGACCGCCGGCAGGGAAAATGCCGTCGTCTTCGCCAGAAGAGCGCCCAAGGCCAGAAGCCAGGCCAATAAGTAGTACATCCGGTGCGGGAGAGGATTATCCGTGCCCGCAGCCGAATCGTTGTTTCCGTTCCAGAACGAGGCAAACCGCCCGTAAACTAGTAATGCCCCAAGGTACAGAACCAGTGAGAGCACGTTCTTACGTTCCGTGATCCATCCAGCTGACTCAACCATGACAGGGTGAAGCGCGAAAATGGCAGCGGCCAGCCACGCGCCCGGGACCCGGAGTCGCCACAACAATCTCCAGAAAAGCAGGGTAGCAAAGGCGTGCAGCAGGACGTTCTCCACGTGATACGGCAACGTCCAGAAACCCCAGAGATGGTAATCAAGCCAAAACGTCGTGCCGGTGAGTGGATAATACTGTTGCAGCGCGGTGGGATGGCCCCACATTGAGCGCAGCCCAGAAACATCGCGCAGGAGTTGCGGGATCCCCGTTGTCCACGAGTCGTCATCCCAGACGAAACCACCATGCAGCGCGGGCAGGTAGACGAGCAGCGTCATGACCACCAACGCGAAGCTGAAAACCCACGGCTTCGGTATGGCAATGGTTTTCACGAGCGGCCGGGATGCTTCCGGGCCGTGTGAGGAGTGATTGGCCGCAGGCTGCGGGCTTGCCATTGCGGCATCTTAGTCCAGCGCTTCCGGGACAGGCAAGCCGGCATTGAGAAGTTCAGGACACGCCTGCCAGTCTGACATTGACTTGCTCCCCCGACGATCGCGGGTCGCAGACAAATATGGGCGCGGAGGGCATGCTCCTCCGTGGTGGTTTGTCTGGCGCATACAAAGCTGGTCGGGCTTGGCGAGTTCGGATAGACTCTCGCACTGTTGAAACTGCGCAAGGTCATCCCGGTGTTGATCATCGCCGCTGGCATTTGGGCGTATCACAACAGCTTTCATGGGTCATTCATTTTTGACGACACGCCTTCCATCCCCAAGAATCCGCACATCCGTCACTTGTGGCCGATTTGGGATGCGCTATCGCCCTCCGCCAGGTCGCTGGTAGGCGGGCGCCCCATCGTCAACTTTTCGCTGGCCCTCAACTACGCGATGGGAGGTTTGGCCGTTTGGGGGTATCACGCACTCAATCTGGCCATCCATATTCTGGCGGCATTGACGCTGTATGGCATCGTGCGGCGGACGCTCTTGCGCCCGGTGCTGCGGGAACGATTCGGCGCATCGGGGGAGTGGGTGGCGCTGGCGGTGGCGGGTATCTGGACGGTTCATCCGCTGCAGACCGAGGCGGTGACGTACATCTCCCAGCGGTGCGAATCGTTGATGGGGTTGTTCTATCTGCTGTGCCTGTATGG
>Ga0116126_1001537_pt1 | contig 14480 bp, 12 predicted proteins | sample June2015DPH_16_5_FD_89730 | JGI IMG/M metagenome (GOLD analysis project Ga0116126, IMG submission 89730) | Peatland microbial communities from SPRUCE experiment site at the Marcell Experimental Forest, Minnesota, USA - June2015DPH_16_40 | ecosystem: Environmental > Terrestrial > Soil > Wetlands...
ACGAACATGGTTTCCACCAGCTTGGCGGTCTTCGCCAGGAGGTAATCGAGGAGGATGGTCGAATCCGGCAGGATCACGCGTTCGACGGAAGAATGCGAGATGTCGCGTTCGTGCCAGAGCGCCACGTTTTCCAGCGCGGCTTGCGCGTTGGCCCGCACCACACGCGCTAAGCCGCAGATTTGTTCCGCCGTAACCGGATTGCGCTTGTGGGGCATGGCGGAGGACCCTTTCTGCCCCGGCGAAAAGTACTCCTCCACTTCGCGTATTTCGGTGCGCTGCAAGCCGCGCACCTCGAGCGCGATCTTTTCGAGCGAGGCGGCGCAAACGGCCAGCGTGCAGAGATAGAAGGCGTGCCGGTCGCGTTGGATGACCTGCGAGGAGACGGGCGCAGGCGCCAACCCCAGGCGCTCGCATATCTTCTTCTCGATGGAGGGCGGCAAATGCGTGTAGCTGCCCACCGCCCCGGAGAGCTTGCCGACGCGCATCTGCTCGGCGGCATAAGCCAGGCGCTCCGTGTTGCGCCGGTTTTCTTCGAACCAGATGGCCAGTTTGCATCCGAAAGTGATAGGCTCGGCGTGAATGCCGTGCGTGCGGCCGATCATCGGCGTGTGTTTGAATTCCAAGGCGCGCTTCTTCAGGACCTCGCTTAAACGCTTATGTCCTGCAAGCAATACCGCCGATGCTTCGCGGATCTGGAGCGCTTGGGCGGTGTCCACTACGTCGTTCGAGGTGAGCCCGTAATGCAGGTATCGGCCTTCTTTCCCGATGTGTTCCGCCACGTTGGTGGTGAAAGCGATCACGTCGTGCTTCACCTGGCGCTCGATCTCGAGGATGCGCTCCACCTCAAAGCGCGCCTTGCGCCGGATGGCGCGCGCAGCGCTCTTGGGGATCAGGCCTTCCTCGGCTTCAACCTCCGCTGTGGCAATTTCTACTTCCAGCCATTTTTGAAATTTGTTCTGATCCGTCCAGATGCCGCCCATCTCCGGGCGAGTGTAGCGAGGAATCACGGGGCCCTCCGTTCAGGAGTCAGGAGTCAGGAGTCAGGAGTCAGAATTAAACGGCATTTGGGATTAGCGTGTCAAGGCAGGATTCAGGATCGAGGATTCAGGATTCGGGGCCCAGACAACCGGCATCGCTTGAGTTGCGAAAGGTCAGACTGGAGCACCGTCTGAATCCCGAATCCTGAATCCTAGAACTTAAAGACTTCCGTCGGCCGGGTTTGCGTGGCCAAGTGGAGTTTTGTGCATTCGAGCCGGGCGCGCTGGGCGAGAGCCTGCTCGGCGCTGAGGCGCGCAATTTCTGGATGGTTATTGGTTTCACTTAAGTGGGCGAGCACCAGGACCTGGGCAGCGCCGTCAAATTCCTCCGTGAGGAAATCGGCGGTGGCGTTGTTGGAAAGGTGGCCCTGACGGCTCATCACGCGCTGCTTCACATGCCACGGGTACGGCCCGACCTTCAACATCTCCAAGTCATGGTTGGACTCGAAAATCAGAAGATGGCTGCCCTTCACCCGCTGCTTGACGATCTCCGGAACATACCCGAGGTCAGTAACCACGCTGATGCGAATGCCCTGGGCATCCAAAGTGAAAGCCACGGGATCCACGGCATCGTGCGGGACGGGGAAGGGCGCGACCTCAATGTCGCCGATCGTGAACTTCTCGCTGGGGGCGAAGTATTCGAAGGCGGTGAGTTTCTTCCTGGTTTCTTCGTCCCGGCACACGACCTCGCAAGTAGGGCGAGAGATATAAACGGGCAGGTTGCCGTTGAGCGCCAGCACCCGCAGCCCGTTGATGTGGTCCGTGTGTTCGTGAGAGATGACCACGGCGTTCAGACCATCGGGAGATTCGCTGATCGCCGCCAGCCGCGCGTAGGTTTCCCGGCAACTCAATCCGGCATCGATCAGCAACCGCGTCTTCTCCGTGGCCACGAGAGTGCAGTTGCCCTTGCTGCCGCTCCCCAACACGCAGACCCGGACGCTCATTGGGCCTCCCGGCAGAAGGAAGTGACGAGTGACGAGTGAGGAGTGGCGAGAGAGCAGCGACGAGCGACGAGTGATAAGCGACGATTAACGTGCGAACGATTTGTACTTCCGCGCCAGTCCATCTGAGTTATTCGCAATTATAGCCGCATTCCGTGATAGGTGCTATTTCTGTCCGACCGATTTGATCGGTTCGCCAGGTAAGGACCGTCCCCAGAGCAAGCTGCATCGGCGCGGAGAGAGTCCCAGGTTCATCCCAGAACATTTCAAGTTTCAGGTGGTGCAGAGCTGCTACACCTGCCCCCAGGAGCCGCACATGCCTTGCCTGCGAACACGCTACGTCGCGACGGCCGCTGGCTCGCCGCATCCCTTGCAAATTTCTCTTCACAAATGACACCCATAGTGCTAGGCTATTCTTGAGGGTTGGGATTCTCAATTTGTCCGTAGCGACATTACGCCCGAATTCCCGCCCCTCATGCCTAATCGGCCTCGCATCCTGCTCGAAAAAGATCGGGAACAAAGCGAGAATGTCTATGAAAACAAAGAGTCGAGCAGTCGAGAAGTCAAGGAGTTGAGGAGTCGGGAAACCGACCCAAGACGCTGGAGGTCGGACGCCGCCGGTTTGTCACTCTTCGACTCGCAACTTTGGACTTCTCGACTTGAATTTGCCGGAACAAAGCGAGAATGTCTATGAAAACAAAGGGCGACATGGAAAACACCACCGAATCCATGTAGTGTTGACCCTTACGCCGGCCCAACTCGTCACCCAACCGGAGGCTGGCAACTGAAAGAGTGTCCGCGTCAGAGCCGGCTGGCGATGAAGTGACAGAATGTCATAAGCATGAGCGCTACCGCACAACCGCTGGTCGGCAACCGCAAACCAGCTAAAACGCTGGACACTGCCGACGCTCGTGAGGTAAGATGGTACTGCGGCCTAAAACTAGGCGATCACCTCGTGGACGAGTGTTCTCGGATGCGGCGGAGTCCTGTTGGGCTCAAACCCACTCCCGGGCCGCCTGAGTAGCGCCGCAGGCTGAGAGTCGAAGGCTCACGAGTTGCTAACGACTGCAGGTGCATCTAACCCTATGTAGGCCTTTCTAATCCGACAAGGCTTAGGCTGCTGAGCGGCCGCCCGAGCTTTCAAGTCCTGGCCCCCGCGCCTCAAGCTGACTTACTTATGGACTACTTGCCATTACTAATCTTGCCCCTTCACTCAAGCCTGCTGGGGCGGTACTTGACCTCGCTATTCCACAAGGACCCTTTCCGCGGCATTTACCACGTGAATGCCTTCGATCTCTCTATCCTGATACCGTACTTCACGGTTCTTAGCATCTTGTCGATTTACGGGATTCATCGCTATTTCCTGACTTACCTTTACCTTAAGAACAAGCGGAAGGCTCCCAAGCCGGAAAAGCACGCGGGGCCGCTCCCCCGAGTCACCATACAACTGCCGATTTACAACGAGCGTTACGTGGTCGAGCGGCTGCTTGATGCGGTCACGCGTATTGATTACCCGCGCTCCCTGCTGGAAATCCAACTTCTCGACGATTCCACGGACGAGACGCGATTTGTGGCCTCGCGCCTCACGAGTGAGTATGCGCGGGCAGGCTACCCCGTGTCCTATTTCCATCGCGACAACCGCGAGGGCTTCAAGGCGGGCGCGCTGGCCGAGGGCTTGAAGCATGCGAGCGGCGAGTTGATCGCCATCTTCGATGCGGACTTTGTTCCTCCCCCTCCCATCATCCGCCAGATGGCTGAATACTTCGCCGATCCCCAGATGGGGGTCGTCCAGGGACGCTGGACCTGGGTGAACCGCCATTACTCGAACCTCTGCGAAGTCGAGGCCATTCTCCTGGATGGGCACTTCGTCATCGAGCACGGCGGGCGGAACTTCTCCGGCCGCTTTTTCAATTTCAACGGCACCGCCGGCATGTGGCGGCGCGCGGCCATCGAGGACGCGGGCGGCTGGCAGCACGACACGTTGACGGAAGATACAGACCTGAGCTATCGCGCGCAACTGAAGGGTTGGAAGTTTGTCTATGACCCGAACATCGAGTGCCCTTCCGAGCTGCCTGTAGAGATGAATTCGTTCAAAACGCAGCAGGCTCGCTGGGCCAAGGGCTTGATCCAGGTGGCCAAGAAACTGCTGCCCCGGATCTGGCGGAGCCCCCAGCCGCTGCACATCAAGCTCGAGGCCACGTTCCATCTCACAGCGAACATCGCTTATCCCCTGATGGTGGTCTTTTCGGTCATTCTCCTGCCTGCCATGATCGTGCGGTTCTACCAGGGTTGGTTCCAGATGTTGTACCTGGACCTGCCTATGTTCCTGGCGTCCACGTGCTCAGTTTCGAGTTTCTACATGGTGGCTCAGCGCGAGCTTTACCCGAAAGACTGGTGGAAGCGCATAAGATTCATGCCGTTCCTCATGGCCACCGGCATCGGACTTTCCGTCACCAATTCTATGGCGGTGATCGAAGCACTGCTAGGTAAGCAGTCGGATTTTGTCCGCACTCCCAAATACCGGGTGGAGTTGAAAGAAGAAGGCTGGGAGCACAAGAAGTACGTCCGCCGAGGCGGCGGCTGGAAGCCCTACGTCGAACTCGGCTTGGCGGCCTACTTCGTTTTCGCGACGGCCTATTCATATCGTGTCGAGAATTACCTGACCGTGCCGTTTCTGCTTCTCTTCCTGGTAGGCTATTCCTATATGGGGATGATGTCCCTATTCCAAACGCCGCTGCGGCGGCTTTGGAATGCCCTGCCCGCCCTAGGCCGATCCCGTCCCGCCTCACAGGAAACATAGCCTCCGGTGTATTTCGTGGCACGGGCATCCTGCCCGTGCGGCACGGCCAAGATGGCCGTGCCACGTTCTAGTTGCGGCGACGCTGCGCCAGGTCTCCACGGCGAGAGGCTTGCGGAATGCTATGCTACACTCGTGTTTTGGCGGAGGTCTTCATGCTGATGCGCCGACTGCGCAACCCGTTGTGGCTTTCAATCTGGCTTCTGGTTTCGATACTCCCAGCTCTGCCCTGGGAGCGCGAACCGCTTTCGGTATTTCATGAGCGGCGCATGCGCCTGGTGCGCGAGACAGGCGGCGACGGGGTCATCGTGCTTTTTGGTTACAAGGATGCCGACGTGGCCGCCAGCGTGACGACCTTCCATCAGAATGAGAACTTCTACTATCTCACCGGCTGGAACGAGCCCAACGCCATAATGCTGCTGGTCCCGAAGGCTCCAAAGGCCGACGCTGCTTTCGAACTTGATAAGGAAATCCTGTTCATACCAGCGCGCAACCTGTTCGAGGAAAAATGGAATGGGCCGAAGCTCGGACCTGACGACCCGGACGCGAGTGCGCGCACAGGCTTCCCCACCGTCAAGGCGACTTCCTTCTTCCAATCGAACCTTCTGGAAGTGCTTAAAGCGTTTCCCAAAATCTACATCGAACTGACTCCCCAGCCCGAAAGCGGCGAAGATTATTTCCAGGCTGAGGTAGTATCCAAACTGCGCGAGATTGCCCCACTGGCGACCCTTGCCGACGTGCGTCCGCACGTGGAGCGGCAGCGTGCGGTGAAATCGCCGGGCGAAATCGCTTTGCTTCGGAAAGCCGTCGACGCTTCTGTCGAAGCGCACCTCGCGGCGATGAAAACGGTTCGGCCGGGGCTTTGGGAGTACGAGGTGGCGGCGCGCATGGAGTACGAGTTCCGTCGGCGTGGATGCGAATGGCCCGCCTACCCACCCATCGTCGGGTCGGGTTTCTTTTCAACCGTTTTGCACTACGATGCTGACGATCAGCAAATCAAGGACGGCGACGTAGTGGTCATGGACGTAGCCGGTTCTTATGGAGGCTACGCAGCCGACATTACCCGTACCCTTCCGGTAAACGGCCAGTTTACTCCGCGCCAGCGCGAAATCTACGAGATCGTGCTGGGCGCACAGAATGCCGCGATAGCCGCAGCTAAGCCCGGCACGAATATTGGCGGGGGAAAGAATAGCCTCCACGAGATTGCCTACAATTACATCAACACCCACGGGAAGGACATGCACGGAACCTCTCTCGGCCATTACTTCATCCACGGCCTGGGCCACTCGATCGGACTGAACGTCCATGACCCCATGAGCTACAATACGCCGCTCCAGGCCGGCATGGTGGTTACTATGGAGCCAGGCATCTACATTCCCGAAGAGAAAATCGGCGTCCGTATCGAGGATGACATCCTGATCACCAAGGACGGAAACGAACTGCTGAGTATGCGCCTGCCGCGCGCGGTGGAGGATATTGAGAAGCTGATGGCCGGGCGCTGAGCGTTTGTAGCGCCGACCTTTAGGTCGGCACTTTCCTAGTGCTGACCTGAAGGTCAGCGCTACGCAAGAGAACATGCTTCCTTTAAGATGTTTACAGATGTACAATAAGAACTTAGCAGAGTGAAAGAACCAGCTCGAGCGGATCAGGGCCGACTGTCTGCCCAAATATATGTTTGACGCACTTCAAAGCCGTTTCCAGAAAGTGTTCAAGTCCTTGCGCGTGCAGGGAATTCTAAGCGAGGACGTGGTTGACGAAAACTTGCGCGAAGTGCGGCTGGCCCTTCTCGAGGCCGATGTCAGCCTGAATGTAGTCAAAGCCCTGCTCGACCGGGTACGTGTGAAAGCGATGGGCGAAGAGATTCGCTCCAGCCTGTCGCCGGGCCAGGAAGTGATTCGGATCGTTCGCGATGAGCTGATCGAGATTCTGGGGCGCGAGGCCTCGCTTCTCACGTTTTCGAAGGAATACCCAACGGTGTTCCTCCTTGTTGGGCTTCAAGGTTCCGGCAAAACGACCACGGCAGGCAAACTAGCGTTGTGGCTTTCCGGCCGCAAGCGGCGGCCGATGTTGGTCTCTACCGACGTTTACCGGCCCGCGGCGCGTGAGCAACTGGCAGTGATTGCCAAAGCTATCCAATTGCCCTGCTTCGTCGGCCGGGAGATTGACTCGCCTCTCGATTTGGCGCTGGCAGCCCGCAGAGACGCAGCCGACCGCGGACACGATGTGCTGATCGTAGATACGGCCGGACGCCTGCACATCGATGAACAGATGATGCAGGAAGTGAGCGACCTGCGCACACGCCTCCGCCCCAGCGAGGTGCTCCTGGTGGCCGATGCCATGGTCGGACAAGACGCCGTGCGCAGCGCACAGGAGTTCCACGAGCGGCTGGGAACGTCCGGCGTGATCCTGACCAAACTTGACGGCGATGCGCGCGGCGGCGCGGCCCTTTCCATCCATCACGTGACAGGCCAGCCGATCAAGTTCATCGGAGTGGGTGAGAAATACGACGCGCTGGAGGTATTCTATCCGGACCGGATCGTCTCGCGCATCCTGGGCATGGGCGACATTTTGTCGCTGATCGAAAAGGCTGAGGAAAAGATCGATAAGCAGAAGGCCCTGGAGGTTCACCGCAAACTCCAAACCGATACCTTCACCCTGGACGATTTTCGCGACCAACTTCTCCAGGTGCGAAGCTTGGGGCCCATGGACCAGATGCTGGGCATGCTGCCCAAGGTGGGCATCTTTAAGGACGCCGCTAAAGCCCACGTCGACGAGAAGGAGTTGATTCACATCGAAGCGATCATCAACTCCATGACTCCGCAGGAGCGGCGCAATCACGAGATCATCAACGGGCGGCGGCGCAAGAGGATTGCTAAAGGCAGCGGCACGAGCGTCCAGGAAGTGAATCAGCTCTTGAAACAGTACTTCCAAATGCGCAAAATGATGAAATCGTTCAGCCAGAACTTCTTGGGTCGGCAACTCAGCCGGCTGAAGATGCCGGCGGGAGAAGGTGGTGTGAAAGTTTAAAGGATGCCATCGTGAGGAGTGTCATTCCGAGCGAAGCGAGGAATCTTGCTTTGCTGCCGGTTCGCAGAGCGAGATTCCTCGCTTCGCTCGGAATGACAGGCTTGGCACTCAGTGAAATACTGCAGGGCTTTTCTACCTGCAAAACTTGGATTTCAGGGGGGACGATTGTTAAGGATACGTTTGGCTCGGACGGGAGCCAAGAAAAAGGCCAGTTATAGAATTGTGGTCATCGCAGGTGAGAAAGCACGGAACGGGCGCTTCCTGGAAATATTGGGACACTACAATCCGCGCCGGAATCCTCCTGCGGTGGTGTTCGATCGAGAACGTGCGAATTATTGGATTAGTCGTGGCGCGCAGCCTTCCGAGACGATTCAGACCTTGCTCAAGAAGGCGCCGGAAGTCCCGATTTCGAGTTGACGGCACTCGGGGGGCCACCGGGTTACGCCGGTGCGACTTGCACTCATTTGTTCTGACACAGCCTTTCTAGTTGAAGATACAAGTACGAGCCGCGTGCGAGGGAGGGCCTCATGAAGGAACTGATCGAAGCAATCGCAAAGGCGCTAGTGGACAACCCTGATCAAGTGTCAGTGCGGGCCATCGAGGGCGAGCAGGTGACGGTATTGGAACTTCGCGTACACCCTTCGGACCTGGGAAAGGTGATCGGCAAGCAAGGCCGAACCGCGCGCTCCGTCCGCACGATTCTCAACGCTGCCGGGATGAAGTTGAAGAAACGATTCACCCTGGAGATTCTTGAGTAAGGGTGGAATTGCTCCCGCTGCGGTTCGCACCACCTTTGATGTCCGCCTCAGCCAGACCGGGACAAAAGGCTGGACGGAGGAGTGACGTCAAGGGGGTCGGCGCGAACGTATGGGGGAGACGTGGCCCAGATCGTTCCAGATCGCTTCCTTGCCGTTGCGCGCGTGGTTCGCCCCCAGGGGCGCCGCGGGGAAGTTCTGGCTGAACCGCTGACGGACTTCTCGGCGCGCTTCAAAGAACTCCGCGAAGTCTTCCTGGAGAGTCCCGGAACGGCTCCTCAACCCATCAAGGTCGAACACGTTTGGCCCCATAAGGGCCGGGTGGTGATCAAGTTTTGGGGAGTCGACTCCATCTCGGGCGCCTCCTGTTTGAAGGGCCGGCACGTGCTGATTTTGGCGGAAGACAGAATGCCGCTTACTCCGAATCATTATTACCTCTGGGAACTCCAAAGTTGCCGGGTGGTCATGGAACGCAGCGGAAAACAAGTTGAACTGGGCACGGTTACAAGCATTGAGCCCACGGGTGGTGTGGATGTCCTCCATGTGGCGACGGCGCAGGGAGAAGTACTGATTCCCCTTGCGCAGGCCATCTGTACGAAGATCGACACCGAAGCCAGGACCATCTTGATTGACCCGCCCGAAGATTTGCTGGATCTGAACGCATGACTTTTGATGTCATCACGATCTTTCCGGATTTCTTCCGGAGCGTGCTCGAGTACGGCGTGCTCAAGCGCGCCCTGGCCGCAGGCCAAGCCCGCATTTGCTTGCGCGACTTGCGAGATTTCACCGAGGACCGCCACCGGACCGTGGACGACCGGCCGTTTGGCGGCGGGCCCGGGATGGTCTTCAAGCCCGAACCCGTCTTCAAGGCCGTCGCCGCGCTCGAATCTGAATCGCCAGGTCAACGCCTTCCGGTCATTCTACTTTCGCCGCAGGGCAGGCTCTTTACCCAGGCGTTAGCGGGGGAGTTAGCGCACGAGGAGCGTCTGGTGCTGATTTGCGGCCGATACGAGGGTGTGGATGAACGTATAGCGGAGCATGTGGCCACCCAGGAGATTTCGATTGGCGACTTTGTGCTAAGTGGTGGGGAGCTTGCTGCCGCGCTGATCATGGAATCGGTGATCCGCCTCCTGCCCGGGGTTCTCGGGAATGAGGAATCCGCCTGCCAGGAATCCTTCACCGCCGCAGAGACTACCGCCGATGCGCGCCAATCAAGTGTAGGGGCGGCCGTCGTGGCCGCTCAAGGGCAACCACAAGGCTTGCCGCTGCGTCACGGCCTACTTGATTTTCCGCACTATACCAGGCCGGCGGAGTACCAAGGTTGGAGAGTCCCGGAAGTCCTGCTTTCGGGAAATCACGAAGAGATTAGCCGTTGGCGTCGCCGGCGCGCGTTCGAGAAAACTTGGCGCCGGCGGCCCGATTTATTGGCCGGTTTTCCGCTCAGCGAGGAAGAGCGGCGCTGGCTGGATGCGCTCCGGGCAGAGGAGTGCGAACCGGTTTTTATTCCAAGTTCGGGAGAATAGGAATTATGAATGCGCTTGAAAAAGTCGAACAATCACAGTTGAAGAAAGACTTGCCGCAGTTCCAGTCTGGGGACACGGTGCGTGTGCACGTCATCATCAAAGAAGGAGATAAGGAACGGATTCAGGTCTTCGAAGGCACGGTCATCGGCCAACGGCGGGCCCGCAATCACTCCACCTTCACGGTACGGAAGATTTCCTTTGGCCAAGGCGTTGAGCGAATCTTCCCCTTACATTCACCGACCATCAGCAAAATCGAAGTGGTTCGTTCCAGCCGCGTGCGCCGAGCCAAGCTTTACTACCTTCGCAAACTGCGTGGCAAGGCGGCGCGTTTGCGCGAAGTGCGCACGGAACAGGAAGCCTGACGCGGATATCACCCCCCCTGCCCCTCCTCAGGGAGGAGGGGAATTTGGATTGTTCTTCTTCATTAGTTAAGGAGGGGACTGGGGTTGACTCCCCTCCTTTCTAAGGAGGGGGTAGGGGGTGGTTGACAGCACGCCCCATCAACGGTTATGGTTCACACCATGCCGCCTTCACCGAGCTCCAGCGAATTCAAATGTACTTGGAAACTGGAGAAAGAGGTCTTCCGATCGGGATGCCGCCTCGTGGCGGGCTGTGACGAGGCGGGACGCGGCGCGTTGCTCGGCCCGCTTTACGCTGCTGCCGTCATCCTTGATCCGGCCAAACCCATCCTGGGTGTTGATGACTCCAAGAAACTCACCGCAGGCCGCCGCGAATCGCTCTCCAAGGAAATCATTGAGAAGGCCGTGGCTTTCAAGGTCGTCTCAGTCTCGGCGGCCGAGGTTGATGCGCTCAATGTATACCAGGCATCACGGCAAGGGATGATTCGCGCCGTTTTGGCGCTCGAACCGGCTCCGGAGTTCGTTCTTACCGATGCCGTTCCTCTCGAAGCCTTCGGCAAAGCCACCGGATTTCCTATTCCCTATCGCTCGGTAATCCACGGGGATGCCCTCTCGGTCTCGATTGCCGCCGCCTCCATTTTGGCTAAGGTGGCCCGCGACGCACATCTTCGGGAGCTCGATCGCCTGTACCCCGAGTACGGTTTGGTGAGAAATATGGGCTACGGCACGCCGGAACACCTCGGAGCCCTGGTTGCCCACGGCCCGTGTGCCGAGCACCGGAAAACCTATCAGCCAGTAATCGATTGCCTGCTTCCGCTTTTCCCGTTCGCGGGTGCAGAGTAGCACAGGCACGCTTGCCTGTGCCCAACGTTGTTGTTTTGCTTCTGTAAGCACAGGCAGGAGTGCCTGTGCTACATCACACGCCTATGACACGGTTACTCATCAAGGGTGGTCACGTAATCTCGCCCGAAGACCAACTGGACGGCGAACTCGACGTGCTAGTCGAGGATGGTGTCATTCGTCAGGTCGCTCCCCAAATTGGCCTGGCGGCGGACGAAGTCCTCGATGCCGCAGGCGATGTCGTCTCACCGGGATTCGTGGATATCCACGTTCACTTACGCGAGCCGGGCGGTGAGATCTCCGAAACACTGGAGACAGGGTTGGCGGCTGCCGTTGCTGGAGGATTCACCGCCGTCTGCTCCATGCCCAACACCAAGCCGGTCATCGACCGCCCGGAACTTGTGCATGCCACAATCGACAGAGCTCAGCGAATCGGGCTGGCCCGCGTGCTTCCCATAGCCGCAGTTACGATGGGCAGCCAGGGGGAGTCGCTCACAGACTTCCGCGCGCTTACAGCGGCCGGTGCGGTAGGCTTTTCCGACGACGGACGGCCGGTGAAGACGGCCGGCTTATTGAAGCGCGCCTTGAAAGTGTTGAATGAGCTCAATGCCCCTCTGATGGACCACTGCGAAGACCCCAGCTTGAGCGCCTCCGGAGTGATCAATGAAGGCCCCGTCTCGAGCCAACTCAACGTCCGCGGCATCCCGACCATTTCGGAGGACGTTTGCGTGGCGCGCGACCTGATTGTCGCCGAGGCAATGGGTGCGCGCCTTCACGTCTCGCATGTATCGAGCGCGCGCTCCGTCGATCTGGTGCGCCTCGCCAAACGCCGAGGCGTCCGCGTCACCTGCGAGGCTACGCCACACCATTTCACACTTACCGACCAGGCCGTGCTGGAACATGGCACCAACGCCAAAGTGAATCCACCCTTGCGCAGCCAGCAGGATGTGGAAGCCATCGTGGCAGGAATTCAAGATGGAACGATTGACGCCATCGCCACCGACCACGCTCCTCACGCGCCCGAACTCAAAGCCAAGCCGCTGGGCAGCGATGCACCGTTCGGCCTTATCGGGCTCGAGACGGCGCTGGCCCTGGCGCTGACTCGCCTGGTTCACACAGAAAAGATCTCGATGTGGCATCTCATCTCGTTGATGAGCACCAACCCGTCGCGCATCGTGAACCAGCCCTGTGGACGACTTAGTGCGGGCGCCCCGGCCGACATCACGATCTTTGATCCTCACCTCGATTGGACCTACCGGGCCGCCGCAGGCCGCTCCAAAAGCCGCAATTCACCTTTTGATGGTTGGACGTTGAAGGGCGCTGTTACGGCCACGGTGGTTGGTGGAAGGATCGTTTACCGGCGCCCGTAGCTGCGCCGCTCGAAGCTGGCAACTCCGATGTGGCGAGAACGTCTCGCCCGCGGTCGCGGGAGCGTCCCGCTCCCGCACACGGGCAGAGCCTGTCCTGAGCGGAGCGAAGGAATGCCCGTGCCACGGCGGGCGAGACGCCCGCCCTACGCAGGGTAACTTTCGACTCTCAACTCTCGACTTTGGACTTGTTAGATTTCCCGCCGTCCTTCGATCGCTTTGAGCATAGTGATCTCGTCGGCGAACTCGAGTTCGGAGCCAACGGGGATGCCCATGCCGATGCGGGTCACCTTCACGCCTAGGGGTTTGAGGAGTTTGGAGAGGTAAACAGCAGTAGCTTCACCTTCCACCGTAGGGCTGGTGGCAACAATGAGCTCCTTGACCTTGCCGGATTTCAGCCGATCGACCAGGTTCTTCAGTTTTAACTGCTCGGGTCCGATGCCCTGCAAGGGCGAGAGCGCGCCATGCAGGACATGATACTGTCCGTGGAATTCCCGTGTCCTCTCGACCGAAACTACGTTGTAAGGTGTTTCGACCACACAGATGATTTCCGGATCGCGGCGAGAATCGGCGCAGTATTCGCACGGATCAGCTTCCGTGAGGTTATTGCAGACGCTGCAAAGCTTGATCTTGTCTTTGACGTCGAGAATGGCGCCTGCCAAGCGCTCGGCGTCTTCGCGCCCCACGCGTTCCAGGTGGAATGCAATCCGCTGCGCTGACTTCTGCCCGATGCCAGGGAGCCGTTTCAGCTCATCGATCAAACGAGCCAAAGGCTCGGCGTAGTCCTTCATAGCGATGGAAAACGGAAAGTGGAAATTGGAAACTGAAAAATCGGAAACTGGAAATTGGAAAATGGAAACTAGAAAATGGGCTGCGAGTTGGAAACCGCCCAAGGTTGACGCATCAGACTAGCCCCCGAGCCGTACGTTCCATTTTCCAGTTTCTAATTTCCGGTTTCTGCTACGTCAGCCCGGGGATATTGAGCCCGCCCGTCAAGCTCCCCATCTGGCTGGCGAGTTGTTCATCCACCTTTCGGGTCGCGTCATTCACGGCAACCAGAATGAGGTCCTGCAACATCTCGAGGTCACGGGATGCGAAAACTTCCGGTTCGATATGAACTTCGCTGAGTTGCTTTTGTCCGTTCATTTTGACTGTCACCATCCCGCCACCTGCTGCCCCGTGCACCTCCAGTTCGTCCAACTGTTTCTGAAGCTGTTCCTGAAACTGCTGAACTTGCTTCAGAATCTGTTGCATCTGTTGCAGGTTTTTCATCGCTCACTCCTGGCCGAGGTCTTGCACACTGTCCAAAACGCCGTCAAACCTCTTCCTGAAGGCCTCAACCCCTGGGTCACGCTCTGCACGCTCGCGAGCGCTGAGCCTGGGCGCCTGAGACTCTGCTCGAAGCTCTTCAAGTGTAACATAAATCCTGACCGGCTGGCCGAGCACCTGTGTGCACACTGCCCGCAGCGCCTCCTGCTGTTCGCGGGCCTTCAAAAGATCGGCGTACAAGGAGTCCTTCTGCCTAAACACGAAATGGACTTCGCCGTCCTCGATGCGAAAGCCGGCCAAATGATCCAGGCAACTGCTCAGGAAGCGCTTCGATTGATCGAACAGAGTCGACTTAATGGAGGAGAGCCGTGCATCTTCCGAGGCGCGTCCTACACCTGTAGGAGCGACCTCTGTGGTGGCGCGAGTTTCGGCGTTGGGCGGAGTGCTGGGTGCCGGGGCAGCCTTTACTTGGGCAGGTGCAGTTGCGGGAACGCTGGGCGGCAGGGCGCGGACGGGTCCGGCAACCGCTTCAGCTACGGGAACGTCACGCACGATTGGCCGTTGG
>Ga0116126_1001541_pt1 | contig 14462 bp, 11 predicted proteins | sample June2015DPH_16_5_FD_89730 | JGI IMG/M metagenome (GOLD analysis project Ga0116126, IMG submission 89730) | Peatland microbial communities from SPRUCE experiment site at the Marcell Experimental Forest, Minnesota, USA - June2015DPH_16_40 | ecosystem: Environmental > Terrestrial > Soil > Wetlands...
AGCAAGTCGACGGCGGTCATGCCAAAGACTCCTCTTCCTCGTCCAATACGACGTTTTCATTCATCGCAATCTGGTCCACAGGTCCGCAGCGCGGGTTTGGTGGGTTTGGTGGGTCTGGATCGGGTCCTCTAGATTCGGCGCCCTCGGCAGGGCGGGTAACATCTTGAAAGCGGTCGAGTGTTTCAAGAGCTTGGTAGGAACCCACCGAACCAACCGAATCGACCGTGACAACTTGCCACAGCTTTGCTCCACCGTGGGCGCTGGCACGGTCTTTCAGCAGGATCAGCCCAGATACCACTCGGTCGAGATGCCCGCGGCACCAGGCGGCGAGCCGCTTGACGTTGATCTTGCCGGGCTGGTCGAAATCTGCTGCGACTTCCAGAACGGCGGTCTTGAGCGTTTTCTTCACATCATCTCCGATCGCGGTCGCCTTCTCATCGTCGATCTCGGCCGCTGCGACCACCTTTTGAAGCGGCACTGCGGTATCCCCGAAGATGGCGCGCCAAGCTTTCAGAACTGCCGCCGTTGCGTCTCGCTCCGGATCTTGAGCAACTATCCGCTCTCGCGTTTGGCACGGGTCGGCCAAGCCCGCCCATACAATCGCTGACCGAATCTCGTTCGACCACTGCTCAAATCGCCCGAAGGGCCTGAGCGATTGCGTTGGGCGGCCGGCCACGTGGTACGCACGCAATAGGGTGAGCCCAGCGTGCACGAGTTCTAGTCGGTGCTCACGAACGTGACCGCGCAGATCGGTGATGGCGAATTCGCGCTCTTCCGGTCGCTCGACTTTGGGATTTATACGGCCGACGATGACCCGCGTCGGCAGATCGCCCCAGAAAACCAGATTATTCCCGGTTGCCAAGAACAGCATGTTAGTGAGAAGTTCGGGCCGCTCGTTTTTCCCGAGCAGGCGATCCCCGAAGATTGGCTGCGTCAGGATCATGGCCAGGGAGTCACTGCTCAGCGGCTTCGTGATGTTGTCGAGCAGGATTGCTAGATCACCAGCGAGCAGCACGCTGGTAAGTTTCTTTCGCAGTTCCTCTTCTCCGCCGCTTATGGGCATCGAGGCCACGCTCCGCCCGCTGGCGATGAGCGCTACGCAGTCGGCCAGGAGCGATTTGCCGGAGCTCTGGGTCGGCGCGTCGAAGCCGTGCAACGGCGCCGAAAACAGAAGTCGACGCTCCAACGCTGTCAGAATCGCCGAGAGCACCACCGCCAGGTCCGCCTCGGTGACAAAGGGGAACTTGTGGAATGGCTCGATCAGCGTCCTGACTGCGGACTCCACCTCGGCGCGTGAGGGGCGATCGGATACGTCTAGCCATTGCTCAGTCGAATAGAGGAGAAGCCCTGTCGCCGAATCGTATCCGGGCTCGGTCAGCACACTCCCATCCAGACGCAGTGTCGGGCTTTCGATAACGCCCGTCAGAGTAGGAAGGCGCCAGATTCCCGAACGCGACAGGTAGACATTGCCGATTTTTATGGGGCAATCGATTCGCGGAAGGTCTTCAATCGAAGGCGCGTCTCGGTCGGGTCGCCGCCAGTCGATCGCTCTCGTTAAGATGTCCTGGAGCATCGGGACGCTTGCCGGTTTCAAGACCACGGCCCCGCTCGGTCGCAGGATCTGCGTGAATTTCTCACGTTTCGCTGCAGCATTGACTGAGACGCGCACCAGCAAGCCCCCGCGCTGGAATAGATGCCATTGCCTATAATCTTGGACGAGCACGTCTTCAGCCCGATCAACGAGCCAAGGCAACTGCCCAGGAGCCGCGACGATCATCGGCCGCTTGCCCGTGGCAGGATCGTCAGCGGCTTGCTCGCGCTGTTCCGGCTTGCGTAGTTGATCGGTCGCCAGCGCGAACAGCGCTGCCCGGATTTGGTCTGCGTTCAGTCCACTGTGAAGCTTAGAGGCGATGAAGTCGTCGAGTCCGACCTTCTGTCCGTGCTCACCCGACGGCAGATAGATGATCTTGACCTTCGCCCGGCGTAATTCGAGAAATGCCTTAAGCCGAACGAGCGCACCGTTGACCTCGCGTTTCAGCGTCACGTCGGAATCGAACGCGATGTAAACGTCGCGACCGTTAGGCGCAACCCATTCCCAGTCCGGGAGTACGGTCAGACCGCCGTGCTCGTTGCCTCCGCGCCACGACCAAACTCCCAGCAGCGCGATGCAGCATAAGCCTTGGCTCGCGGCCGCATCGGCTTTGCGCGCCCCCTCGGTGATAAACAGCGGTACCTTCGGATTGCTGAGCAGCGGACGGCAGCGGGGAGGCACGTCGAGCGCCATTCGCATACCGGCAAGGGTCTCGTACTTGTGAGGTTTTCCGCTCCTTCGATCGATCCGCGGGTTGTCGGGACGCAGTTGGTAACCTGCTATTTCACCGCTGACACCCCAGACAGGATTAACGAGGGACGGGACTAACTGCTGCGATGGGGGAAAGTTGAGCGCCGCGAGTTGGTTCTTCCGCGTTGCGGTGAAGTAACCGCGCTCGCTCGTGATCTCGGGGTCGATCGCGCTCGCGGCGATGAGCTCCGAGTGATTATCCGCGAGGCTAGCCCCTTCCGAGCTATTTTTCGGTACCATCAAGGCCTCCACGCGACTTGCGGTGCGACGTTCAGTGCGGCGAAGTCGAATGACATCTTTAACCTCAGCGTCGCTTTTCCGTGTAAGCGGGCGCTATTCGTCGAGATTCGATGAACTGTTGGAGATCCTCAATTTTATAGCGGATGCATCTTGGGGAGACGCGGACGAAGGCCGGTCCGGTCTCACGCAGCCGCATTGCCTCAAGCGCGCGCTCGCTGCAACCGAGCATCTCGGCCGCCTTGCGCTGATCAACAAGCTTGTCCTGAGTCACATCGATACCCTCTTGCGTAGCTAGCAAATAGACTAACTACTCAAGGAGTATTCGACGCGCTCGTTAGACGAAATATTTGTTCTTAGCCAGAATCGGCAAAGCCGGGACAAGTTGCCAGACTGTCCCAAGTTTTTCAGAGTGAATCAGGATTTGTGTAAAAGCCTGAGAGATTTGCGTTGCAGCGCACGCTGGAGGCGCTTTCTGAGAGCTACAACCGTAAGGCTGCCGCCTTGATGCCCGGTCAGCTTAAGATGCCCGTGGAAAATCCGCACATTTGAGTTGAAGCTCCGCATAGGGTTCTTTGGACTATCGAAATGCTCAAACTCGCTCAGCAATTCATCATCGCGTTGACGGACCTTTTTCCTGATTGCACTTCGCGGTTTGTAACGGCCGCGCTCAACTTGAAAAGCGTCTTCTACCTTTTGCAGTTGTACTTGCCGATCGCGAAGTAATGCCCGCAACGCCGGATCGCCGGGGTTCGCGGCAACAAGGATCTCGAGGTGTTGCTTATCAACCTTTAAGCGCTCCAGCGCACTCTTCTCCTCCAGAAGACGCCGAATCGATCGGGCCGACGGCTGCTTATATCCCTTGTACGACAAGCGCTCGTCCGGGGGACTCTGTAGGGCCTGGAGAATGTCATCACCAAGGTGATCGAGAACAATGCAAGTAAAAAAATACTCGAGAGGGCCTCGCGCTTGTGTCGTCGACAGTGGCTCGGCCTGCTTGCTGTCGTTCAGGCGCTCAGACTCCTCTTTCGTAAGGCCCCAAGAAAGTCCGATTTTCGCATCTGCCATTCGCTGCCACCTCTTGGTACTGGCCTAATTAAGACACTCGCGCCGGGAAATTAAGACACTCTGGAATCTCACTAATAGCTGAATTATCAACGATTTAGTTCTGCTGTTAATTTAGCAAGGGCGTCTGTTTCGTGCTCTGAGCGGCTAAAGGGCGCGGCTCGTACTCACTTTCTTGTGCATGGTAGCGGAATGTTGCTCCAGTGGCTCTATCTACGAGGCGCGTGGGGCAGCCCGCGGCACGGCTCAGTATCCTAGAGAACTTGGTTGACTCAGGGAGGGTTGACAGACGTAGCGAGAACCGTAAGCGCGATACGCGTCTCGAGAAGATTAGTAGTCGGGAGTCGTGAGAATTATTGAGTCCTGCTCCCCGAGCCACAGGTCATTCGAACCTGTGATCCCAGAATAGCCTTTGAAGTCGCGGTGACCTGGGCTGCAGTGTCCACCGAGTGCCCACTTTAATTGCCGAACTCGGTTCAAAACCCGAATGGCCCCAAAAGCTGAGCCGGCATTTTTACTGTGGCGGGCGGCTGTGCGCCGACTTGGCGGATCTGCGTTGCCTTATCGGGCGAAAGCACCCCGAGGAGAGACGTGGCGCGGACGACTAGCGATATTCGTCGCCGCAATCGCCGATCAGCTTCATCAGGTCGTGCGATTTCGCGAGCACCGCATCGATGCTTACGCGATCCTCGGCATCAAGCGCGAAGCCAAAAACGTGCGCATTGTCGGCTATATGCTCCGCGACGCCGAGCCGAGCGCCCACAATTACGCCTGCCACTGCGGGTCGGTCCAGGATATAGCGAACGCCGAGATTGGCGATACTCGCTCGATGCTTGTCCGCTATCGGTTTCAGAACGCCGAGCAGTTCCTGGAACAGAGCCCATCCGCCCCACGCATCGATCATGTTGCCGTATTTCTGCAGCGAGGCGGTGTTGAGTTCGCTCCGGTGCGGCTGGGGGCAGCCGAGATATTTCTCCGACAGCAAACCGCCGAGCACGGTGCCATAGGTCAGCAACGTGATTCCATGATCGCGGCAATACGCCGTCATCGCAGCCTCTGGCCGGCGATCGATGAGCGAGTACTGCACTTGGTTGGACACGATGCGGATTCCGTGATCAGTGATGACGCGCAGGCGCTCGGTGTCGAAGTTAGTGAGCGCGAGATGACGAATCTTGCCCTCGCACTGCAAGTCGGCGAGATATTTGAGCGCGTCAAGATAGCTGGCGTCGTCGTAGTCCCACCAGTGAAATTGCAGCAGGTCGAGACACTTCACGTCCATTCGCGAGAGCGAGCGTCCGATCGCATCGTCGACCATGCGCCGCGTGATCCGGCCCGGCCGCGGCACCCACTTGGTGAAGGCCTGCATCTCTGAGATCCGCTCCGCACCATCGCGCGCGGCCAACTCGCGCCGGAACTCTCCGATGAAATCCTCCGCCGGGCCGTAGTGGTCCGCGAGGTCCCAGGTCGTGAACCCTGCGTCGTGATAGGCGAACATCTCGGCGATAGCGCGCGCGGGCTCGATGTGACCATGCGCGCCGGAGACCTGCCACATGCCGTTGAGGACGCGGCAGATGCTGAGATCGGGGATGAACTGGAAGCGGCTCGACGCTGGGGCCATTTTTCATTTCGCGCTGCCGCGCGAGATATTGGGCAGTGCTGCGCTGATAATAGCGCGTGAGACGCCCCGACGAAAATTCGGGCCCAGGACCCCTTCCGCGAGATTCGGTGTTAACGACTACGGAGTTTAGCAAAAATTGCCTTCATACTGACGACGCAGTATATTCGAATTTCGTTTACCATCGAGCCCGGGTCCCTTGAGGAACCCCGGGCTTTTTTTGTTTTGGGTCGCATCGCTGTAGCAAGGAGAACCTTAGCGGGAAGTCGTAATTGGTCCAAAACCACGGCGCGCATAGGCCCGCGGGAAACGAGGGTTCGCTTCCTTGGATAGGGGGCCCGCGAGCTTCGATATAACCCAGCCGTGTCGCGAGAAAGGAGTGGAGGAGGAGATGATGCAGTTCGAAGATGATCGCGTTACTGGACCGGTGCGAGTCGTATACACGAAGCTGGGTTCGTTACTCCGCGCACCTCGAAATCCCAAGAATCACGACATCGAGCTGATCCATCAGAGCTTTTCGCGGTTTGGCTATGTCGAGCCGATCGCGATCGATGAAAAGACCGGCCGCATCGTCGCCGGACATGGTCGCCTCGATACGCTGCAACAACAGAAAGCCAACGGAGAGAAACCGCCAGAGAGGATCGTCGAACGAGATGGCGACTGGTACGTTCCGGTCCTCCGCGGCATCGAGTTCGACTCCGACACGGACGCGGAAGCCTATCTCATCGCCTCGAACCAGACCACGATCGCTGGCGGCTGGGAGAAAGCCGAGCTGACAAAATTGCTCTCGGATCTGGCCTCGCAGGATGGAGGCCTCGATGGAGTTGGGTTCGACCGTGAAGATCTAGACGACTTCTTGCGCCGAATCGGCGGCAGCGGTTCCGTCATCCAGGACGACGAAAATGCGACGCTGGAAAAAGCCGAAGAACTGCGAATCAAATGGGGAACGGCCCTTGATCAGATCTGGGAGGTGGGTCCGCACCGGATTTACTGCGGTGACTGTCGCAAGGTTCCGTACGTATTTTTCGATGGCAAGAAGATCCGCCTTATCTGGACCGACCCGCCGTACGGGGTTGCCTACGCCAATAAGAATCAGTTCCTGAACAAAAGCGACCGCGGTAACCGCATTCAAAAAGAGATCGCCGGCGATCACATGACTGCAGAAGAGACCGGCAAATTATTCCGCGACGCGATGATCGTTGCGCGAAACCATTGCGAACCAGGCGCCGCGGCCTACATCACGGTTCCAGGTGGGCCGCTCTATAAGCAGTTCATAGAGTCGTTCGAGGAGTCAGGCTTCGTCTTCAAGCACGGTTTGGTCTGGATTAAGCACCAGTTCGTCATCGGAATGTCGGACTATCATCACCGATTCGAGCCGATCTTGTACGGTTGGCTTCCCGATGGCCCTCACTATTTCGTCAACGATCGGACGCAAGATGATGTGTTCGAGGTCGACAAGCCGCATGTGAACGCGGACCATCCGACCCAAAAACCTGTGGAACTCGTTGGGAGAATGATCGCGAACTCAACCCGACACGCCGATATAGTTTACGATCCGTTCACTGGATCGGGCACCACGCTCGTGGCCGGACACCAACTGAACCGCATCGTATATGCGGTGGAGAAAGATCCGCTTTATGTCGCGGTGGCAATCGAACGATTGGCAAATTTGGGTCTAACGCCACGCTTGATTAGCTAAGGCTACCGTTCCTTGTAGGGGGTGGTTGACGCATGGATGGGGATGAGTTTTCGACGGAGAACGGACGGGCCCGCGGTCGCGACCCTGTTAAGCGACAGGCCACGGCCGCGCGCGAAGCGCAGATCCTCGAACTGCGGCTGCGTAGGGTCACCTTCGAACAGATCGGTAAGGTGATCGGAATTACCAAACAGGCAGTGCACAAGGCCTATACGCGGGCCCTAAACCGGCTTCCGAACAAACTGGCGCGCATGGTTCGCAAGGAAGAGTTGGAGGTACTCGATCGGCTGGAAGCGGAGTTCTGGCGCATCATCTCGTCGCCTGCGGCCAAAGAGGATCACGATCTGGTGCTGCGAGCCGGCGGCCGAATTTTGGATACGCAGGCGCGACGAGCGAAGCTGTTGGGGCTTGAGTCCCCTGAGCAGATCGCCCTTACCTTGGAGGCAGACGATTGGAAGGAGAAAGCGGCCCAGGAACGCTCACAGATGGAGAAGCTCGTTCGGACGCTGACAATTGAGGAGCGAATGCTCTATCTCGATCTTTTGGAACGGGCGTACGAGAGGCTGGGCGCGCAGACGGCCGGGAAGCCGGAATTATCTGATCAGACGCAAAAGACGATGTCGTCGAGTTGAACCTCCCCGAGGAAGCTGTGACGACGCCGGCCGATATGACCTACTTTTGCGCGAGGTCGTGGATCAGCACGCCATCGAAACTTACGCTCGCGCGGGGGCGCAGGTCGCCCGAAGGTGCGGAAAGCAGCTCCTGTCACGCAAAGTCATTTGGCGGGGCGCGCGCGGGCTGAGAAAATGTTGGGTAGGAGACGGCCCAGTGCTACGGGGTTACGACGCGAACCGCCACTAACGGTTCTATTGGCGTAATTGGCCAACCCCGCGCAGTGGATGCTGGTTCGGCGCGTCGACACATGTCCGGCAGGAAAGCCGGAAGTTGTGTACAATCGGCGCGAACGCTGCGACACGCCGGGTCGTGAGCAGTTTTCCGAGAAAAGGTGGGCACTCGGTGGGCACTGGCGCCTAAAACACCGCGTACTTATTAGAGTTTTTTGCCGTCACAGGTTTGAATAACCGGTGACGATGTAAGGCTTATCGGGTGGAGGCTTAGGCCGGATCGGGAGGATCACGCTGGGCAGGCGATAAGGGACGCAGAAGGCCACCGCACTCTGGCAAAAAGAGTTGCAAAGACGGGCTATATTCTCATCGACCTTGGTGAGATACCCGCAGATCTACCCAATTTCGGCGTTAGGCTTCGGGGTCGTGACCCTAGCAGCAGGCAGATGAAGAACCTCCAGCCGACCGCCAGTGGACTCTGAGTTTCCTGCGCTTTCGTCGAGGCTCCTCCGCGCGTCGGCTGCCGCTAACCAGAGTTTGGACGCCGATCGCGATAGCGTCGCCACCAGCGGCCGACGCCTGCTTGACGCCGTACGCGGAATCGATGTCCAGGAAAAGATACTGACCATCCATCCATCCCGCTCGCGCGCCCTGGGCGCTCCAGGGCGCGCTTGCACACTTATCGCGCGGTGGGCGGAGCGGAAGGGACCCGCCCGGGTGTACCAGCCAGGGCTTGGAGAATCGGGGAGACGACTGGCAAGGTATCGTTCAGAATGGATTTTTCGTGGGCGATAGCGGGGCGAACATGAATTTGAGGAAACTTGGCATTCTCGGCTATTTCGACACGATGTCCGGCATCGAAGGCGTCGCCTTTGCACGGGCCGTCGAGAAACTTGGCTACTCGGTATTGTGGGTGCCGGAGACCTTCGGCCGCGATCCGTTCGTGATGGCGACCCACCTGTTGAACGCGACCGAGGGAATCGTCGTCGGCACCGCGATCGCCAACGTGTGGAAGCGCGAAGCGATGGCGACGGGGGCGGCGGCGCGCACGCTCGCCGAACTCTTCGACGATCGCTTCATTCTGGGACTCGGCGTCAGCGCGGGCCCGTTCATGATTCGCAACGGCCTCAAGTACGCGAAGCCGGTGACCTTCATGCGCGACTACCTGGCGGGGATTAAGACGGGGCCATTCAAGGCGCCACTGCCGCTTCGCGAGCCGCCGGTCGTGATCGCAGGGCTGCTGCCGAAAATGCTGCGCCTGGGGGCGGAAGCGAGCGACGGTATTATCACGGCGCTGATGCCGCCGGCGCATATAGTGCGGTTGCGCGCGGAACTCGGCCCCAACCATCTGTTGCTCGCGCAACAGATGGTGATGCTCGAGCGCGACGCGGGGAAGGCCCGCGCGGGCGTGCGCGCCTTCATGCGCTTTTACCTCAACGCGCCGCCCTATCAGCGGAATTTCAAGGCGATGGGTTTCAGCGACGACGATCTGCGCGGCGGCGGCAGCGATCATCTGATCGACAGCATTGTCGCGTGGGGCGACGAGCGTCATCTGCATGAGCGGATCGCACAGCATTACGCGGCCGGCGCCGATCACGTTTACGTGATTCCACTCACGGCGGCGGGCGATCGCCTGCCGGATATGCGGGTGGTCGAGGCGCTCGCGCCACACTGACGATGTGTTCAGCGCAAATTCGGCGGGACGTCGTACACCGCTCCTTGTACCTGCCCGTACAGTCCTACGCGCTCCATCCCGCCACCCACCTTCGCCGCGACCCGGCAAAATCGCGGCCGGATTTTTACTCCGGCGCAACCGGTCTATCCGGCTGCTTCACTGAGCGACTGTGTTGGAAGTCAAGTCGCTGGATATGTTGCCCACAGGGTCCACAGGCTCCGGGATCGAAGGAAACCTCCCGCTTGGGGACTTGTGGGCAACGCTCCCGACGTTATCCGGCTGTGTGACAGAGCGGATTCCAGGGCGTGTGATGTTTGAGCACGGCATTGAGGATAGCGAGCAGCTTGCGCATGGCGGCAACCAACGCGACCTTGGCCGGTTTACCGCGCTCGCGCAGGCGTTGGTAAAAAGCACGCAATGCAGGTTGATGACGGACTGCGGTCAGGGTCGCCATATAGAGCGCGGCACGCACCTCCGCGCGGCCGCCGAAGATCGCGCTTGGGCCGCGCCACGCCCCGCTCTGACGGTCGAACGGTGCGACTCCCGCCAAGGCTGCGGTCTCGCGTCGGTTGAGGCGACCCAGCTCGGGAAGGCGAGCAAGCAGGGTGGCGCAGGCGACCGGCCCTATGCCTGGAACGGCGCGCAACAACGCCCTGGACGAACCGAGCTCGGCCGATTCACTCAGCTTGAGTTCGATAGCCTGGTCGATCGTTCCAAGTTCATGCTTGAGCGCGCGGATAGTACGCTCGAAGCTCTTGCAGATCGATTTGGGCATCTGCTGGCGGCGGTTACGCTCTCAGCACCGGGGAAGGCTTCGCCGTCGGCAATGATAAAGGCGTGGCAGGCGGCGAGCAGCTGCGCGTTGAGTTCCGCGAGGCTCCGCACCTTCGGCATCGGCACCCAGTGGTTGCGCCGAAAGCCGTGCGACCTCGCGCCGACTCAGCCCGTCCGGATTCACCACCCGTCGTGCCTGCCCGTATCGCTCCACGGCTTTCATCCCCACCCTCTGCCCCTAAGGCAAAAGGCGCGCCTTCTATATTTGGGCCCACGACGAGCGTGCTGTTACCATAAAGGACGAAGGCGGTTCAACGAGGAGATAACAATTTGGAAAGCAGCGACGAAACGCCACAAGTGAAATCTGGGAGTTCGTGTCCCATCACGCAGTCACTGAGCTCTTGTTTCGACGAACTATTGCGGACATACCAAAAGGAACGTGCCCAGCAAACTTTTGGCACCCAAAGTAAGATCTGGTCCGTCTTCGAAGGAATGCAAAGCGCTCTCAGTGCGTACCCCGCAGTTTCGAACCGAAAGGACCTTATGTGCACATGGGGTGCGGGTAAAGGTCGCTGGGCTGACGTACCATGGATTGCAGTTCTTGACAGGCGCGAAACCTCATCGATTCAGCACGGTATTTACGTTGTCTTCCTGTTTCGAGCAGACATGTCGGGATTTTATTTGACGTTGAATCAGGGCGTTACTGAGCCCACGAATCAATTGGGCCGGCCTAAGGCGCGGGAACTTCTCAGAAAGAATGCGCTCGATCTTCGAGGGAGATTGCAGTCCCTTGAACGCAGCGGATTTAAACTCGACAACGAACTAAGCTTGAAATCCGAAGCCGAGCGGCCTCGGTCTTATGAGTACGGAGCCATCGCGTATAAGTTCTACTCCGCGGAAGTCACCCCTGGGGATGCCACTATCAACAATGACCTTGAGCTGCTCTTGCACGAATATCAATCGCTCGTGAGTTCGCGGGTCGGCATTGAGAAACGACCCCCGAAAGCTTGGATTTTTCAGTGCAATCCCAAGTGGTTCAATGTCGATGCCGCAATTAGTGATTTGAACGAGTTAAGTTGGTTGGTGAATCAACATGCTCAAGAAATCCGAAAGGACGACCAGGTGTTTTTGTGGCGCTCGAACATCGGAGCCGGGATTACTGCAGTTGGTACTATCCTGTCCGATCCAATGATGATGAAAGAGCCAGCCGAGGAGCAGCGATTCATAGTCGACCAGAGCAGATTCGACGGAAATCGACTTCGAGTTCGACTTCGTGTTGATCAGCGCGTCGAACCGACGTTGAGCCGCGACCTGGTATTACAAGAACCACGGCTCAAAAACTTGTCGATTATCAAGGCACCACAAGGCACAAACTTTCCCGTTAGCAATGAAGAGGCTGCTGCGCTTCTGGATCTGATTTTGCCTGATATGTTGGATGGATCAGCAGAGCCGGCAGAATTGGAACCCTATTCAATCCAGGACGCTCTTTCAGGCTTGTTTCTTTCAGAAACGACCCTGGCGGAGATAGTCGGTTTGTGGCGCCTGAAAAAGAACCTTATTCTTCAGGGTGCGCCCGGTGTAGGGAAGACCTTTTTGGCGAAGCGACTGGCTTACACGCTCATTGGATTCAAGGACACGAGGAAGCTCAAGATGGTCCAATTTCACCAGTCGCTATCATACGAGGACTTCATCCAGGGTTATCGCCCCTCGGAACGCGGATTTGAGCGGAGAGACGGACCTTTTTACGAGTTTTGTGCGACGGCCTCCGAGGATCCCAGCGGTACCTACGTTTTCATCATTGACGAGATCAATAGGGGAAACCTCAGCAAGATCTTCGGTGAGATCCTTATGCTGGTGGAGGCTGACAAGCGCTCGGCCGACTACGCCGTGACGTTGACATACTCTAGAGGCGGCGAGCAACCGTTCTTCGTCCCGCCCAACGTCTTCCTGCTTGGAACCATGAACACTGCCGATCGCTCCCTCGCGCTCGTGGATTACGCGCTTCGAAGGCGCTTCGCTTTCAAGACTCTGAATCCCCAAATTGAGTCTCCCGGGTTCTCGGCCTTTTTGCGTGATAGGAACGCACCTGAGGAACTGATCAATCTTATCATCAGCCGCGTGAAAGCACTCAATGAATCAATTGCGAGTGATAAGGCAAATCTGGGACCAGGTTTCTCAATCGGCCACAGCTTCTTTTGCCCTGCGGATCCATCAGTTTCCCTCGATAGCGAGTGGTACAAACGCGTAATTGATTACGAGATTGTGCCGCTGCTCGAAGAGTATTGGTTTGACGACCCGGACAAAGTCAAAGAATGCCAGAAGAAACTGTTGGCCCCGGCGTGAACAGCTCCGCTCCGATACCAATCGGAAATCTATATTATTTGCTCTGCTATGCGTGGAATCACTTTCGTGAAGGTAGGATCCTTCCGATCGACGGTGTTGCTGGATCCAACGTCGCGGATCTTCTCGCACACGTTTTAATCAGGGGCACTCGGCTCCTTCTGCGCCGTGGGGTCGACCGGGGATATATTCCCGAGCGCGAAGACGCCCCCTTCATTCGGGGTCGACTGATTTTTGCAGAGATGATCAAGCGCAATCTCGAGAAGCACGCCAAGACCCATTGCGAGTTCGACGAGCTTCAACAGGATGTACTGCACAACCAGATCCTCAAAACCACGATAAGGAACCTCTCCAATACAGTTTCACTCGCTGACGGTCTTCGACATGGCTTGCGCGAACTTATTCGTTACTTGCCGGATGTAAATATAATTCGACTTAACAGACTCAGCTTCCGCAGAGTTCAACTGAGCCGCAATATCTCGTATTATGATTTTCTGATCAAGCTCTGCGAGTTGGTATACGAGGCACTACTACCGGAAGAAACGGGAGAGCGGTATCGATTTCGAGATATTCTTCGTGACGAGCTTTCGATGTCGCGAGTATTCGAGGATTTTGTGCGCAACTTCTACCGGATAGAGCAGAACGAATTTAAGGTATCCCGCGAGCATATCTCATGGTCCGTTGACTTCGCAGATGAGGTATCACGGGACATGCTTCCGTCAATGATGACAGACGTCTCGCTAAGATCTAGGGAGAGAAGTCTGATCATCGATACCAAGTACTCAAACGAGACGTTTCAGAAGTTCTACGCCACCGAAAAGGTGAGGTCTTTGCACCTGTATCAAATGTTCGCGTATCTGAAGAACTTGGAGGCTAACGGCGGTTTAGATGAGAGTGCAGCAGGCATTCTGCTTTATCCGACCGTATCGAAGGCAGTCGACGTATCGTGGAAGATTCAGGGTCACTATATTCGCGTATATACACTCAACCTCTCCCAAGAGTGGACTGGAATACATCGAGAGTTGATTGAACTTCTGAGGCCACCGAAGATCGGTGAACATTTTGCGGCCCAAGGAATTTGATGTTTTTGGGTAACTGGGTGACCAAGTACATCTCCCCCGAAGATCCGTCGATAGCGCAACATGGGTTCGGAGGTACGAATCCATGGGGAGCTTGGGGTCGACGACATCGGTGCGGGCACGGCAGATGCGCCGGGTGTTGGCGCGCTGGCAGCGTAGCGGATTGACGCTGCGCGAGTTTGCCGAGAAACGCGGAATTCCACTAAGCACTCTGACCTGGTGGCGGGTCTTCCGGCGTGCCGGCGATGAGGAGGGGAACGGCGACAGCGGCGGAGAACGCGGTGGTGTTCACCGAAGTGCCACCGCCGGCGAAGGTTCCAGGGACAGCAGAGGTTCTGGAGATCGTCCTGCCCAGCGGGCATCTGGTGCGGGTGCCGGCGGGAGCCGACACCGACACGCTGCGGCGGGTGCTCCAGGCCCTGCAAACGACATGCTGACACTGCCGGCGTCGGTGCGCGTGTTCGTCGCCCGCGGCGCGACGGAACTGCGCCAGTCGTGAACCGGGTAGCCCATCTGATCGAGCAGGAAAGCGGGGTGAGTTATCACCCGGGACATGTTTGGAAGATCCTGCGGCAGCTCGGCTGGAGTTGCCAGCGACCGGTGGGCCGGGCACTGGAGCGCGATGAGCAAGCCATTCGGTATTGGAAGCGAGTGCGCTGGCCACAGCTTAAGAAAAAGCGCGCTGCGAGCGGCGCACCATCGTCTTCATCGATGAAAGCGGGCTGAGCGAGCGGCCCCATCGGGTGCGCACCTGGGCCCCGCGCGGACAGACCCCGGTGCTGCAATATCATTTCA
>Ga0116126_1001542_pt1 | contig 14460 bp, 12 predicted proteins | sample June2015DPH_16_5_FD_89730 | JGI IMG/M metagenome (GOLD analysis project Ga0116126, IMG submission 89730) | Peatland microbial communities from SPRUCE experiment site at the Marcell Experimental Forest, Minnesota, USA - June2015DPH_16_40 | ecosystem: Environmental > Terrestrial > Soil > Wetlands...
ATCGAAGATAGACGTCGGATTAGGAAGAGCGTTTAGCCAAAACCCGGTGCGAACCGCTTGCCGCACACACTCCTCGTTGATCACCGGAAGCATACCGGGCATGGCGGCATCGATCAAAGAGACGTGTGAGTTCGGTCCACCGCCGAAGGCGGTCGAAGCGCCAGAAAATAACTTGGCCTTCGAAGTCACCTGCGCATGAACCTCCATGCCGATGACTACCTCCCAAGGTCCGGTGTCGCCTGGGTAGTATCTCGATTTTCTTTCCGCCGGTGCGTCCATGGTTCATTCGCGCCGCTATGTTCTTTGCGCTTCGTGCGGCTTCGGTTACGCGCTTCCCGCGCCCACAGCAAGCCCTGGGAGGAAGCGTGGGCAGACGACCAAGCGCCACTCAACATTTTGGCGAGCGCTATGCAACTTGTCGGCCTTAGACAGCGCGCACTCGCTAAGGATAATCTAGCTCACAACGGCAAACATGCCGAGGGAGGAAAATCATGAAACACGTTACGTCGATTTGCGCCGCCGCCGTCGTACTGTTCGCTGCGGCAAGTGTGCAGGCACAAACACCTTACCCGAACGTCGTCGATACGTCGCACGCAACGCCTGAGGCGGCTGCTTTCTTCAAGTCCTACTTCACCGCCAAGAGCGAGCACAATCCCGTGCCGACGACCGATCATTTCTCGGAAGCGCACCTGACCTATATCGACGCCGCACTCGGTTGGCCCTTCTACAGCAAGAAAGGAATGACCGACCTGTTCGAGAACTACATGCCGAAATGGCCGGCGGCGGGCTTGTCCTATCCGACGCGGATCAGCGGCGACACGCATTCAGCGCTGGTGGCCTTCACCGATACTCCCGAATTGTTCGGCGGCGAGATCCGCATTCTCGCCGCGATCGATTTCAAGGACGGCAAGATCGTACGCTGGATCGATTATTGGGACGGCCGCTCCTTCGGCGCCGAAGCCGCCGCCAAGATGCGGACGACGCCGGACAAATTCCCGGCTAATTTCGATTACGACGTCGCCAGCGACGGCGCCTCGGCAAAAATCAAGGACGCGGCGCAAAAGCTCAGCGCGGCGTTTGCCGCCGGCGATGCCAAGGCGGCCGACGCGCTGTTCTCGAACGACGCAATCTACGCCGACCGGGCGTTGCGCACCGTGATTCTCGGCAAGCAGGCGATCGGAAAATATCTGACTCGCGTACTGGCGACGGTGCCTTACGGCAAAGGCGCGAAGCTCGTTCATATCGTCGGTAGCGATCAGGGCGGCGGATATGAATGGGTGAATGCCGACGGTTCGGTGAAACGCGGTATCATTGCCATCGACCTCAACAGCACCGGACAGATCGAGCGCCTCAACACGACCTGGGACAATGGCGTGATGAGCGATGCCGACCTGCAGGCGCTGGTGCTGCTGTCGATCGAGAAGTAACGGTCATTCCGGGACGCGCGCTCTAGCCTGCGTCCCGGTTTCTTACTTCCCTTCGCGCCAGATGCCGAGCGATTCCTGCGCCGGGCGGTCGGAGATTGAGAACAGCACCGACTGCTTCGCCGCTGTGTGGACATAGCGCTTCCACGACGGCACGACGAAAACGTCGTTGGGTCCCCACTCGAGCACCTGGCCTTCGACGTCGGTCGTGCCGTGCCCTTCGGCGCAGACGAAGATGGTGCCGTCGGTCGAGCGGTAGGGCTCGCCACGAAAACCTTTGGGCAGCATGGCGAGAAAAGCTCCCATGGTCGGCAGCACCGGGCCGCCGGTCACCGGATTGGCGTAGCGCACACGCGCGCCATGACGCTTGTCGACGTCGCCCGCTTGCAGCATGCGTTCGATGATGGGGCGCGTGCGGGCGTAGGTGTAATTGATCACCGGGGTGCGGTTCTTTGCGGGCGTACCGTCGGGCAGAACGCCCGAACCGTAAAAGCTGAGCGAGTCGCCGTTGTGCCGCGTGGTCTCCTGCGTCGGGGTCTCGAAATCCTCGGCGAACGAGGTCTCGAAGAAATTGATCGCCGGGGCGTCGAGTACGTCGAGCCACAGCATCGGCTTGTCGGACGGATTGCCGTGGTCGTGCGGCGCCCAGTTGGCGGTGATGACGAAATCCCCGGGCGACATGAAGGCCTTTTCGCCCTCGACCGCGGTATAGGCGCCCTCGCCGTCCAGCACGAAGCGGATCGCGGAGGAGACGTGGCGGTGAGCCGGGGCGATCTCGCCCGGCATGATCATCTGGATGCCGGCGAACAAGGTGTTGGTAACGCGCGACTCTCCATGCAAGGCCGGATTCGTCAGGATCAGCACGCGGCGCGTGGCCTCTTCGGCGGTGATCAAGCCGCCGGATTCCATGACCAGCGATTTCACGTCGGCATAATGCCAGACGACCGGCGCGCAGCGCGTCGCCGGTTCATTGGGGACGAGCGCGCCCATGACCTTCCACAGCGGCGACATGTCGTGCTTGGCGAGGCGCTCGTAATAGTCTTCACGTATCGCCTCGATGTTGTGCTTGCGGTCGGGTTTGCCGTTTTCCGGCTTCTTTGCGGTCACGACCGCCATGGCATCCTCCTGGAGCCGAGATCGGCTTTCCGCGGAGGAATATAGTCGAGGCGGCACACGGCGGAAATAGCACCGAGGCCGCGCCAAGACAGGGCGGCTATGCGAACGGCGTCGAACCGACCGTTACGTATTCACGTTGCCGCCGTCGACGGCGATGGTTTGGCCAGTGATAAAATCGCTGTCGGCCCCCGCCAAAAACACCAGCGCACCTAGAAGGTCCTGCGGATGCGCATCGCGGCGGATGGCCCGTCCGGCGACCGAGAGCTTGCCGGCCATTTCCACGTGCCGGGGATTTTCCGCCATCACCGTATCGCTGAGCGTGAAGCCCGGTGAGAGCGTGTTGACCCGGATGCCGTGTTCGCCAAGCTCGCGCGACAGCGCGCGGGTAAAGGCCATGATGCCACCCTTCGAAGTCACGTAGTGCAGCATCCGGGGAATGCCCTTGAACGCCGTGCCGGAGCCGATGTTGATTATCTTGCCGTAGCCTTGCGCGATCATATGCGGGGTGACGTGCTTCACCATGAGGAACGGCCCGCGCAGATTGACCGCCATGACGCGATCCCAAGTCGCCGCGTCGATCTCCGTGCACTTTTGCTCCTGAAGCGGAGCGTAAAGCGCGGCGTTGTTGACCAGAACGTCGATCTTGCCGAACCGCTCGATGGTTTGGACGACGAGCGCCTTGACCGCGGTTTCGTCGCTGACGTCGGTGACCGCGCTCGCAACCGAATTGGCGCCGTGGGCGCGCGCGATCGCATCCGCCACCTCGGGGCCGCCGGCGATGTCGGCGATCATCAGCCGGGCGCCTTCGGCGGCAAGCGCATGCGAATAGTGCCGGCCGATACCTTTGGCCCCGCCGGTGACGATGGCGACGCGGCCGTCCAGTCGTCCCATAGCTCAGTCTCCCCGATCCGGCTTCACTCAGCTTTTGGCGCCAAGGCGCTCAATGAACTTGGCGAACGCGGCAAGCTGCTGCTTGATGAAGCCGACCGTCTGCTGGTCGGTGATCTCGCCGGTCTTGGCGTCGATCCGCTGCGAGCAATTGCCAATAAAAATTTCCGGTTTGTTGAGGGTAATAGCATCGAGGAAAATCATCGAACGGCGCAAATCATATTGCATGCGCCCGCCGCCAAGCACCCCGTTCGCCGCGGACTGAAGGGCAACCGGCTTGCCGGCGAAGGGTTGATTTTGCACGCGAGAGACCCAATCGATCGCGTTCTTCAAGCCGCCGGGAATCGAAAAGTTGTATTCCGGCGAATTGAAAATCACGCCATCGGCCGCGCGGACCGCGTCGGCGAGTTTTTGCACCGCAGGCGGGATGCCGCCTGATTCCTGAGCGTCGGCATTGTAGAGCGGAAATTCGGAGAATGGCGGCGCTTCGGTAAGCTTCATTTCGGGCGGCGCGAGGCCGGGAAGCGCATTCATGACCATCCGGTTGTAGGAAGCTTTGCGCAGGCTGCCGCAAATCGTAATGACATTGAGTGTCCTGTCGGCCATCGAGTCCTCTTACAGTCAATCGACGTTGTGACAAAAATTCGAATTCAACGTGGTATCGACATCATCGCATTATCGGCAAAACGGGACCAGCGCGCTACGTGCTGGGCGAGTTCGACAGCGCCGGCGCGACGATCTCTTTCCAGCTCTTCGGCGGCGCCTTGAGCGCCCCGTGCCGTCCCATGAAATCGGCAAACGCCTGCACGCCATGGACCGCGCTGCCGAACTCGTCCTTGATGTCGTTAAGGACCGCGGCGAGAGCGGCAGTGTCGAACGTCTTCGACGGCTCATGCGCGAGATAGATTTCGGCGGCGTGGCGCGGATCGTCATGGATCATGCGCGCCGCCTCGTCCATGGCCTTGGCGACCACCTCGGGCACTTTGGGATGTGCCGCAACGTAGGCCTTGGTCGCGCCCATAATGAGGAACGAGGCCTTGCCGTCGATGACGTCGGCGGCGCCCAACACCTTGTGGATGCGGCCGTCCGCAAGCGCGAGCTCGGTAAACGGCGCGGACGAGAAATACCCCGTGACCGGCCCCGTCCCGGCGATGAGATCGGCGACCGCGTCTGAATGCGACATCACGACGATTTGGCTGCGCAGGCGATCGTACTGGCCAAAGACTTTCTCCGACTGGATTTGCAACAGGTAGAGCTGCGGCGAGGAAGCGCCCGGGATGGCAATGCGGTCGGCGGCGCGGAAATCTGCCAGCGTGTGGACCTCCGGCCGATTGGTCAAAAGCACCGGCGGCAGGGTAGTGATGCCGGAAACGGCGAGAATTTGCCGCGGCGAGCCTTGCCCCTTCTCCCAGGCGGCAAGAAGCGGAGCGGTGCCGTACGGCGCCATGTCGATGACGCCCGCACCCATCGCCTCCTGCAACGGACCGGCGCCGAAGAAACGCTGATAGCTCGCCCTCAGCTCGAGGTGAGCGTCCTTCCCGTGCTTTTCGATCAGCTTGAGATCGTCGCAGATATAGGCCGGTAGGAACGCCAGCCCGAAGCCGATGCCGATCCGCACCCCCTCCTGCGCCGAAGCCGGCGTCGCCGTGAGAAGGAGCGCAACGAGCGCGACGAGGCTATGCGTCAACTTGCTCACCCGCGGCATGAGCAATCGTCAACTGGCTTTTTCGTCGGCGATCGGATTGCGCAGTACGCCGAGGCCCTGGATTTCAACCTCGCAGACGTCGCCGTTCTTCATCCACACTGGCGGCTTGCGCGCGAAACCAACACCCGAGGGCGTGCCGGTGAAAATAATGTCGCCCGGCTCAAGCGTCATGCCCTGCGTGACGTAAACCAGCATCTCCACGACCGGAAACATCATGTTGTCGGTATTGTCCGACTGCATCACCTGTCCGTTCAATCGGGTTTCGATCTTCAATCCCTTACCGGCCGCCGGCAATTCGTCGGCGCTGACAAACCAAGGGCCGAAGCCGCCGGTGCGGTCGAAATTCTTGCCCATGTCCCATTGCGTTGTCTTGCGCTGGAATTCGCGCACCGAGCCCTCATTGCCGCACGAATAGCCGGCGACGCAGGACAAGGCATTGGCGGCCGTCAGATGTTTGGCGCGCTTGCCGACAACCAGAATCATTTCCGCTTCGTAGTCGAGCGTCTCGGACACTTGCGGGCGAACGATCGGCTGCCCATGCGGCACCAGCGACGTCAGACCGCGCATGAAAATGGTGGGGAATTTTGGGATGTTGTCGCGCTGCGCCCCTTCTTTGACGTGCTCGAGGTAATTCAGCCCAAGGCAGAGGATTTTTCCGGGACGGCCCACGGGCAGCCCATAGCTTAGGCCGGCAAGCGGCTTGCGCGCGCTCGCCGGTGCGCGCTTGGCAAGCTCGGCGAGCGGCTTCACATCGCCGTTGTTCTTTGCAAGCCATTCGCCGAGATCGGTCGGTGCCTTGCTGTCGGCGGCCAGCAGGTCGACCACCTGATCGCCCTCGACAATGCCGAGCCTCGCCCCACCCTGCCCTTCGAACGCAACAATTTTCATGATTTGCCTTCCTTGATCGATCTCGGGCGTTTTGCCGGGCCGGGACTATAACGGGCGATGTTGCCCCGATCTACCGGCCAGAAGTTATATCGCCGCGGCCAGAAAATGCTCCCTGAGCTGCTCGCGCGCCGCGAGCGCAGCCGCAAGATCAAAGGCATTGATGACGGCGAGGCGAAACCCACCGGGCGGCATCGAATGACGCTCAGGCGCAAGATCCTCGTGAAACGTGATTTGCACGCTGGACACGCCGGGAATGCGCTTGATCTCATCGATCAACGCCGGCGGTGGATGACGATAACGGACGCCGTTTGGGCCGAACAGCACGGCACTATAGCCGCCGCGCCGAGCGGCATCGGCGAACTGCCAGGTGCCGCTCTCATAAAGCCGCGCCACCGCCTCGACCCAGCCGACGCCGTAGAGATCGGGCCATTGATCGGCGAAGCGCAGATGCACCTCGATAATGGTGCCGCCGATGGTTTCGAGGTTGAGCATGCCGGTATAGCCGGCAAGATGCGCGCGCACCCACACGCCGCAGCGATCTTCGATCTCGGCTTCGGCGTCGGCATGGATCGTCCAGTAATCGAACGTGCCCTCGCCCGCCGGCTTTCCAGTTACGTGGCGCCACCAGCGCGGCACGCCGTCGACAATGGCAAGGTCGGACGAGACGTGCCGGCCTTCGAGCAGCGTCATCCAGAAATGGCCGGGCGCGGAATGCTCATCATAGTCGGCTTGCGAATGGAGCACGCGGCTGCCGACTCCCATGCCTTTGAGGTTGACGATCGGCTTGGAAAAAACCGGGAAGCGCGGCGGCGGCGTGCCGTGTGGACCAGCCTCGAGCTTTTGGCTCAACGCTACCGCGAGCTTGTCGTAGACCCAGCGATGCGCCGGGTACCATTGCCAGGCGTCGGTGTCCTCGGTGGTGATGTTCGCTGTGGTCTTGACCTGCGAAAAATATTGCAGGCGCCAAGGATCGGCTTCGTGGATCGGCATCGGATAATTACCAGAGGGCGGCAACGCTAGCGTACACGATCTCCGGCCCCTGGCGGGATGATGGTTTGTTAGTCCGCCGCCATCCGCAACGCGTGGACGCTGAACAAGCCGTCGGTCCACGAAGTAAGCGGCGACCAGCCGCTACCCTGCGCCAGCGCTTGGAACGACTCGATCGAGTATTTGTAACTGTTCTCGGTGTGGATCGTTTCGCCGGCGCGGAATTCGATGCTGAGGTCGCCGATCCGCACCTTCTGCCGCTTGGTGCTGGCGAGGTGCATTTCGATACGGTGCCGCTCGGCATTATAGAAGGCGTGGTGCTCAAAGGCGCCAAGATTGAAATTGGCGCCGAGTTCGCGATTGATGCGAGCGAGCAGATTGAGATTGAATTTCGCGGTGACGCCTTCGGCGTCGTTGTAAGCGCGATAAAGAATATCGTGCGCCTTGGCGAGATCGACGCCGATCACGAGTACCGAACCGGCGCCCAGTATCCGCCCGGCGCGGCGCAAGAACGCCGCCGCTTCATGCGGCTCGAAATTGCCGATCGTCGAGCCCGGAAAAAAGCCGGCACGCGGCTTTGTCGCGATTTCAGCGGGCGGCTCGGTCATCGTCGTGAAATCCGCCACCACGGGCAAAATCGCAAGATGCGGAAAATCGCGGCGAAGCCGCGCCGCATCCTGCTGCAAAAAATCTCCGGAAATATCGACCGGAACGTAAACCTCGACGCTCGCGGCGGCGCGCAGAAGGATGCGCGCCTTTCGACTCGACCCGCTGCCGAATTCGATCAACGCGGACCCGGGCGGGAACAACGACGCGATGGCCGGCGCGTGCTGATGCAGAAGTCCGAGCTCGCTGCGGGTCGGATAATATTCCGGCAATTGGGTGATGCGATCGAACAGGCCGGAGCCCGTCAAATCATAAAAATATTTCGGCGGCAGGCGCTTCGGCTTGGCGCTAAGCCCGACAATGACGTCGGCTGCGAATTCATTTGCCGTCTCGATCGGCTGGGACGCGCGAACTGCGGTTTGGGTGCTCATGGGATCTCGTTCAGCGCTCGAACTCTGCCAAACGCAATCCGCTGAACTGCCAGCGCGCCGACGGATAAAAGAAATTGCGATAGGTTTTTCGCGAGTGACCCGCAGGCGTCGCCAGCGACGAGCCGCGCAGCACCATCTGATTGACCATAAACTTGCCGTTGTATTCACCGAGCGCGCCGGGGTCCGCCTGATAACCCGGATACGGCGAATAGGCGCTGCGTGTCCATTGCCAGACCGTGCCGAAGGCATCGTCGAGCACACCCGCCGTGGCCGCGACCTCCCACTCGGCTTCGCTCGGCAGATGCTTGCCGGCCCAGCGCGCGAACGCATCGGCTTCGTAATAACTGACGTGGCACACAGGGACCGCGGGATCGACGGGGCGAAAACCGCCAAGCGTCATCGAGAACCAGGCGCCGTCAACATGCTGCCAATAACCCGGCGCGTTCCAGCCTTGCGCTTCGACTGTGGCCAAGCCGTCGGACAGCCACAGGCTTGGCGTGGTGTAGCCGCCGTCAGCCATGAACTCGAGCCAGTCGCCATTCGTCACCAGCGCCCGTGCGATGCGAACCGGCTGGAGCAACACCTGATGCGCCGGCCGCTCGTTGTCGAAAGAGAAACCTACGCTATCGTGGCCGATCATATGAATGCCGGCGACGAGCGCGTCTTCGATAGTCGCCGAGCGCTCGCCCTGGGGCCATTGCCAATGCGGATCGTAGGCCGGATGGGTCGCGTTTTGCGCGAAGGCGTGCAGGAGGTCGGTCAGCATCAGTTCCTGATGCTGCTGTTCGTGATGCAGCCCTATCTCGACGATGGGGATGACGGAATCGCGATCCTGCGTCGTTTCGATCAGCGCTGCCACGGCGGCGTCGACGTGCGCACGATAGGCCGCCGTTTCGGCAACGCCGGGCCGCGTGATCAGGCCGCGCTGCGGGCGCGCTTGCCGCGGACCGGCCGCCACGTAATAGGAATTGAACAGATAAGCGAATCGCTCATCGAACGGGCAATAGGACGGAGCGAACGGCCGCAACAGAAACTGCTCGAAGAACCATGTCACGTGGGCGCGATGCCACTTCGCCGGGCTCGCCTCGGGCATCGATTGCACCACCTGGTCCTCAGCGGAAAGTGGCGCGGCGCGGCGCTCGGTCTCGGCGCGCACGCCACGAAATGCGTCTAGCCAAGCACGCCACGAAACGCCGGGTGATTCCGCGACGGCGGTGTCCTCACCGGCTGAATCATGCAATCGAACGGCGGGGCGTGACATCAGTTAGGTCCGGAAAAGCGGAGCGATAGCAATAGCAACGTCAATGGCTAGGAAGGTAATCAGTGCATAGCACGATGGTTCCATACCGATTCGGCCGCAAGTAGGGCAATGCCCAGGTTGGTATGCTAACGGGGATGTGATCGTTTTTAAATTCCCCGCAAGGGATTGACGCCGCCGCAAAATCACCTACCGAAATGTGCGCTGACGAAGATGGGGGAGCGCAGAATGTCGAACGCGATGCTGCCGCGCGAACGCTGCAACTATTCGGCCATCGTCGACCGGCCGCCGCTGAAACTACCCGGAGGGGCGCGGCTGGTGTTCTGGACAATCGTCAATCTCGAAGTCTGGGATATCCGCAAGCCGATGGCGCGTCAGGTGCTCGCCCCTCCCACCGGGCAGACGCAAATCCCCGACGTGCCTAACTGGAGCTGGCACGAATACGGTATGCGGGTCGGCGTCTGGCGCTTCTTCGATCTGTTCAAGCGCTTGCAGATTCGCCCGACGCTCGCGCTCAATGCCCGCGTCTGCGAAGACTATCCACGCGTCGCCGAACAGGCGCGCGCGGACGGTTGGGAATTCATGGGCCATTCCTACGAGCAGGGACCGATCCACGCCGAGCCTGATCAGAAGGCGATGGTCGACCGCGCCCTCGGCATCATCGAACGGTTCTGCGGCAAGCGGCCGCTCGGCTGGCTCGGCCCCGGACTGACGCAAACTCTCGATACGCCGGAAATCCTCGCCGCAGCGGGAGTCAAGTATATCGGCGACTGGGTGTACGACGACGAGCCGACGGTGATCCGCACCGCCAACGGACCGCTCCTGACGCTACCTTATACAGTCGAGCTCAACGACATTCCGATGATGATCATCCAGCACCACGAGAGCGACTATCTGATGCGCCGCGCCATCGATCAATTCGATCGGCTTTACGCCGAAGGCGAGCAGCGCGCGAAGATCCTGGCGCTCGCCATTCATCCTTACATCAGCGGCCAACCACACCGGATCAAATATCTCGAAGCGATCTACGCGCACGCCCGCCGCTTTGACGGCGTCGTGTATTGGACCGGCGAGGAGATCTTGGACTGGTATTTGAAATCTGGCGCGGTTGGATAGTCGTCATCCTGGCAATGACGATTTAAGGCGTTGGAAAATATAAACAGGATGCATTATGCGAAACAAGAAAATCGCCAGTGCGCTAATCCTCTTCGCAAGCGCTCTCATAAGCAGCGCGGCGCATGCCGTCGCGCCGTGCCGCACCAGCGGCACCTACGAAGCGTGGCTCGCCGCGTTCGAGCGTGAAGCCTTGGCGCAAGGGATTTCTCAGCGCACCATCTCGGCTGCCGCGCCCAGCCTCACCTACGACCAGAAGATCGTCTATATCGACCGCGGCCAACGCGTTTTCACCCAGACATTTCTGGAATTCTCCGGCCGCATGGCCGCCGCCTACCGCATTCAGCGCGGTCAGGCCCTGATCAAAGCCAACGCTCCGACCTTCGCCCGCATCGAGCAGCAATTTGGGGTACCGGCGCCGGTCATCGTCTCGTTCTGGGGGCTGGAAAGCGATTTCGGCGCCAATATGGGCAAATACCACTCGCTCAGCGCCATCGCCTCGCTCGCCTACGATTGCCGGCGCAGCGACAAATTCCGCGCCCAGCTTCTCGATGCGCTTCGCCTCATCGAGCGCGGCGATCTGACACCGGAGGAGATGATCGGCTCGTGGGCGGGCGAACTTGGCCAGACGCAGATGATGCCGTCTGAATATAACCAATATGCCGTCGACTATGACGGCGACGGCAAGCGCAATCTCATCCGTAGCGTTCCCGACGTCCTCGCTTCGACGGCGAGTTACCTGCACGGCCTCGGCTGGAAGCGCGGCGAGCCTTGGCTCACCGAAGTACGCGTGCCGGCGAATATGCCATGGGATCAGGCCGACCTTTCCATTGCGCTGCCTCGCGCCAAATGGGCGGGCTATGGAGTCACGCTGGCCGACGGACGGCCGCTCCCGGCCGATAATCTTCCCGCATCGCTCGTCTTGCCGATGGGACGCCTCGGGCCTGCGTTTCTTGCCTACCAGAATTTCCAGATCTATCTGCAGTGGAACAATTCGCTCGTCTATTCGACCACGGCCGCGTATCTCGCGACGCGCATTGCCGGCGCGCCGGCGCTCCAGCGCGGCTCGCCGCCGCCTGCGCTTCCCTTCAAGGATGTCAAAGATATGCAGACCATGCTGGCGCGCGCCGGCTATGACGTCGGCACGGCTGACGGATTTTTGGGGCTGAAAACCCGCCAGGCGGTCAAGGCGGTGCAGATCAAATACGGCTTGCCTGCTGATTCCTATCCCACGGCCGAATTGCTCGCCCGCATGAGGGGCGGCGGGTAATAAAGAGCGGGGTCGCCGCGCAATCCAAGGGCCCCCGCCAAGCGCGCTTGTCACCGTCCTAAAAGGCCCCTGAGGCTAGCGGCGTCACTTTCCAGATTTTATTTCTTCTAATTCCAAATCAGTTAGGCGCAATATATTTGCGAGTGTTGCGCAATTTGGTTGGCAACGAGCCACGGTCAACTACACTGCGTAAGTGCAACACAAAAATATACTTCAAAATAGCTCTAAAGTACTTATGGGGCAGATGTCGCGACTTTCGAGCCGGGGGTTTCCCCGTTCTCTCTCTTTTCGCGCGCGTGTCGTAATTGGCGTGGCGCTTTCCGTTCTTGCCACGTCGCCAGGGGCAAGCGCGCAACAGCCGCCGGCATCGCAAGAACAACAGGCTGCCGCAGGACAACAAACTCCCGCAGAGTCGGCGCAACCTCAGCAGGCTGCGCCAGAAGTTCCTGCCACCAACCCTGCAGCGAGCCAAACGCTCCTTCCGCAAATCGTCGTCGCGGGCGCCAAATCTAAGCCCAAGCCAAAGCGCAACCTCGAAACGCCACAACCCGCTACGCAGAACGCCCCAACGCCTGCACAGGCGGCCTTGGACACCAAGATGAAAGCTTTTGACCAGGCGCGGGACAACCTGCTGCCGAAGATCGGAGCATCGACTTATACCGTCAGCCGCGAGGGGATCGTATCTATGCCCCAAGGCGACAACACCCCACTCGATAAGCTCATCCTGCAAATGCCCGGCGTGTCTTACGATTCGGCTGTCTCCAATCCGAGTTTCCATGTCAGAAACGAGTACGCCAACATCCAATATCGGATCAACGGCGTCGCGATTCCCGAGGGAGTTTCCGGGCTCGGCCCCGTGATCGACACCAATTTCATCAGCCGTATTTCGCTGCTCACCGGCACGCTACCGGCGCAATACGGTCTGCGCACCGCCGGCGTCCTCGATATCACGAGCAGGAGCTTTGCCGTGCCGGGCGGAGAAGTAAGCTTTTACGGCGGCAGCCGGCAGACGTTCACGCCGAGCTTCGACTATGGCGGCAGCGTCGGCAATACGGAGTATTTTGTCACCGCGCGCGGCAACTGGAACGCTCTCGGGATTGAAAATCCGACACCCAACCTCGACGCCGCGCACGATCATACTGAACAAGGGAAATTCTTCGGCTATTCGTCGACCATGCTCAACGAATCGACGCGGTTCAGCCTGATCTCCGCCGCGTCCTACAGCGCGTTCCAGATACCAAACAACCCCAATCAGATGCCGCTGGGAGATTTCGGTCCGGCGAATTACAGCTCTTCATCTCTCAATGAGAACGAATACGACACTTACATCGTCAACATCGCGACATTGCAAAAGAAAGGCACGGACGGTGACGCTCAATTCGCCATCTATTCGCGGTACGCTAAAATCAACTTCGTCCCCGACGTCTTCAGCGACCTGGTGTTCAACAACGTGGCCTCCAACGTGACGCGGGAAAGTCTGCTCAACGGCACCCAGATTGATACGTCCTACATCGTCAACGACCGGCACACGTTGCGGACGGGCTTTGCGGCGAGCGCCGAACGAACCAACGTCAGCAACGTTTCGACCGTCCTGCCGGTCGATCCCACGACCGGAGCTATTTTGCCGACGCCGTTTACCGTCAACGATCAAAATTCATTACTTGGCTGGAATATCGGCACCTACATTCAGGACGAATGGAGAATAACCAGAGAGCTGACCCTGAACGCGGGTCTGCGGTTCGACCAACTGTATCAGTATGTCGACGCCAACCAGTTCAGTCCGCGTATCGCTCTGGTTTATAAGCCGTTTGCCGGCACCAGCATCCATGCCGGCTATGCACGCTATTTCACGCCGCCCTATCAGGCGCAGGCCGCCCAAGCCAACCTCGCCCTGTTCACCAATACGACCAATCAGCCGGAGGTGCCCTTGGACGATCCGGTGAAGCCAGAGCGTTCGAACTATTACGATGTCGGCGTCGACCAGACAGTGCTTCCGGGCCTCGATGTCGGGATCGACGCCTATTACAAGGACGCACGGGATATGATCGATGACGGCCAGTTCGGCCAGGCGGTGGTCTTGACGCAGTTCAACTGGGCGCGGGGCTACAGCGAAGGCGGCGAATTCAAGCTCAAGTACAAGAACGGCGACTTCAACGCCTATGCGAATTTTGCTTTAAACGTAACGAGAGCTATTGGCCCGGAGTCGAACCAGTATGTTCTCGATGCCGCCGAATACGCCTATCTCCTCGACCATTGGCACTATACCGACGACATGCAGCTCATGACCGGCTCGGCCGGCGCATCGTATCGCTGGAACGGCAACCTACTCACCACAAACCTGATCTATGGCAGCGGCCTGCGCTCCGGCTTTGCCAACGAGGATCATACCCCGCCCTACGTCGTGGTGAATGCGGGCGTGGCTCGGGAATTCAAATGGTCGCCGGACGCCAAGCCCGTCACGCTGCGTTTCGACATCGTCAACCTGTTCGACAAAGTCTACGAGCTTCGCGACGGCAGCGGCATCGGCGTCTTTGCCCCGCAATTCGGCGCGCGCCGCGGCTTCTATACGGGTATTTCGCAGAAACTGTGACGACGAAGGCTGCCTGAGACGTCATTTCGAGAAGCGGAGCGACAAAATAATTCATGCTGTTGCCTCTAAGAGGCTGACTGAAAAATAAATTGGGTGATTTCAATCGGTTGTGATTCCGTTGGGTTGCGAAGCTCAATGGAGGTCACGATGGCTTGGACTGAAATCACCCGCCGACACTATCGGC
>Ga0116126_1001554_pt1 | contig 14404 bp, 16 predicted proteins | sample June2015DPH_16_5_FD_89730 | JGI IMG/M metagenome (GOLD analysis project Ga0116126, IMG submission 89730) | Peatland microbial communities from SPRUCE experiment site at the Marcell Experimental Forest, Minnesota, USA - June2015DPH_16_40 | ecosystem: Environmental > Terrestrial > Soil > Wetlands...
CAAATTCGACGGCTATCGCATGGAGGCGCGACTCGATCGGGGCAAAGTGCGACTACTGACGCGCAAGCAGCAGAATTGGACGCACCGTTTCAAGCCCGTCGCCGACGCGGTTGCCGGGCTGTCCGCCACGACCGCGCTTCTCGATGGCGAAGTGGTCGTAGAGGATGAAAACGGCATCAGCAATTTCTCGCTGTTGCAGACCGATTTGAAGGACGGTCGCACCGACCGCTTCGTTTATTACGTCTTCGACCTCTTGTATCTCGACGGCCGCGATCTGACCGGCGAGCCGCTCCTTGAGCGTAAAGCGGCGCTCGCCCGATTGCTGAAAAAGAACGGCAAAACCGGCGCGATCCGCAGCAGTGATCACTTCGACGAGGCCGGGCCGCTCATTCTGCGCCACGCCTGTGGGATGGGGCTCGAAGGCATCGTGTCGAAGCGGCGCGACGCGCCTTATCGTTCCGGGCGCTCGGACAATTTCGTCAAGACCAAATGCCACGGCCGCCAGGAATTCGTCGTTGCCGGTTACACGTCATCGACGGCATCACCCCGGGCGATCGGGGCGCTGACCGTGGCCGTGCACGAGGACGGCGAGCTTCGTTACGCGGGGCGCATCGGCACCGGGTATACGCAAAAAACGGCGCACGATCTGTTCAAGCGTTTGGAGGCGTTACGCACCGACCGACGGCCGATCAAGCTGCCGCCGGACGAGCGGCGCAAGGACGTCATTTGGGTCGAGCCGAAGCTTGTCGTCGACGCCGAGTTTGCCGGCGTGACCCATAGCGGAGTGCTGCGGCAAGCCTCGTTCAAAGGGATCCGCGAGGACAAGGTGGCGAAAGAGGTTGTGCGCGAAGTTCCGGCGTCGCGCCCTGCGTCGCAAGCTCAGCCGGCTAGAAATACGACACGGACGCTTACCACGAGCACGGCCAACAAAAAAAAAAGCAATAAAAATAACAGCGCCGACGGTACCAAGCTTCACCTGACGCATCCCGATCGGGTCTATTGGCCGGATGCCGGCGTTACAAAGAAGGATCTGGCCGAATATTACGTTTCGGTCTGGGATTGGATAAAATCGCACATTGTCGGCCGCGCATTATCGCTGGTGCGCGCCCCGGAGGGGATCGGCGGCGAGGCTTTCTTTCAGAAACACATCGCTTCAAACGTGAAATCTTCGCCGCTTCGCCACGTAGTTCCCGGCAAGGATCACGACGTGATCGGCGTGGAGACACTCGACGATCTCATTGCGCTGGTGCAATCCGCAGCCTTGGAGATTCACGTGCGGGGATCGCGGCTCGACAGCCTGGAAACCTGCGACCGCATCGTGTTCGATCTCGATCCGGGGGAGGGGGTCGCTTGGCCCCAGTTGATCGCCGCGGGGCGCGAGACGCGCGAACGGCTCAAGGCGAAAAAGCTCGAGAGTTTCGTCAAGCTCTCGGGCGGTAAGGGCCTGCACGTCGTGGTGCCGATCGATGACGCCGATTGGGACACGACCAAGCTGTTCACTCAGCGCATCGCTTCGGAGATGGCCGCGGACGGCCCGAAGCTCTACCTCGCCAAAATGACCAAGGCGTCGCGTAAGGGCCGTATCTTCATCGATTATTTGCGCAATTCGCGCGAGGCGACCGCGGTCGCACCTTATTCGACTCGCTCGCGTCCCGGCGCACCGGTGTCGACACCGGTTACTTGGGAGCGGCTCTCGCGCACCTCCGGCGGTAACGATTTCACCGTGCTTGATTTGAAGAAGCGACTTAAGGACGACGCCTGGGCCGAGATTGGCAAAGTACGGCAGAAACTGCCGGAAGTTGGCAAGGCGCGGCGGTAACAAGACTTCCAAATCCTACCCGATGAGCCGCCGATATTCCTTTTCAGGCACGCCGTAAGAATCCCCTGCCGCCCGCTCGATGCCTTTGCGGTTGAGCAGGACGATCTGATTTCGGCCGGTGTCGATCAGCTTCTTACGCTTGAGACTTTGCAACGCCTCGGTGACGCCGGCGCGCCTTACGCCCAGCATCAGTGCCAGAAATTCGTGGGTGAGCGGCAGGTTGGCATCGCCGGTCCGGTCATGCGCCATCAGAATCCAGCGCGCCAAACGTTGGTCGATGTGGGCGCGCGCATTTGCGATCGCGGTCTGCGCCGTCTGTACCATGAAGGCTTGGGCGAATTTGAGCAGCAAGCCGCGCAGCGTCTCGCTGGCATGCATAGCCTTGCGCAGTTCGTTGATTGTGATCCGCTGCGCTTCCCCGGCAACCTGAATATAGGTCGAATGCGGCGATTGGTCGCCGCCGAGTACAACTGCGATCCCGCTCATCCCCTCGCGGCCGATAAGGCCGACTTCTACACGCGTCTCGTCGGATTGGATGGCGACGACCGATGCCGGCCTCCATGAAATAGACAGCTTCGATCGGTCGGTTGGGTCGCTCCATGTCTTTGAGGAGCTCCATCGCCGTAGAATGCAAGTGCGGCTGCAATAACGCGAGATCGTCGGGCGAGAGCGCTGCCAGAAGCCGATTGCGCTGGGGCGAAGAATCGCGAGTGGCGGCAACTGACCCCATGGCTCTCTGCCATCAAGGGGGGCAAGAGCACATCAGGGTCTCTCAAACGCCGGCGCCCGAAGGTCGCAGCAGGCGGCAAAAAGATAGATAGGCCGGCAACGGTAGGATTGCCAGCGCCAAGCGCCACGATAATCTCAAAATGTGCGGAACCCTACCGGCGGTAGCGCTGTTAAGGCACTCGGGCGCCTTCGATTTTAACGCGCGGGCGCGATCTAATCGGAGAGGGAACTATTCGAGGAGGAGCCAAGCTTTTTGGCTTGGCCGTGCGAGGCTATGCCTTTGCCCATATCGGCCGCCAACGGCGCCAAAATTCCCGTCGTTCTTCTTGTCGAGGATGAGTTTTCGTCAGGTACGATATTGCGAGTTGCTTGCGGGAAGCGGGCTATGTGGTCGTCGAGAGCGCAAACGGCGAAGAGGCTATTGCGCATTGCAGGTCGGGGGCGCGGATCGAAATGGTGTTCACCGATATCAATCTCTGCGGGTCGACAACCGGCTGGGATGTGGCCGAATGTTTTCGCATGGAGCGGCCGGACACGCTACTTCTCTACATGTCGGGCAATTGCGTCGATCTTGAACGTTGTGTCCCTGGCAGCGTGTTCGTCGCCAAGCCGCTTCAACACAGCGATATCCTGAACGCGTGTCAGCGGCTGCGCGGCAAATGAATGTTTTCCGACAAAGGCGCCGCTGAGATTATTCCGACTGCTGCAGAGCCCCATTTGCCGCGCGCTCACCCCGCGAGCTTGAAGCGCTCGACTTTCGGCTCGAAGCGCGAGCGGAAGATTTCCGCGTCAAGTGGGTCCTCGAAGCAGTAGCGTACGAACGCCGCGTAGTCGTCTTCGACATACATGTCGAATTTGCCGACATAGGCGATGAGGAAATCCATGATTTCGCTGTCATCGGCGAGTTGCCGCCGCGGCAGCACCACCTGATGCGGGCATTCCTCGTCGAGCTTGCGCAGCCAAGCGCTTTTTTTGTCCGGGTCCATGGTCGTTTCTACCCCTTGGCTCAGACGGTAGAGTGTTCTCTTTTTGTTCTAAAAAGTCAAGCGGGATTATATACTTGACAAGTACGAAACGGTCTGATTCTATGCCTGAGTCGAGACCTTAAGGTGTGCCTATGTCCTTGCTTTCTCAGCCACATTTCCATAATGAAGCCGCTGCCATTGCACGGCTTGAAGAAATTATTTGGCCGGATGGGCCTCATTGCCCGCGCTGTGGCGGATTTGATCGGATTACGCCGGTCAAAGGCGGCCGTGCGGGGCTGCGTCGCTGCGGACCATGTAAGCGAGAATTCACCGTTACTGTCGGCACGGTGTTCGAGCGCAGCCATGTGAAGCTGCACAAGTGGTTCCAAGCCGCTCATTTGATGGCGAGCAGCAAGAAGGGCATTAGCGCCCATCAGTTACATCGGACGCTCAAGGTTACCTACAAGACTGCTTGGTTTATGGAGCATCGGCTTCGTGAAGCGATGCGTGTGGGTAATCTCAGTCCGATGGGCGGCGGCGGAAGAGTCGTAGAAATTGATGAAACGTATCTGGGGCGCATTGAGGGTGCGCCTACGGTCGTCAGATGGGGCCAGCATCTCAATTGGCGCAATTGCGTTCTCACGCTCGTAGAACGGGGTGGCGAAGCGCGGAGCTTCCACGTTGCCGGTGCAACGATGGCAAGCTTGTTGCCGATCATTCGCGCTAATATCAATCGCGAAACCGCCGTGATGACGGACGAACTAGTGTCCTATCAAAAGCTCGGCAATGAGTTTGTTAAGCACGAAACGGTCGTTCACTCTGCGAAGGAATATGTGCGCGGCTCCGTGACGACCAACACGGTTGAAGGCTATTTTTCTATCTTCAAACGCGGAATGAAGGGCGTTTATCAGCATTGCAGCGAAAAGCATTTGCACCGCTATCTTGCAGAATTCGATTTTCGATATAGCCAGCGCGTGGCACTTGGAGTAAGCGATGAGGTCCGCGCGGATAAGCTAGTTAGTGGTATTGTAGGTAAGCGGCTTACCTACCGGGACTCGTCCGTATGACGGCTTTACCGGTCAAAGGTGCGGTATTGGAATGGGCGCGTACATTCCGTGGTCTTGCCGAGGGCGAGGCTGCCGAGAGACTAGGTATTACCGTCGGCGAATTGCGGCAATACGAAGCTGGAACGCTCCCAGTAACAATTGGGGTGTTTGAAAATTTTGCTGCCAAATATCGGCTTCCACAGGCCACTCTTTTTCGTCTTACAAAGCCGCAGGAGCCGCCAAAGCCGCAGGATTTTCGGACGATTGAGGGCCGTCGCCCTCGTGAGAGTTTTGAGTTCAGTGTTGCTCTTAGCAATGTGAGAACTTGGTTGTCTCAGTATGATCGGATCACTGCGGACGATGATGAATTTGAGACGCCAAATCTACCGCTAATTTCTATTAGTGGACGCGCGGAGATAATCGGCGAAAAGGAACGTCGGCGATTGGAAATTTCTCCGCAGGCTCAACTGGCATGGCCAGCCAAGGAAGCGTTTCGGCGTTGGCGTGCTTCTTTTGAAACTCATGGTATAAATATCTTTCAGCAAAAATTCCCGCTTGATGATTGTAAGGGATTTACCCTCTACGAGGCAAAGAGCGCGCCGACGATAGTTATCAACAAGTCCGAGGATTTTGATGTCGCGAAGATTTTCACGCTCGCGCATGAATATTGCCATCTCTTGTTGCGTAAACCAGGACTTTCCAATGAAAATCCCGCAAATCCGGTTGAGGCGTTTTGCAACAAATTTGCAGCGGCGTTCCTTATACCGACCGATGCGATACGTTTATTATTGCCACACTGGCCGAACAAGCCAGTAGCGTGGAAGAGAGAACAAATTGATGAATGGGCAATTCGGCTAAAGGTTAGCCGCATTGCACTTGCCTTACGTTTGGAACAATTGGGTATCGCCCCAGAGGGGTTCCACGTTAGATTTAAATTGCGTCAGAGAACCCGACAACATCGCCTTACCGACGGGCATCCCGATCCTACTGTGACACATCTCAGCGACATAGGCGGAAACTATACGCAAAATATCATGGATGCTTTGGATCGGAAGGTGATTGATGAGATTCATGCGTCTGAGGCACTAGGTGTCGGAGTGCAAAACTTTGAAAAAGCGCGCGCGGCCATTCGTCGCTATCGCGAACTGGCGATAGGTGGGTGACCAAATAATATATTTGATTGACGCGGATGTGCTTATTGCCATCCGAAAGAAAAAGGACTCTCAGAAAATTTACGACCATCTAATTGGAATGGCGGAGGACGGTGATTTAAAGACTGTGCGACAGGTGTTTGTTGAGATTGAGCGGCATGGGTCGTTTTTCAAGTTTCTTTTGGATAGAAAGGCAAAGTTCGTCCTTCCGGTCGAACAGCAGTATTGCAGCGGAGTGCAGAAAAAACTCGATTTTGTTGGCAATAAAGCGAATTACCTGAATGAGCAAACCGGAAGCAAAGACCGAGCGGACCCTTGGCTCGTCGCTGTGGCGGCCTTTCACAAGTTCACCCTGGTTACAAATGAGAGCCAATCCAGTACAAGACGAATTCCGGCAGCTTGCAAGATTCCTGAGTTGTACTGCCGCTGTATCTCCGGTCCTCACTTTCTATATGAGGTAAAGCTTGTCCAAAGAATCGACCCCGCCCACATCTCCGTCCAAGCCTTCTTCGCCGAACCATAAGCGGGACGATGAAGAGCAATCGCGTCTTTTTATCAAAAAGGCGCGCGAGATCGGCGCGGATGAAGAAAGTTCGCATTCCGATGAATTAATCGGGCGGCTTGCAAAGAAGCCACCTGAACCACGCGGTGTTCGGAAAGAAAGAAAATAACGCCGACTCGCTATAAGCGAATCGCTCGCCAAAGACTCGTAAAAGTTGGATTGTCAAGACAACTAATACGAGTCAGACTCCCACATCGCTAAAAAAGACGAAGCCCGGTCAAAGCTGACCGGGCTGAACGCAACAATGATGAGGGCGAGGGCTAATGATTACTTTCACCACCTGGCACTACGATCCCCCCGTTTGGAGCTGCACCGCTGGCTTGGACGGCGAGGTTATTGAGGGCGTGCCCCAGCGATGCATGCAGGCCGCGCAGCTGGCTGGTGGGGAAGAGGGCCTTGACGGTGACGAAGGCCCGTGGGTTTGGGTCAATCTGACCCTGCATTAGCTTGCCGAAATTGGGCTGAAGGCTTGTGAGGATCAGGATGCTGACTTCGGGGCCAACCTGAAGGTTGATCGGCCCAGTAACAACGGTCTCGGGTATGTTGTTAGGGTCTGAGACCGTGACCTGCATAGGCATTTGCGTAGGCTTATTAGTCATTTCTAACTCCTCTGGTCTCGGTGGCAAATGCACCGGGACGGCTGAAGCCGGTTGACCATTGGAGGCGAATCAGAATCTCTGTGCGTGTACTAGCCGCCAATGTCCCGCAAACCGGCCACGGTTAGGCGCGGGATCGAAAGCTGAGTGGTCGCTGTCCGCAGGTCGCGCCCGCGGGCGGCGACTCAGCTTCGAATTGGAACCAGATTCGTATTTGGTTCGCAAGACTTAGTACGAAAATCCGATAAACCCTACTAAATCTATGATTCGCTCGCCTCAATGCTGAACTGTTGGCAGGGGGCAAAGTTCATGATACGTTCTACATGACTTGGCATACTTGTCAAGTACACAAACCCCAAGTCAAGCTCCCGGTCAGACGGAAAATTCAAGAGCCTTAAAAATGGCTGTCGAGACGCTTGGCGATGCTTATTCCCACGGCTGGCGCGTCATCGTCCGCTGCAGCTACGGCCGTTCCGAGGGCCCGCGCTCGCAGTCGAGCCGCGAGTGCAACTACCGCAAGGAGTTGGACATCGAAACCTTGGTGTGGACGCGGGGACGGGCATTTCCGCTATCCCGGCTGGAAAGCCGCCTGCGCTGTCCGCGATGCGGTTCGCGCTATGTGGTGGTGCTTTATCAGCCGCCGCGAAGCATTGCCGCGCGCTAGCGAATATTCTACCGACGAGAGAGCCGGCGTTTGTTGGCACGCACGTGCTTTCTGAAAACGTTGAGCGCTTTCCCCGCGACGACGTGATCTTCCTGACCGGACATGAGGGCGGCAGCCGTCACCATTTGAGCTTCGGCGACAGCCGCGACCTTTTCGCCGACCATGAGGCTTAATTCGGCCTGGCTGTGAGCGCCGCCAGACGCGAGCCGCAGCATGCGAAGCGCAACGACACTTTGCGCTTCAAGCCCAAGCTGAACAGCCTTGAAAGTCAGTACGAGCCAAGGATTGAACATGCGGCGACTACTTACTCCACATCCAGCGGCTCGGCGCCGGTGGGATTACCGGTCGCATCGAGCGTGATCTTCTGCACGCGCGCCTCGGCCTGTCGCAACAAGTCCTCGCAACGGCGTTTGAGCGCTTCGCCGCGCTCGTAGATGGCGACCGATTCCTCGAGCGGTACCTTGCCGTCTTCGAGTCGCTTGACGATCGTCTCGAGCTCGTCGATCGCCCGCTCGAACGAGAGCTGTCCGACGTCAGTGTTATCCTGATTGCTTTGATTATCGGGAATACTTTGCTGTGCCATCGCCGGCTCTCCGACTCATTCTCACTTATATCAGATCGCTCGCACTATCCACGCATCAGCGTGGTGACGTGCGCGGCGGCCGAGCTCGCCAGCGCTTCGAGATCGTAGCCGCCCTCTAACAGCGAGACGATCCGTCCATCGGCGCATTGGTCGGCGACATCCATGATTTTTTGCGTCGCCCAAACGAAATCCGCCTCGACCAGATTAAGATTGGCGAGGGGGTCACGCATGTGGGCGTCGAAGCCGGCGGAGATGACGATGAGCTCCGGCCCGAAATCGCGCAGCCGCGGCAAAATGCGGCTCTCGAACGCCTCGCGGAAGGCTTCACCACCGTCGCCCGGCCGCAGCGGCGCGTTGACGACGGTGTCGTACTCGCCGGACTCGCCGACCGCGCCCGTGCCGGGAAAAAGCGGCATCTGGTGGGTCGAGCAATACATCACCGTCTTGTCCGCCCAGAAAATCTCCTGCGAACCGTTGCCGTGATGCACGTCGAAATCGACGATGGCCGCGCGAGCGACGCCGTGATGATCCTGCGCATAGCGCGCGGCGATGGCGGCGTTGTCGAATATACAAAAACCCATCGGCCGCGCCGTTTCAGCGTGGTGACCGGGAGGCCGGATGGCGACGAAGGCGTTGGCGGCTTTTTTGGTCAAAACCTCGTCGACCGCATGAACGGCGCCGCCGACGGCGCGCAAAGCCGCTTCGAAGCTGCCGGGAGACATCGAAGTGTCGGCGTCGAGCCGAACCATGCCTTCCCTAGGCGTCGCGTCGCGGATTTGTGTGATGTAGTCCATGGGATGGCACAGCGCGATAATCTCGAGCGCCGCCCGCGGCGCTTGCACGCGCGCGAGCGACTGGAATTTTTCCGCTTCAAGCGCGCGCTCGATGACGCGTAGTCTGTCGGGTCGCTCGGGATGACCGAGCGGCGTGATGTGGTCGAGACAAGCGGGATGGGTGATCAAGAGCGTGGACATGGGTAGTTACGTTTTATTGAGCCAGTACCGCGTCGGCGCCGATCACGCCCAGTGCGCCTTCGACGATGGTGCGTTCAAGCGCCGCCGCGTGGACGGAAAAGTTCTCGGCAAAAAAACGCGCCAGCGCGATGCGGGGGCCGGCGTCGGCGTTTAGGCGCAGCGCAGCGAGCGCCTGCTGCGCCAACAAACAACCACCAGCCGCAACGGCAAACAGCCGCAGATAGGGAGTTGCTCCTGCCAACGCTTCGTCCGCGTTCTTGTCGACCTGAACAAGCATCCAGCGTGTCGTGCGCGTCAAGCTGTCCACCGCTTCCTCCAACCGCACACCGCTCCAGCCGAGCGCAGGATCGTTGGTGGCATTCACCGCATCGACAACGTGGCGCAGTTCGCTGAGATAGGTTTCGACCACCGCGCCGCCGGCGAGCGGCAGCTTGCGGGTGACGAGATCGATCGCCTGGATGCCGTTGGTGCCTTCGTAGATGGCGGCGATGCGCGCGTCGCGAAAAAGCTGCGCCGCGCCAGTTTCCTCGATATAGCCCATGCCGCCATGCACCTGCACGCCAAGCGAGGCGACTTCGATTCCGATATCGGTCGAAAACGCCTTGGCCAGCGGCGTCAGCAGCGAGGCGCGCGCATGCGCCGCCTGCCGCGCGGCTTTCTCGGTGCTGCGCTCGGCGCGATCGAGCGCCATCGCCGTCGCATAGCAAATGGTGCGCGCGGCCTGGGTGAGGGCGCGCATGGTCATGAGCATGCGCTTGACGTCAGGATGCGCGATGATCGGCGCCATCTGGGTCGCTGGCATATCGGGAATTCGGCCCTGCCGGCGCTCGCGCGCGTAGGCGATCGCTTGTTGCGTGGCGCGTTCGGCGACGCCGACGCCTTGCAGCCCGACAGCGAGCCGCGCCCGGTTCATCATGGTGAACATCGACGCCATGCCGGCGTTCTCTTGTCCTACAATGAAGCCGGTCGCACCGCCGTTGTCGCCGAAGATCATCGTGCAAGTCGGCGAGCCGTGGATGCCGAGCTTGTGCTCGACGGAATGCGCGCGCACGTCGTTGCGTGCGCCGGGCGAGCCGTCGGCATTGAGCAGGAATTTGGGCACCAGGAACAACGAAATGCCGCGGGTGCCCGGCGGCGCGTCGGGCAGCCGCGCCAGAACGAAATGAATGATATTATCGGTGAGGTCGTGCTCGCCATAGGTGATGAAGATCTTTTGGCCGGTGATGCGGTAGATGCCGTCACCCGCGCGCTCCGCCCGCGTGCGCAGCGCGCCGACGTCGGAACCGGCTTGCGGCTCGGTGAGCTGCATCGTGCCAGTCCACTCGCCGGTGACGAGTTTTTCGAGATATGCGCGCTTGAGCTTGTCGCTGCCGTGGGCGTTGAGCGCGTCGATCGCGCCCATGGTCAGCATCGGGCCGACGCCGAAAGCCATCGAGGCGGCGTTCCACATTTCGGTGCAAGCGGCGTTGACGACCTGCGGCAGCCCCTGGCCGCCCCATTCGGTCGGCGACGCAAGGCCGTTCCAGCCACCTTTACACCAGGCGTGGTAAGCCTCCTTCCAGCCGGGCGCGGTGGTGACGGCGCCGTCCTTGAAGGTCGTGCCAATGCGGTCGCCGACGCGGTTGAGCGGCGCGATGACCTCGCCGGCCATGCGGCCCGCCTCTGTCAGCACCGCCTCGACGTCATCCATGGTGAGGTCGCCGAAAAAACCTTCCTCAAGCGCAGGCGCAAGCGCCGCCCCATATTTGAGCGCAAAGCTCATGTCGGCGAGGGGGGCGTGATAGGTCATGTCTCCTCCGCGGCGTCTTACGGCTTGTGCACTGCCTGGCGAGACAGTAGCGGTTCTGCCTAATGCCGTTAGCAACGGCGAACGGCAATATCACGGACACCATTATATGGTGCCAACGCCTCTGCCTATGGGGCTCGATATCGGGTATCCGTACCGCCGCGGGGGAACACCGCACGAGGCGCGCGGCGCTACGGCGCCTCGCCCTCCGAACTACGTGCCGGATCTCGCGTCCGAGAGTTGGCCGTGATGGGTCACGGGTAGCCTCCGCCTGAATGTGCAGAGTGAAAGGAGCGATGGCAGCCAATACCGGCAGACACTATGATGTGGCGTCGCGCGGGCTTGATCGTTTAGCCATCACCCGGCGCAGCTCCTTTGCAAACATTGATCGGTAGCGGCGGCACCGCTATGTTGCGCCCGCCATTGGCCCGCGACGGGCCGACGGCAATCCGACGGTGCATTGGGGCGTAGCCAAGTGGTAAGGCAGCGGATTTTGATTCCGCCATTCGGAGGTTCGAATCCTCCCGCCCCAGCCAATTGATTTCTCTAAGATTTCTCCGTTTTCACGTTCGCTATTTTCAGCGCAGTCGGGAGGGCAGTCGGGAGGTTTTCGTCCTCCTTTTGATCTCCTCGCGCCGTCTTGTATCGGTTCAATTTCGCAATCGCATTGCTCGCGACCTCTGCATCCCTTGGCAAATAATGCGCGGTCAGGATCGCACGCACATCACCGCTTGTGGCCGGTGATAGAGTAAATTTCGACCTCGTTGCATCCGGCCCGCGCCAACGTCACCACGGCGGTGCCGCGCAGATCGTGAAACGTCAGCCCACGGATTCCCGCCCGCATGGTCGCCTTGCCCCATGCGCCCTGAAATCCGCTTTCGCTCCACGGCTTACCCTCGCTATTGGTCAGCATGATGGGGCTTTGCCTTGGTGCTGCATCGAGCGCAGCCTTCAACGCATCAGCAACCGGAATCGGTACATAAGCGCCGGTTTTTCTCTGGCGCAGTTTAATCTCGGTGCCGTTGTAGGCGCTCCACGGCAGGCGCAGCAGATCGCCTTGGCGCTGTCCGGTGTTGATCGCAAGCAGCATGGCCAAACGAAGATAAGGCGGCGCGGTTTGCAGGAATCGTGTTACGTCCTCGTCGCTCCAAATCTTGTTGACGCGGGTGCCGTGATAAAGCTTGCCGACCTTGGCGCACGGATTTTTTGCAATCAGCCGGCGATTGTGTGCCCAAGAAAGAATGCGCGCCAGAGTGCCATAGGCATAGTCGGCCTGTCGCAGCGACGCTTTTGCCAGCTGATCGCGCCAGTCGAGAAACTCAGATCGCGCCTGGACGATCTTCTATGACGATCGGTTGGCCGAGCATCGGACCAAGCTTGTCGCCGATGATGCGGCAGAGCGTATCGCTTGCGCTTCCGGGACCGAACGGATTGACGATGGTGATCGGGCATGTCGGATAAGTCTGGGCGCTGGCCGGTGCGCCGAACAGCGTTGCGGCAATCGCAGCCGCAACAAGCACACGTCTTGTCATGTCAAAGTCCTCCCTGGCGCTCGCGACGCTTGTTCGCTGGCGCGTTCCGCCTCATGGGCAGCGCGCCTTTTTGCGCTCTCGAAGATAGCAGATTTTTACCGCTTTTGCCCTCCCGGATAGGCAGGTTTGTCGCAGCCCAGTTGGCAGCGTTTCGCGCCAGGGCAGGGGCATTAGTCCGCAATTGCCAAGCTTGGGTTGGTGTCGTAATTGATGCTTCGGCAAAACGGCGGCGAGCGCGATCGTGCGTGAAGTGTTGGTCAAGCGGCGTCACGTCATTTACGTGCACGGTTATGATCCGCAAGGGCCAACCGGATATTATCGGTTATTCAAAAAGGAATGGAAAAAGTTCAAAACGACCTGGTCGGTCAACTCCGATCTCAGCGATCTGCAGATGAATCAAACGACTTTGCCCAGTGGAATATTACGACGTCGGCTCCGAACTGGACGGTTGCCACGCGCTACGACTTCCTCCGTTACGAAGACGTCCTGAACGCGAATCTGTCCGAACCGCTTTATCGCCAAATACCTCGAGCTCTGCACTGGCTGATTGACGATCTGGTCAGTGGAGCGACCTATCGGATCATCCGGGCGGCGTGGCGATTCTGGATACACCTGTTCGGGCTGCAACTCGGTCTTTTGATCTGGCTGGCGCTGGCGGTGATCGCAGGCTGGCTCGGGGGTCGCATCGCGCTTGCGGTCTTTCCGGGTGCACCCTGGCTCGGGCTTCTGGCGGGGGTGGCCGTGGCGATTGGGTGCTTTTACGCACTGCGCCCGATTGCCGAACGCACATTTATCATCCGCGTGAACAATTGTTGGCCGTATCTGCGGGAATTCGGCCGCGGCGCGGCACCGTGCTTCGATCGCCCCATCGAGGCGGCGGCTGGCAGGCTCGTGGAGGCGGTTGCCGCCAATGATGTCGATGAAATCGTCGTCGTGGCGCACAGCGCGGGTGGTCCGCTCGCGCCCGCGATTCTTGAAAAGGCGCTTTCGCTCGATCCCGAACTTGGACGCGTGGTCCACCCGTTGTCCTGCTGACTCTTGGATCAGTGATGCCGGCGGTCGCGCTTCACCCCAAGGCAAATTGGCTGCGGGAGAAAGTCCGCCGTATCGCGATCGAGCCTTCAATCCGATGGATCGATTGCCAGTCGCGCAAGGACATCATGAATTTCTGGGAGTTCGATCCGGTCGCGGGAATAGGCATTGATGCCGGCAAGGATCGGCACAATCCGAAAATCTGGATCGTGCGGTTTCGCGATCTTGTTTCGCCGCAATACTATCGGGGTTCAAATCTGTTCCGGCTGCACTACCAGTTCATCATGTCGGGAGATTTGCGTGCGCAATTCGATTTCTTCATGCTGGTGTGTGGTCCTTTGCCGGTTACCGAGTGGGCGACGCGCGGACCGGACGCATTGCAGGATTTCTCGACGGACGCGTCGTATCGCGGCGGTCCGCCTGCCGAATGCGTCGATCATGTCGAAGCGAACTTGTCTTAAAGCGTGACTCTGCATGCTGTTGCGCCGCGTTGAACCCGAAATTCTGGATCAATTGTCGCCGGACGATCCGCGCGCACTGCGGGCGCGCCGCGATCTCGAGCGCGCCAACGTCCTGATGTGTCAGGATCGCATCATGGCGCACTTGCTGCGCAAGTATTGGCGCGGCGGCGCTCCGCGTGTTCTGGTTGATCTCGGGTCTGGCAACGGTTCGCTGATGCTACGGGTGGCGCGACGGCTCGCCGCGCATTGGCACGGCGTGCACGTTATCCTGATTGACCGGCAGGTTATGCTGAACAGCGAGGTAAGAAGCGGCTTTGCCGCTTTGAACTGGTCGGTCGAGCCGGTCAGGGCTGATGCGCTCGACTTCTTCGCGTCGCAGCGAAACGAAGGCGTTGACGCTGTAACCGCCAACCTGTTTCTGCACCACCTTCAGGATAGCGAACTCGCAAAATTACTGGCACAGGCGGCGCAGGCGACCAGGCTCTTTATCGCTTGCGAGATGCA